>Ga0310697_10000535_pt1 | contig 50386 bp, 49 predicted proteins | sample 172DNAGHGlowgp2_FD_203883 | JGI IMG/M metagenome (GOLD analysis project Ga0310697, IMG submission 203883) | Sheep rumen microbial communities from Palmerston North, Manawatu-Wanganui, New Zealand - 1728 DNA GHGlow gp2 (v2) (version 2) | ecosystem: Host-associated > Mammals > Digestive system >...
ATCGTCCTCCTGTATCTAATATCTGATATTATATTAAGCCATATTTATGATGCTGTCAACCGATTCACGAAAATGTTTCATTTGTGCCATTCTTGTTTTCTCTTGTCAATGGTGCACGGATATAGTATACTGAATTATCATACGAGGAGAAGAACTGTATGGCATACGACGTGAAGCTGATCGGCGCCAAGCTCCGCCGATGGGAAAACTATCTCAAGAGCTTTCAGCTGCCCCAATGGAACGAACTGCCGGATATGGATCTGTACATGGACCAGGTGGTCATGCTGCTGCAGCGGTATCTCAACTTCCTGCCCGAGGACGAGCACGGCAACGCCGCCATCACCGCCAGCATCATCAACAACTACGTGCGGCTGAAGATCATGCCGCCCCCGGTGAAAAAGAAATATACCCGGGTCCACATGGCCTACCTCATCATCGTCTGCTCCCTAAAGCAGAGCGTGAACATCCCCTACATTCAGAAGATGCTGCCCCTGGGGCTCCCCGAGGCGGAGGTGCGCCGCATCTATGAGGAATACGTCAAGACCCATCACGACATGTGCCTGGCGTTCATCCAGCTGGTCCGGGCCGCCGGAGACGACGTCCTTCACGATCCCCAGGCTCAGAGCGTGGACGTGGAACGGCTGGTCTACTCCTCCGCCATCGTGTCGGGCTTCTCCAAGCTGTTGACGGAGAAGATGGTCCATCTGGAGGGCGCCACGTGGGACGGCCAGCCGGAGAGCGAAGTGGGGTTGAAACGGAGATAAAACTATTTATTTTGCCGCTTTTTTTCTCTTCGATGAAGAGAAAAGACGCATTAATGATCCGACTTGAGCCCCGCGCCGCACATGGTGATGAGGGTGTCGGGGGTCGGTCCGTACAGCTCACAGTAGCGCAGGTAGGCCGCGTAGTTGGCGGCGGTGGTGTGCTCGATGTAGACGCCCTTCCCGGCCAGGGCCGCCCGGGCTTCCAGTATCCGGTCCTCCGGGGCGTGGACGAAGCGAACGTTGTGCTTCTTCGCGTAGGCCAGGATCTCCTTCCCCCGCATGGGCCGGCCGATGGCGATGCCCTCGGCGATGGTGGGCGTGGGCGTGATTTGGGCGGGCTCGTCCAGTCCCTGCTCCATGGCCTGCAGCAGAGGATCGCAGGTCTCGGTCTGCAGGGCGATGATCTGCGGGAAGCTGTCGATGCAGCCCGCCGCCTCCAGCTCCTCCAGGGCCTTCATGGCCCCCAGGAACAGAGTGCCGTTGCCCACGGGGATCACCAGGTTGGCGGGGATGCGACGAAGCTGCTCGTAGACCTCGTAGATGTAGGTTTTGGTGCCCTCATAGAAGAAGGGGTTGTAGACGTGGTTGGCGTAGTAGGCTCCATCCTCCGCTACCTTGGCCCGGCATACGTCGGCGCAGTGGTCCCGGCTGCCGGGCACCACGGTGCAGGTCGCCCCGTGGGCACGGATCATGTCGATCTTCTTGGGGCTGGTCCCCTCGGGCACGAAGATCTCGCAGCCGATCCCCGCCCGGGCGCAGTAGGCCGCCACGGCGTTGCCCGCATTGCCGGAGCTGTCCTGGACCACTTTGTCGACCCCGATCGCCTTGGCGTGAGCCACCACCACCGCGGCGCCCCGATCCTTGAAGGACAGGGTGGGCATGAAGTAGTCCATCTTGAGGAGCACGTTCTCGTCCAGCCGGACGATGGGCGTCATGCCCTCGCCCATGCTGATGTCCCGCCAGGCGTCCGAATAGAGGCCCATGAAGGGGTGGTAGCGGAACATGCTCCACTCGGTTTTGTCCACCTTGTCCAGGTCGAACCTGGGCGGCGTGAAGTCCAGGTTCCACAGGCCCCCGCAGTCGCACTTGGGCTTTCGGGTGGTGACGCTCTCCCGCTTTTGGCAGACGCTGCAAACGAATTCCATAGGTTTTCCTTTCCAAAACGAGCGCCCCTCGAAAAGGAGCGCTCGTTTTCGATCCGTATCTTTAGTAGACGACCGCCGGCGTCCAGTAGACGTTGCCGTAGATGTCCGTGAGCCGGTAGCTGACGGAGACGTCGTCGTTGCTGATGGCACGGTAGTCCACGATAATGCTGCTGCCCGCGGTGAAGGCGTTGCCCAGGGTATAGCTGCCCTCATACGCGCCCTCGTAGGTGTAGTAGTCGCAGAGAAGCTGGATCCTGTCGCCCCTCTCGATGGGGATGGAGCCCTTGGCCTGGGTCTCGGTCTCCCCGGCGTAGAGGGGATCGGCGCCCAGCACGGTCCCGTTGCCTTCCATGTCGATGAACACCATAATGTTCATCAGCATCTGCTCACCGTCCCGCGTGATCCGGGCGGGGATGCGGCCGTAGGTGCCCTCCTCCCCTGCCTCCGTCATGTAGAAGGCGGCGGGGTTGCCGTCCAGGCAGATCCAGGTGCCGTCGAAGCCCAGGATGAGATCGTTATTCTGATCGTACTCCAGGTAGTTGTCGCAGCCGAGGTCGATGAAGCCCCCCCGTCCGTCGTCCACGAAGATGTTGAGGGCCGCGGTCTCGATGAGGCCCCATTCCTCGTCCGTAAGGACCAGGGTCGGCACGTCGTTCCTGTCGGTGACGGTGATCCGGGCGGGATCCAGCCGGTTCTGGGCGATTTCCGCCGCCTTGCTGGCCACCAGGTCCGTATCCACCCAGTCGAGGGCGGCGGGCATGGACCGGCCGGAGAAGGCGGAGAGAAGGTCCATGATGGTGGAGGCGTCCACGCTGTTGCCGGCGGAATAGGAGCCGGAGCCGGAGCTGGTGGTGTAGTCCCCCAGCAGGGAGCCCAGCGGCGAGGAGGAACCGTAGGGGGAGCTGCCGCCGGAGGAGCCGTAGGACCCGCTGTCCATGAAGCCGCCCAGGAGGGTGCTCAAAAGATCCCCGCCGGAGGAGTAGGAGCCGTAGTCATACTGGGACGCGGAAGAGGCGAACTGACCGCCCTGGCCCACGCTGGCGAAGCTCTGGATGCACTTGGTGTACTCCGCGTCCAGTCCCAGGCTGTTATAGGTGTTGACGGCGCTCTTCACGCCGTTCAGCGTTTCGTAGGGGAAGTAGACGGACACGCCGTAGGCCCGGGAGATGGTGGACTTGTTGTAGGCCACGCACCCCTTCAGGGCGGCGGAGAGGGTCTTGGATTCCGCGGTGCCGATCCGGTCGCACAGGTCGATCATGTCCACCTGGTTGATCCGGCTCTGGCGGGCGAACTGACGGGCGTTGGCCCGGGCGTCGGCCACCTGCTTGTAGTTGTTGCCCTTGATGAGGTTGGTGGTGGCGGTGGAGAAGTTCCTGAGCGCCTGGGGCACGGTGCCCTGCATCTTCGCAAGGTCCAGCACGCTCAGCGTCACCTGGGCGTTGGCCTGGGCCCGCTGGCTGGCGGCCACGAAGGTGTCCACGATGGTCTTGCCGATGCTCTCCGTGGAAGCGGAGGTGTTCCGGGAGAGCTGGGTGAGCCAGTCGGTGTAGTACCAGCCGGTGCCGGGCTCGGATTCCTCGGAGGCGATCATGTAATCCGCGTAGTTGTTGCAGACCATGGCGGTCTCCAGCGTGGCCATGAGGCAGGCGTCGAAGCCGATCCAGTCGAAGACGCAGCCGCCCTTCTTCAGCGCCGCGTCGATCTCAGGCAGGGTCATGGTGTCGGCGGAGAGGCCGAAGCCGCTGCCCTGCTTCTCGTCGTAGCCGTAGCCGGAGAGGGAGCCGCCGCCGTGATCCCAGAAGATCAGGATGTTCCGATCCGCCGGGAAGTTCTTTTTGCAGTACTGGATGAAGGACGCCAAATTGTCCGGGTCCGTCATGTAGGCGGTGCCGAAGTTGTCCTCCAGCCGCCGCAGACCTCCGGTCTGGACCTGATAGATCTGGTTCCGGGCGCTGGAGACGATGTTGTTCTTCCAGGCCTTGCAGCCCCCCGTCTCCACGATCACGTTTACCTTATCGGAGATGGTGGCCTTCACCATCTCGCCCAGATCGCTGGTGCCCATGCCGTACTTGGACTCCAGGTCCGTGCCGCACATGTAGATCATGACGGTGACGGTATCCTGGCCGTTGCCCTTGGGGATGACCCGTTTCGCCCTGGCCTCCCCCGCCACGGGGGCGGCGGTCACCACGGGGGCTTCGGTATACACGGGGGCCTGGGTGACGATCGGGGCCTGGGTCACCACGGGCGCCTGGGTGTAATAGGGCGCTTCGGTGATTTGGGAAACCTGGTTCGTATCCGGATAGTAGGACACGTCGCTGCCGGAGAAGGCGCCGCCGCATTTGCCGAGCAGCCCCAGCACCGCCACCACGGCGATGACGAGGAGCAGGATACGGCGATACTTTTTCGGCAGGACCAGCAGCAGGGCCAGCAGACCCAGCTTTCCGGCGGTGGACCGTTCCCCGTCCCGGTTCTCCCCGGGACGCTGATCGAAGCTGCCCGTGCGTCCGCTGCCCGTGCCTACGGGACGGGAGGATACCTTGTCTCCCTTGCCCACGTTGGCAGAGCCGGAACCGACTTTTTTACCGTGGCCGACAGGCCGTTTGTTTTCCATCTGTCAATGCTCCCTTATTCGTAGTCTCGTTTGGATACAGTATACAATTTTATCGGTGAAAACGCAAGATGAAGGGCGAAAAATCAGCGCTTCCCGCCCGCCGCGGACAGGGAGAGCAGCATCTGGCTGGGGCCATAGAAGGCCCACATCATGTTGAAAGGGATGTCATGGAGGGTGCGGAGCAGCGGATAGGCGTTCAAATCCAGATACAGGGCGGCGTTGTTCACCGCCACGAACAGATCGCAGCCCAGGAACAGGGTCATGCCCAGGGTGAAGAGAAGATTATGCGGGCTGAGCCAGCTGAACAGGACGGTGGTCATAAGGAAGGAGCCGTACACCGCCCCCATGAGCAGCACCGGGTCCGCGCCCCGGGCCAATAGGACCGCCACGATGAGGAGGGTGCCGCAGGCGCAGGCCCAGGCGAGGGTGTGGGAGAGACGCCGCCGCCCGTCCTCCATCCACCACAGCCGCAGGGCCCAGCAAAGCTGGGCGCAGCAAAAAAGCGCCATGCCGGGGATCCACTGCTCGTCCTTGAGGGCCACCAGAAAGAAGTCCGCCCCCGCGGTGAACAAAAGGGCCAGCAGCGCGAAAAAGCCGTCTATGTCGGCGTGCCGATGGCCGCAGGTGAAGGCGAAGCACAGGATCACCAAGGCGTACTCGAACAGGCGGTTCATCTCCCCCGCCGGGTAGACGACCAGAAACAGGGTGCACAAGCACACCCCGACCGCCAGGAAGGCCACGGTGCCGAAAGCCCCCGCAAAGAGGCCGCTTCGCTTCAGTTTTCTTTTTCCGCTTCTCGTTTCAAATCCTCCGCCCGCAGGCCCGGTCCCGGGTCGCCCAGCCGCCAGTGCTTCCGGCAGAGGCCGATGTAGGTGTCGTTGGCCCCCAGGACCACCTGGTCCCCCACCTTTGTGATGCCGCCCTTGCCGTCCAGGCGGGCGTTCTGAGTGGCTTTCCTGCCGCACCAGCAGATGGTCTTGACCTCCTCGATGGCGTCCGCCCGGGCCAGGAGCCAGTGGCTGCCCTCGAAGAAGTTGCCCTGGAAGTCGGTCTTGAGGCCGTAGCAGATCACGGGCACGTCGTACATGTCGCAGATATAGGCGAAGGTCTCCACCTGCTCCTTGGTGAGGAACTGGGCTTCGTCCACGATGATGCAGTCATACTTCCCCGCCTTCACCGCCTCCAGATCCAAATCCTCCACCAGGGCGCATTCCGCCTCCAGGCCGCACCGGGAAAGGATGCGGGTCGCCCCGTCCCGGGTATCCGTGGAGGGTTTCATCAGCAGAACGCTTTTGCCTCGCTCGATATAGTTATAGCGCACCATGAGGGCGTTGGCGGATTTGCTGGAGCCCATGGCCCCGTACCGGAAATACAGCTTTGCCATTTGTTCAGTTCCTCTCCTGTGATGGGTCCAGTATAGTCTTTTTTTATCCGTCTGTCAAAAACGAAAAAAAGGGTTGACTTAAAAGCCGGGTTCGTTTATAATCTCTCGGTGTGCTGGTGATTTTTGCACCTATTGTTGGCTCAGGAGGGGAGGGAGAAAAATGGAAGTCAGAGTCGGAGAAAACGAATCCCTGGAAAGCGCTCTCAAGCGTTGGAAGCGGAAGTGCGCCCGCAGTGGCGTCCTCGCCGAGGTCCGTCGTCGTGAGCACTACGAGAAGCCCAGCGTGAAGCGCAAGAAGAAGGCCGAAGCCGCCCGCAAGCGCAAGTATTGATCAACGCCAAGCAAACGCAGGAAGAGTCGAAAGGCTCTTCCTTTTTTGTTTTCCGGCACGATCATACCGTCTCGGCTTTTTTCGCCAGACGGATGAAATCGCTGCGGATGCTCCACTCCCTCTCCTGCTCCGGCCAGCCGAACTTGACCGAATACCGCGTCCCACCGTCTGAAAAGCGCACGACGGTCATGCCTTCCAGCTGTTTTTCGCTGAGCAGAGATCGGAGCAGCTTTTCCGGACAGAAGCAGGCGCCTTCTCCCAGATAGCACATCTCGATCAGCGTTTCCATGTTGCCGGAGCTGGTCTTGACGTCCGGCACGATGCCGGCCTGCCGCAGGATCTTCCTGGCGATCCTTCCGGACACGCTGAGGGCGCTGCTCATCAGAAACGGGACCTTGGAAAGAAGGCGAACGTCCTGCTTGTGGGTCAATTCGGTCTGCATCCGCTTCGCTCCGTCTCCAAAACATTCTGCGAGCAGCGTGTCGGCGGCGGCCAGAACGATCTCGTCCTCATAATACGCCTCCACGGCGATGCCCCGGTTTTCCTCCGGGAAGTCCGCGATGGCCATGTCGATCTCGCCCTCGTGCAGGGCTTCCAGCAGCATATCGTTTTTTCCTTCGGTCACGACCACCTCCACCATGGGATGCTCCTCGTGAAAGGCGCGGATGAGCTTGGGCATGAGGAACCGCCCCCGGTTCAGAGCCACGCCGATGCGCAGCCGGCCGCGGACGCCGGCGCCCACCTCGGCAAAGTCCCGCTGCATGCGCTCGTAATTCTGCTGAAAGGTTTTCGCATATTTCAGGAACAGCTCGCCCCCATAGGTCAGATCCAGGGGAATATGCCGGACGAACAGCTTGCAGCCCAGCTCCTTCTCCAGAGCCGCGATGCTGGCGCTCAGCGTCTGCTGGGTGATGAACAGCTCCTCCGCCGCCTGGGAAAAGCTGCGCTTTCGCGCTACCTGCAGGAAATACTGGATGCTCTGGAAGTTCATAGCTCTCTCCTTTAAACAAATTTCATTTGTATTATATACAAGTATTAACAGTTTGACAACGATAATATTCGGGAGTATGGTGATGACAGAAGGAAAGTAAAAACAGCAAAGGCCATCAGAAAGGAGAAAGCCATGAAGAATATCCGTACCGCCGCAGCCATCGCAAACGATCAGAAACAGTATTGTTCCGACTTCGAGCTGAACATCGACGTGATCACCGCCGAGATCAGCGACTTCATTCAGAACAAAGGCGGCTGCCCCGTCATCCTGTCGGGGTTGGGCCCCATGTAATCCTCCTGAACGCGGGACCGGGATCGAAGATGACGCGATCCCGGTTCTTTTTTTGTCCGCGGATCGAGCGGGACCGCTCCCTGGCAGAAGGACCCCGGCAAAGGCGGTGGCCCCATCGGACGGTCCCCTTTCGGCTTGCAGTTTGGGTCAAAGTAGTGTATTATACAATAAGAAAATTATGGAAAGGAATCCCATGCATATGCGCAATGTGGTTTTGGCCGGCGCGTGCCGGACGCCCATCGGCACCATGGGCGGAGCGCTGAGCTCCAAGTCCGCGGTGGAGCTGGGCTCCCTGGTCATTTCGGAGGCGTTGAAGCGGGCCAAGGTCCCCGCCGAACAGGTGGACATGGTCTATATGGGCTGCGTCATTCAGGCGGCCCTGGGGCAGAACGTGGCCCGGCAGTGCGCCCTGAAGGCGGGCCTATCCGTGGAGACGCCCGCCATGACCCTGAACGTGGTCTGCGGGTCGGGCCTCGCGGCGGTGAATCTGGGCGCGGCCCTTATCCAAAGCGGCGACGCGGACATCGTGGTGGCCGGCGGCACGGAGAGCATGAGCAACGCTCCCTTCGCCCTGCCCAAGGCCCGGTTCGGCTACCGGATGAACAACGGCACCCTGGTGGACACCATGGTGAACGATGCCCTTTGGGACGCCTTCAACGATTATCACATGGGCATCACCGCCGAGAACGTGGCCGAGCGCTGGGGCATCAGCCGGCAGGAGCTGGACGAATTCTCCGCCGATTCCCAGCAAAAGTGCGCCCGGGCCATGGAAGCCGGCCGGTTCAGGGACGAGATCGTGCCCGTCACCGTGAAACAGAAAAAGCAGACCGTGGTGGTGGATACGGACGAAGGCCCCCGCCCCGCCACCACCGTGGAGATTCTTTCCAAGCTCAAGCCAGCCTTCAAGCCCGACGGTGTGGTCACCGCAGGCAACAGTTCCGGCATCAACGACGGGGCCGCCGCGGTGGTCCTCCTCTCCGAGGAGAAGGCGAAGGAGCTGGGCGTGGTCCCCATGGCCCGGTTCGTGGCCGGTGCTCTTGCGGGCGTGGACCCGGCCGTTATGGGCGTTGGTCCCGTGGCCGCCAGCAGGAAGGCCATGCAAAAGGCCGGGCTCACCGTGGACGATTTCGACCTCGTCGAAGCCAACGAGGCCTTCGCCGCCCAGTCCGTGGCGGTGGCTCGGGAGCTGAAGTTCGATCCCGAGAAGCTGAACGTGAACGGCGGCGCCATCGCCCTTGGCCATCCCGTGGGCGCGTCCGGCTGCCGCATTCTTGTGACCCTGCTCCACGAGATGGAAAAGCGAAACGCCAAGCGGGGCCTCGCCACCCTGTGCATCGGCGGGGGCATGGGCTGCGCCGCCATCGTGGAACGGCAGTAAGGAGGCAATATGTCCTTTGTAACTTCCCGGCAGGAGGGCGCCGTCCTGACCCTGACCCTCAATCGGCCGGAGGCGCTGAACGCCCTGAACGAGCAGGTATTGGACGATCTTTCCGCAGCGTTGGACGCGGTGGACCTCTCTGCCGTCCGCTGCCTCGTCTTCACCGGCGCCGGAGAAAAAGCCTTCGCCGCCGGGGCGGACATCGCCGCCATGGCGGATATGACCCGGTCCGAGGCCGCCGCCTTCTCCCGGCGCGGCAACGACGTGTTCCGCCGGATCGAAACCTTCTCCCTCCCCACCATCGCCGCGGTGAACGGCTACGCCCTGGGCGGCGGGTGCGAGCTCGCCATGGCCTGCGACATCCGGCTCTGCAGCGAGAACGCCGTCTTCGGCCAGCCGGAGGTCACGTTGGGCATCACCCCGGGCTTCGGCGGCACCCAGCGGCTCATGCGCCTCGTGGGCATGGGCAGGGCCAGGGAGCTCATCTTCTCCGCCCGAAACGTGAAAGCGGCAGAGGCCCTTCAAATCGGCCTGGTCAACGCCGTCTACGCCCCGGAGGAGCTGCTGCCCGCCGCGAAGAAGCTGGCGGAGCGGATCGTCCGGAACGCCCCCATCGCCGTGCGCGCCTGCAAGGCCGCCATGAACGAGGGGATCGACCTTCCCATGGACGAGGCCATCGACGCCGAGATCCGGGAATTCTCCGGCTGCTTCGAAACGGAGGATCAGAAGCGGGGCATGCAGGCCTTCCTGAACAAGCAGAAGAACATCGAGTTTTACAACAGATAGGAGGTTTTTATGATCGTTGGCATCATCGGCGCGGGGACCATGGGGTCCGGCATCGCCCAGGCCTTCGCCCAGTGCGAAGGGTTTGAAGTGCGGCTGTGCGACATCACCGAGGAGCTGGCTGCCCGCGGCAAGGGCCGCATCGAAGCCCAGCTTATGAAGCGGGTCCAGAAGGGCAAGATGGAAGCCGCGGCGGCTCAGACCATTTTGGATCGGATCGCCACCGGCACCAAGGACATCTGCACCGACTGCGACCTCATCGTGGAGGCCGCCTTCGAGAGCATGGACGTGAAACAGCAGACCTTCCAAGAGCTCATGGCCATCGCCAGGCCCGACTGCATCTTCGTCTCCAACACCTCCTCCCTGTCCATTACCGAGATCGGCGCGAAGCTGGACAGGCCCCTCGTCGGCATGCACTTCTTCAACCCCGCCCCCGTCATGAAGCTGGTGGAGGTCATCGCCGGCATCAACACCCCCCGGGCGCTGGTGGACCGGGTCAAGGAGATCGCCGTGAGCCTGGGCAAGACCCCCGTGGAGGTGAACGAGGCTGCCGGGTTCGTAGTGAACCGCATTTTGATCCCCATGATCAACGAGGCCGTGGGCGTGTACGCCGAGGGCGTGGCCAGCGCCGAGGACATCGACACCGCCATGAAGCTGGGCGCCAATCACCCCATCGGCCCCCTGGCTCTCGGTGACATGATCGGCCTTGACGTGGTGCTGGCCATCATGGAGGTGCTGCAAGCGGAGACCGGCGACCCCAAGTATCGCCCCCATCCCCTGCTTCGGAAGATGGTGCGCGGCGGCCTGCTGGGCGTCAAGTCCGGCCAGGGCTTCTTTACCTATACGAAATAAGGAGGCTGTTTATCTATGGCAGAAATCGACTACAACGCACTCACCCACGCTCTTTCCTCCCGCCGGTTCCTGCCTGAGGTCTTCGATACGGCAGCGGAAGCCAAGGCGGCGGCCCTTCGGATCATCGGCTCGAAGAGCGTAGGCATCGGCGGCAGCGCCACCGTCCGTGACATGGGGCTGGCCGAAGCCCTGCAAGCCAGCGGCAACCAGGTCTACTGGCACTGGCTGGCGGCCAAGGAAGCCAAGCAGGCCGCCCGGGACAAGGCCCTGACGGCGGACGTGTACATGTGCTCCACCAACGCCCTGACCATGGACGGGCGGCTCGTCAACATCGACGGCACGGGCAACCGGGCCGCCGGCCTTATCTACGGTCCCCATGAGGTCATCGTCATCCTGGGCAAGAACAAGATCGTGGGCGGGCTCGACGAAGCGATCGCCCGCATCAAGCGGGACGCCTGCCCTCAGAACGCCCGGCGGCAGGGCCTGGATACCCCCTGCGCCAAAACGGACAAGTGCTATGACTGCCGCACCACCGCCCGCATGTGCAACGTGACCTTCATCCTGGAGGCCCCCACCCGCCCCGTGAAAGCCTTCCACGTGCTGATCGTGAAGGAGGACCTGGGGTTGTAAGCGCCCCGTCGTCGTCACGGTCCGTCCCGTCTACTGACGGACTGCGACTGTAAGGAGCGTCTATTATAAATACTCTATTATAATCTGTCCTTCAACCGTTGAAGTACCCTCCTTCAAATCCTGAAGGAGGGTACCTGCATTTTCTATGGAGCGTTCACGCCGTTCGTTTATCGCCAGTGCTTGAGCTGGGAGAGGTATCCGTCGTACAGGGCCCGGCGCTGGGGCTCGGGCTGATCGTCCGGGTTGGGGGCGTGCTGGAGCAGGAAATCCAGCAGGGCCTCCTTGGAGGCGTAGACGAAGGTGCCGTTCGCATAGCACCAGGTGCAGTAGTCCTCGTTGAAACTTCCGTCCGGCTCCTTGCTGATCATGCCGTCCTCCGTGAGGGGCATGCCGCAGCACTGGCAGTACAATGTCCGGGACGAGCCCAGCAGGGTGTTGATGGATACGTCGAATTCCCGGGACAGGAGCTTGAGGGTGTCCGTGTTGGGCTGGGTCTCCCCCGTTTCCCACCGGCTCACCGCCTGCCTCGTCACCAGCACCTTCTCCGCCAGCTGCTCCTGGGTCAGCCCCCGCTTCTCCCGCAGGGTCTTCAAGATCTCATAGGGTTCCATAGTTCGTTCCTCCTGATGTCGATACCATTAGTATACAGGGAGCTGGCAGATTGGCAAGCAACCTGCTGTTGCGCATAGAAAAAGGCGGGCACAGGGCCCGCCTTGCGCGGTTTATTCCGCTTTCTTCTTCCCGAAGAGGAGCTTTCCGAACAGCACGCCGCACAGGATCAGGAAGTACACGGCGAGGATGCCGAAGACCAGCCAGGTGGTGGCGGGCTGATTCTGGGCGATGAGGCCCAGGACCAGAAGGAAGGGTGCGCCCAGGAGCACGGCGTAGAGGTTTTGGAAGATCAGGTTCTCCGCCGCGGGGGTCTCGAAAAGAGGATCGATCTCCCGGCAGAGGATGAGGCCCGTGCTGACCGTGCCCGTGAGCATGCCGTAGAAGCAGAGGAACTGCTCGTGAGCATAGTCCGGGAACAGCTTCTGGCTGGCGAACCGTACGAAGAGGAAGGTGGCGAAAGCGCCCGCCGCACAGATGAGGAGCAAGGGCACGATGAACTCCGGATGGGCGAAGGCCGTGAGGTCGATGGAGGCGATGGAGGCCACCACCATGATGTCGAACATCCAGCCGGAGATCCGGTTCAGCAGGAAGGTGTTGCGATACTCCCGCTGCATCCAGCCCGCCTTTTTAAAGCTCTTCAACAGCGCCTTCACGATGACGCAGGCCAGCAGGCCGAAGAGGAAGTTGAAGCCCCAGATGGTGGACTGAAGGGTCTTCACATAGAAGGGGATGCCCCCGAAAGCGGCGTCGATGGCCTTCATGATGCCATAGGCCAGGATGTAGGTGACCAGGATCAGGGCCGCCTGGACGGTGAACTTGTCCATGCTCTCTGAGAGGGCGATCTCCCCCTTGCCGGTGATGGATTCAGCCGTCAGGTCCTCCGCCTCGTCGGCGTTCTCCGCCATCTTCAGCTTCCCTTTCCTCTGCATGACGTTCATGTACAGCACGCCGCCCACGCTGGCGGACACGAAGCCCATGGCCGCCACGGTGAGGCCGAAGCTGGAGCCGTTGACGAAGCCGTAGTTGTTTTCAAAGGTCAAGCCCCAATTGAAGGCTTGGCCCGGGCCCTGGCCGTAGCCCAGGGGCAGCAGGATGCCGCTGGAGGCGAAGACCTTGCCCTTGAAGAGATAGAAGAAGCCCAGGGTGATGAGCAGGCCCACCACGCCCTGGATGAGGTAGCCGCATACGGTGATGGCGCCGGAACGGAAGATCTCCCGATTCCGATGCTGGCTCTTGGCCCGCTGGCTCTGCTTCAAAGACATGGCCACGATGCCCAGGCCCAGGCCGTGATAGGTCATGGCTTCCAGCGTCAGAAGATTGTTGCCGCTGCGGAAGAAGCTGACGCCGGTGAAGGCCCGGTAGATCCCGTCGCCTATCAGCAGCAGAAAGCCCGCCAGCACCGCGCCGGGCAGCAGGGACTTTCGAAGCAGGGGGACCATCCGCCGAAGGGCCCCCGCCAGCAGCAGGGCTCCGGAAAGGATGGCCAGCATGATGATGAAGTTCCAGACCTCGATGTTTTGGAAGCTGGTGAACTCGGATACGGCAGCGTGATTGATCATAGGTTCTCCTTGTGTTGGGCGCCCTGTAGGGGCGGCGCCTTACCCTTTCAACAGATCGTCCTTCTCCATGAGGGCGTTCCACTTGTCCAAGGAATCATCCAGGATGGCGGTGAGTTTCTCCGTCTCCTCCCGGGTCATATGGAGGGCGATGCGCTTGGCCAGCACCCGGCAACTCTGCTCGAAGGCGGGGCCGCATCCCTTGAACTTGTCCGTCAGCTCCAGATGATACTCCCGTCGATCCTTTTCGGAGGGGACCCGGTTCACGTAGCCCTTGCGAATCAGGCAGTTGACCCGATAGGTGGCGTTGCTCTGGGAAATGCCGGCGAATCGGGCGAACTGGGAGATGGTGGGCCGCTCCATGGCCTCGATGCCCTCCAGGCAGAAGATCTCCATGGGCGTCAGATCTTGGCTCTCCTCACGGACGGTGATGAACATCTTCCGCATAAATCCCAGCCGCATGCGCAGCATGACCCGGGACAGTGACTCAGTCAACATAAGCTCACCCCCAATACGGAAAATACTTTTGTTTTTTTAAGTATATATCTTTTTCTTCGTCTCGTCAACGAAATCCCATGGAAAAACGTGCATTTTTTATAAGCAAGAAGAGCTTCGGCATCCTTTGGTCCGAAGCTCCGCCCGAGAGAACGCCTATAGAAGGGCAGTTTTTACTCGCCCTGAGCCTCCAAATATTCGTTGACCTGATCCACCAGCGCGTCGGCGTCGATGCCGTGGACGGCGCAGGCCTGCTCCAGATTTTCGAAGTGGGACATCATGCAGCCCAGGCAGTGCATGCCGGCGCCCATGAGGATCTCAGCGATGCCCTCGTCCATGAGGACCATCTCGCGGATGTTCATATCCTTGGTGACTTGTTTCATGTGTGTATCTCCTTTTTCGTTGTTGCTCTATAGTATACCCTCAGTTTCAGCTTTTGGCAATGAACTGATTGCGGCATTTGGTGCAGGTGACCCGGATCCGGCCCTTGCCCCGGGGGACCCGAAGGCGCTGGGAACACTGGGGGCAGATGAGATACCGGTAGGTCCGATACTCCCGCCACTGGCGCTTCCACTTGTCCAGTAGCCCGCCGGAGGGCTGGGCCGAAGCCGGACCCTGGGCGCTGCCCGAATTGCGGAACGGCTTTTGGAAGAACTCCTTCACCGCCGTGAGCCCCGCCAGAAACTTCATGTTCTCGTTGTTTCTTTTGGCCGGGTTCTTCGCAAAGAGGCGGATGCCCAGAAAGACGGCCGACGCCGCGAACAGAAGGCGGAACAGGGTGGCCGCCCCCGCGTACCGGTTCAGCACGAAGCTCAGCAAATAGCAGACGCCGCAGGCGATGAGCAGGGCTTTGTTCAGTTCGTCCAGCTGGAGTTTGGGTCTCATAGGTTCGTTTCCTTCCGATAGATGCAGTATCCTTCCGCGGGGACCAGGGCGCTGAGCACGCTGCGCACCCGAATGGTCTCCCCGGTAAAGAGCTCGGTATATTGGCCGCTGAGGGGCACGGGCGTCTCCCCGTCCTCCCCCTTATAGAGCAGGGAGGGATAGACGGCTGCGGACACGGGCACGGCGCTCTGGTTCACCAGCAGCACCACGCATTCCTCTCCCTGATAGCGGACCAGGGCGAAGCACTTGCCGGACACGGCGCCCATGCGAAGATGCCCCGACCGGATGGCCTCGCTCCCCCGCCTCAGGCCGATGAGGGTGCGGACCGCGTCCCGCATGACAAGATCCTCCCGTCCCCAGGGATAGGGCCGCCGGTTGAAGGGGTCGCCCCCGCCGAAGAGGCCCACCTCGTCCCCGTAGTAGATGCAGGGGACGCCGGGGAGCAGCATCTGCAGGGCGGTGCCGGCCAGGAACAATCTCTTGGCCCGGACCAGCGTGGGGCCGTCGGGATGGAAGGCCGCCTGCTCCGCCCGGGTGGCGGTGAACCGATCCGGTCCCCCGGCCAGATAGGTGACGGCCCGGGTCTCGTCATGGGACGAAAGCAGGTTCAGACAGGCGTCCCGGAAGGGCTTTGGATAGTTCTCGAACAGGGACCAGAGCCGGCGCTCCAGATCGAAGGCGCTCTCCTCCCCCCGGAGGAACCGCAGGATGCCCGTGCGCAGAGGGTAGTTCATGGCGGAATCCAGCTCGTACCCGTCCACGTACCCCCGGCGGCCTTCGGGGCCCTGCTTGTTGGAGCAGTCCTCCCAGACCTCGCCGATGACCACGTTCTCCGGGTCCTCCTCCTTCACGCGGGACCGCACGTCCCGGATGAAGCAGTCCGGCAGCTCGTCCGCCACGTCCAGCCGCCAGCCGGAAGCTCCGGCTTGGAGCCACTTGTGGAGCACGCCGTCGGGCCCGTGGATGAATTCGCCGTAGCTGGGCTCCTTCTCCTCCACGTTGGGCAGGGTTTCGAAGCCCCACCAGCACTCGTATCGCTCGGGCCAGCGGGAGAACCGATACCAGGAGAAGTAGGGGGAATCGGTGTGATGGTACGCGCCGTTGCCATAGCGGTTGCGCTTGTCGAAATAGCGGCTGTCGGACCCCGTGTGGGAGAAGACGCCGTCCAAAATGATGCGGATGCCCCGCTCCTTCGCCTCGGCGCAGAGGGCCTTGAAGTCCTCCTCCGTGCCCAGCAGGGGGTCGATGCGCTTATAGTCCGCCGTGTTGTAGCGGTGGTTGCTGTCCGCCTCGAAGATGGGGTTGAGATAGATGCAGGTGATGCCCAGCTCCTCCAGATAAGGAAGCTTTTCCCGGATGCCGTTGAGATCGCCGCCGTAGTAGTCGTCCGGGGCGTAGGTCCGGCTGCCGCCGTGAGGGCCGTACAGGGGTTCCTCCGTCCAGTTCTTGTGGAGGTACACCTTCCGCCCCATGCGCTGATGATAGGCGGCCCCGGCGGCCATGGGCGCATGTTCGCTGCGGCAGAATCTGTCGGGAAAGATCTGATAGGCCACGGACCCGCGGAACCAGGCGGGGGTCTCGAAGGCCCCGTCGTAGACGGTGATCTGCCAGAGCTCGCCCCGGTCCTCCCTTAGCTCGCCCCGGCCGGAGCTGCCGCAGTAGTAGAGATCCCGGCCGTCCTGGCGGATGAGAAAGCCGTAGAACATGAGCCCCGGCTCGTCCATGGCCCGAAAGCGCACCATGAACCGCTCCCCGCCAATCGGCCAGAGGGGCACGAGCCGCTCCCCCGCCCTGTCCTGCAGCAGCAGGAACACCTCGCCGCAGATATCGGCGGTCCGGACGGAGAGCGTCACCTCCCGGCCCGCCTGTACGGCGCCCTGGGGACGGCGATAGGTTATGTCCAACGAATCATGCTGAAAATACATGATTTTATTATACTCATTCAGTCGTTTTATTCAAGCCGGGGCCTGCCAAATGTTTCACCTTTTTCACAAGTTTCCGCCCGCTTCGGCCGCCGCCGAAAAGATTATGCGTCCAATTCGTTCTTTCTCTTTGACGAACGATAAAAATGCTGGTATACTGACGATGTATGACGAAGGAGCGCATGACACAATTCCTCATAAAGTTCGCCTATGTGGCGGTGATCCTGGGCCTCATCTTCCTGGGGTTCAAGTATGTGCTGCCCCTGCTCATGCCCTTTTTGCTGGCGTTCATCTTCTCCGTGCTGCTCAAGACCCCCGCTGAGTTCCTTTCCAGGAAGCTCAGGATCAACCGCCGCCTGGTGAGCACCGTCCTCGTGACGCTGCTGTTCATCCTGCTGGCGGTGCTGACCCTGCTCGTCGGCTCGGAGCTCTTCTCCTTCGCCCGGACCTCCGTGTCCCAGTTCAACACGGTCATCATCCCCACGGTGGAGAGCCTCACGGAAACGGCCTCCCGGTGGACCAGCCGTCTGGACCCCAACGTGGTCAGCGTGCTGGATGGGCTGGTGAACAGCGTTCTGCTGTCCCTGCGCTCCAAGGTGGCGGAGATCTCCACCCGTCTGGTCACGGGCATCATGTCCTCCCTGCCCTCCAGCTTTCTGAACGTGCTGTTCATGATCATCGCCACCTACTTCATCTCCCTGGACTTCGGCCTCCTCAAGTGGGCCGTGGCGCGGCGGATCAAGGAGGAGGACTACAACAAGATCATCGCGGGCCTTGATTATTGTAAGGCCACCGTGGGCAGGATGCTCCGTTCCTACGTGCTCATCATGTTCATCACCGCCCTGGAGCAGTCCATCGGTCTCACCATCCTGGGCGTGGAATACTCCGTCCTCATCGCCATGGCCATCGCGGTATTCGACATTCTGCCCGTGGTGGGCAGCGGCACCATCATGCTGCCCTGGGCCGTGATCTCCCTGATCACGGGGGACATCAAGCGGGGCATCGGTCTGCTGGTCCTGTACGTCATCATCACCGTCATCCGCCAGATAATCGAGCCCAGGATCGTGGGCGACCACGTGGGGCTCCATCCCCTGCTGACCCTCATGTGCATGTTCGTGGGGCTCAGGATCTTCGGCGGCCTGGGCCTGCTGGGCCTGCCCATCCTGTGCGCAGTGCTGGTGGGACTGGAGCGGGACGGGGTCATCACCCTGTTCCCCAAGCGGAAGATCCCCCTGCCCGAAGATGCGGATCGGAAAAAGCGCCTCACTTTCTTCCAGAAAAAGCAAAAAAAGTCGTAAAAAATCATCATATCGTCGATAAGATGTTACAATTTGTCCGAATTTGGGTGGTATACTGCCTCCATACCGATACGGGTGCGCCCGAAAATGCTGAGGTGAGACTATGATCAAAATCCTTGTGGTGGACGACGAACTGCCCATTGCCAATCTGATCCGCATGAACCTGGCCCGCCAGGGCTATGCGGTCACCTGCGCCTACGACGGTCAGGAGGCCGCCGACCTGCTGGAGGGGAACACCTTCGATCTGGTGCTGCTGGACATCATGCTGCCCAAGTTCGACGGCTACGACCTCCTCTCCTTCATCCGCCCCCTGGGCATCCCGGTTATCTTCCTCACGGCCAAGGCGGACGTGATGGACCGGGTCAAGGGGCTGAAACTGGGGGCCGAGGACTATATCGTGAAGCCCTTCGAGATCGTGGAGCTGCTGGCCCGGATCGAGGTGGTCCTGCGCCGCTACAACAAGGGCCAGGGCGTCCTTCACATTTTGGACGTGACCATCGACCCCGAAGCCCGGGAGGTATACCAGAACGGCCAGCGGGTGGATCTGACCCGGAAGGAGTTCGATTTGTTGGTCATCTTCTGTCAGAACCCCAACACGGCCCTGTTCCGGGAGACCCTGTTCGAGCGCATCTGGGAGACGGACTACATCGGCGAAAGCCGCACCCTGGACTCCCACGTGCAGCGGCTCCGGCGCAAGCTCAACTGGACGGATCGGATCAAAACCGTCCATCGGGTGGGCTACCGGCTGGAGATCCCCGAGGAAGAGCTGCATCCCGCCCAGGAGCCGGAAGGGTAAGGCTGTTGTAACCGGAGGAACGCCCCATGAGATTCGCATTGAAGATCAGCGTATGCACCGTCCTTATCGTGGCGGTGCTGTTTGCTGCCTTCGGCCATGCGCTCATCGCCCGCAGCTTCTCCTCCGCCCTGTCCTTCCGGGTACGGGAGGCGGAGGCGGCCTACTCGGGCCTGGCCTCCTCCCTGGAAGCGGAGATCTCCGTGCTCAACATGTACTATCAAAGCACCAGCCCCCGGATGCTGCAGGAGGTGCTGGACCGGTCCGCCCGGGCCGCGAACCTGGACGGCGCGGCCATAGCCCTCTACGACGAGAGCCGCAGGCTCCTGGTGGCCACCGCCGAGGGGTTCCCCGAGAAGCTGACCTATCCGGAGCTGACGGAAAAGCGGTTCGTCTATACCCTGCTCCGGGAGGAAAAATCCGCTCTGCTGGATACCGCCGCCTGCGTGCCCATTGGCATGGACCGGTACTACCTGTCGGTCCGCTTTTCCGCGGACGATCTCTTTGCCGCCCGCCGCGCTGAAGTGACCGCCTTCGTATCGCTGCACCTTGTCACCGTGGCCGTGTGCATCGGGGCCATGCTCCTCATCTCCTACTTCGTGTCCCGACCCGTCCGCACCCTGACCCGCGCCACCAAGCTCATCGAGGAAGGGCAGTATGACGTGCGGGCCGACGTGAAGTCCCTGGACGAGATCGGGGATCTGGCCGTCAGCTTCAACACCATGGCCGAGGCCATCGAGCAGAAGGTCACGGCGCTGGAGGGCTACGCCAAGCAGCAGAAGGATTTCGTGGCCAACTTCTCCCACGAGCTCAAGACCCCCATGACCTCTATCATCGGGTATGCGGATATGCTGCGCTCGGCGGAGCTGGACGAGGAGGACGCCTTCATGGCGTCGAACTTCATCTTCTCCGAGGGAAAGCGGCTGGAAGCCCTGAGTCTGAAGCTCATGGATCTGGTGGTTCTGGATAAAAACCAATTCGAGCTCACCCGGGGCTACGCCCGCCGGGTGCTGGGCCACGTGATCGCCGTGGTCACCCCCATGCTGGAGCAGCACGGCCTCACCCTGGAAACCACCATCGAGCAGTATCAGATCCTATACGAAAAGGATCTGCTGCTGACCCTTATCACCAACCTCATCGACAACGCCCGCAAGGCTTCGGAGCCGGGCAAGGTCATCGAGCTCACGGGCCGCAAGCAGGAGGGCCGGTATCGGATCACCGTGAGGGATCACGGCATCGGCATCCCCGAGGAGGAGCTGAATCGGATCACGGAGGCCTTCTTCATGGTGGATAAATCCCGGTCCCGTGCCCAGCACGGGGCGGGCCTCGGGTTGGCCATTGGGAACAAGATCGCCCAGCTCCACGGCAGCGAACTGCATTTTGAGAGCAAGGTGGGGGTCGGCACCAGCGTTTGGTTCGATCTGCCCATGCCCAAGGACAAGCGCGGAAAGGAGGCCAGCCATGAGGAAGTTGACCCGCAAGGATAAGACCACCCTCCTCTACGTGCTCATCTGCGTGGGCACGGCGGCCAGCGCCTTTCTGTGTGTGCTGATGAGCAGCCTCCTCCTCAAGAGCGAAGAGCGCCGCCTCTACGACAGGCCTGCCTACGAGCCCTTCACCCTGGAAAGCGGTATCGCCGTGGGCGCGCCCCTGTCCCTCTCCACCCGGGTCGCCCTCTTCAACGCCGGGGAAACCGAGGGACCTCAGCGGAACCCCCTGCCCGACGAGCTTACGGAAAGCGAGGCCAGCGCGCTGGTCTATACCGCCTGGGATCGGCTGTTCGCGGACATGATGGCCGCCGCAGGCCAGGACGCGGAGCTTCAGGCCGCCGTGAGTTCCTCCCCGCGGGAGGTCCGCGCCAGCGCCACCCTCCGGGACTATCTCACCGCCGACGGCAGCCGCTACTCCCTTTGGTGCGCCCAGGCCTGGATGGATCTCACCGACCGGGACGCCTTCTCCCTCACCGTGTATCTGGACAGCCGCACGGGCCAGCCGCTGATGGAGTCCGCCGTGCTCTATCCCCAGGACGCGCCTCTGCTGGGCCTCGCTGATATGGCCGCCCGCCTGGGCCTCGGGTACGACCTGAACGCCGCCACGACGGAGCCGGACGGCGCCGGGATCAAGCTCACGCTCCCCCTCGACGGCGGCTTCGCCCTCGTCAAGACCATCACCGCCGACGGCAGCCGCTTCACCGTCCGGGTGATCCAGCCGTAAGAAACAGAAAAACAGCATGCAGGGTATTTCGCCTTGCATGCTGTTTTTTATGCCGTTTTCCCCCGGCGTCACTCCACGGTGACGCTCTTGGCCAGGTTCCGGGGCTTATCCACGTCCAAGCCTTTGGAAACGCTGGTGTAATAGGCCAGAAACTGCAGGGGGATGATAGCCAACGACCCCATGAAATGGGGGTCCGTTTCGGGGACGAAGATGGAGAAATCCGCGAATCCCTCCACGGCGGGGCTGCCCTTGCCTGCAAGGCCGACGAGATAAGCGCCCCGGGCCCGGCATTCGGCCATGTTGCTGACCGTCTTTTCCAGCACGTCCTGCTGGGTGAGGACGCCCACGATCAGGGTGCCGTTCTCCACCAGGCTGATGGTGCCGTGCTTCAGCTCCCCGGCGGCGTAGGCCTCGCTGTGGATGTAGGAGATCTCCTTCATTTTCAGGCTACCCTCCAGGCAGATGGCGTAATCGAGGCCCCTGCCGATGAAGAAGATGTCCCGGGCGTTGGCATGGCGGGACGCGAACCACTGGATGCGCTCCTTGTCCTGAAGGATCGATTCCATCTTATCGGGCAGAGACAGCAGCTCTTCGATCAGGCCCTCATACCGCTCCCGGTTCAGTTTCCCCTGCACGAAGGCCAGCTCCGTGGCGAAGGCGTACAGGGCCGATAGTTGGGCGCTGTAGGCCTTGGTGGTGGCCACGGCGATCTCCGGCCCCGCCAGGGTGTAGAGCACGTGATCCGCCTCCCGGGCGATGGAGGAACCCACCACGTTTACCACGGCCAGCGTGGGCACGCCCATGGCCTTCGCGGCCCGCAGGGCGGCCAGGCTGTCCGCCGTCTCCCCGGACTGGGAAACGACGATCACCAGCGTGCCCGGCCCCAAAAGGCGCTTCCGATAGCGAAACTCACTGGCCAGCTCCACCCGCACGGGCACCTCCGCCATGTCCTCGATCACGTACTGGGCCGCCATGCCCACGTGCCAGGCGGAGCCGCAGGCCACGATCTCGATGCTCCGGATGGCCGAAAGCTGCTCTCCGGTGAGGCCCGCCGAGCCAAGGTCGATCCGCCTGTCGTGAACGAGGCTGTTCAGGGTGTCCCGGACGGCCCTGGGCTGCTCGTGGATCTCCTTGATCATGAAGTGGGCGTAGCCGCCCTTTTGGGCCGCTTCGGCGCTCCAGGTCACGTGGGTGAGGGGCAGCTGTATCTCGTCGCCGTTCAGGTCGTAGAAGTGGGCCTCCCCGGGCAAAAGCCGGGCGGACTGATGGTTGTCGATGTAGTATACGTCCCGGGTGTGCTGCAGCAGGGCCGGTACGTCGGAAGCGAGGAAGGTCTCCCCCTCCGCCACGCCGATGACCAGGGGGCTCTCCTTCCGGGCGGCGTAGATCTCCCCGGGATAGTCCTTGAACATGAGGGCCAGGGCGTAGCTCCCCCGGACCCGGACCATCATGCGGTTTATGGCGTCGATGGGCCCGATGCGGTATTTCTTATAGTAATAGTCCACCAGCTTGATGGCCACCTCGGTGTCCGTGCCGCTGTAGAACCGATAGCCGTTGTTGATCAGCTTTTGCTTGAGCTCGGCGTAGTTCTCGATGATGCCGTTGTGGACGCCCACCACCTCGGAGCCCATCTCGTCCATGTCGTTGGCGCTGATATGGGGATGGGCGTTGGTCTCGTTGGGCTGGCCGTGGGTGGCCCAGCGGGTGTGGCCGATGCCGCAACAGCCGGGCATGGTCGCCCCGGCTTCCGTCTTCTCCACCAGGTTTTTGAGTTTCCCCGTGGCCTTGACCACCGCCGTTGGCGCATCGCCGTCCCGCACCGCCAGGCCGGCGGAATCATATCCCCGGTATTCCAGCATGCTTAATCCGTCGAGCAGAATGGGCGCCGCCGCCCGGTGCCCGGTGAATCCTACGATACCGCACATAGTTTCTCTCCTTCTCTTCCTGTCGCTTCAGTATACGAAAAAGCACCCGTTCGCACGGTCTACTCCAGCTCGATGGTGGCCGGCGGCTTGCTGGTCAAATCGTACAGCACCCGGTTCACGCCGCTGACCTCGTTGATGATCCGGTTCATGCACACATCCAGCAGCTCGTACGGCAGCCGCGCCGCCGCGGCGGTCATGAAATCCTCCGTCCGGACCGCCCGCAGCACCACGGCGTAGTCGTAGGTGCGGCCGTCGCCCATGACGCCCACGGATCGAAGATTGGACAGGGCCGCGAAGAACTGACCCGAGCCCGTATCCACGCCGAAGCGGGCAAGCTCCTCCTGAAAGATGGCGTCCGCCTCCTGGACGATGCGCACCTTGTCCTCGGTCACTTCGCCCACGATCCGCACGCCCAGGCCCGGCCCCGGGAAGGGCTGTCGGCAGACGATGCTCTCGGGCAGGCCCAGCTTCCGGCCCAGGTCCCGCACCTCGTCCTTGAACAGGGGCCGCAGGGGCTCCACCAGGCCGGTGAAGGACAATTCTTTGGGGAGGCCGCCCACGTTGTGATGGGACTTGATGACCGCCCCAGCGCCGCCCGTGCCGCTCTCCACCACGTCGGGATAGATGGTGCCCTGGGCCAAATACGATACGTCGCCCAGAGCCTTCGCCTCCGCCTCGAAGGTGCGAATGAACTGCTCGCCGATGATCCGGCGCTTCTGCTCCGGGTCCGTCACGCCCTGCAGCGCCTTGAAAAACCGATCCCGGGCGTCCACCGGCCGGAAGGTGAGATCGAAGCTTCCGCCGGGACCGAAGACCTCCTTCACCCGGTCCGCCTCCCCCTTGCGCAAAAGGCCGTGATCCACGAACACGCAGATAAGCTGCTGACCGATGGCCCTGGACAGCAGGGCTGCCGCCACCGAGGAATCCACGCCGCCGGACAGGGCCAGCAGCACCCTTCCCTCGCCCACCCGGGCGCGGATGGCCGCCACCTGCTCCTCGATATAGGATTCCATGACCCAGCTTTCTCCGCAGCCGCAGACGTCCCGCACGAAGCGGCGGAGCATGTCGTCCCCCTCCGGCGTGTGCCGGACCTCCGGGTGGAACTGCAGGGCGTACAGCCGCCGCACCGAATCCTCCATGGCCGCCACGGGGCAGGCCGGGGTATGGGCCGTAATTCGGAATCCGGCAGGCAGAGCGGCGATACGGTCCCGATGGCTCATCCAGCAGGTCGTCTCCCGAGGCACCTGCTGGAACAAGGGCGAACCGGGCCCGTCGATCCACAGCTGTGTGCGCCCATATTCCGAGATCTCTGCCGATCTCACCTGGCCGCCCAACAGGTGGGCCATGAGCTGAGCGCCGTAGCAGATGCCCAGCACGGGCACCCCCAGGGAAAACAGCCCCGGATCACAGAGAGGCGCATCCGACGCATACACGCTGCCGGGGCCGCCGGTGAGGATGATGCCCTTGGGCGCAAGGGCCCGCAGCTCCTCTAAAGGCGTGGTGCAGGGGCGGATCTCGCAATACACATGGCAGGCCCGGACCCGCCGGGCGATGAGCTGCTTGTACTGGCCGCCGAAATCCAGGATCACGATCATTTCCCGTTCCATACCTTCCTCCCGATAGTGCAATAGGATATCAAAAGACTGTCAGCAGCCGCCGGGCGGCTTCCGCCGTGTCCTCCCGGCTGCCGAAGCAGGAGAGCCGCACATAGCCTCCGCCGCCTGCGCCGAAGCCCTCCCCGGGGGTGACCACGATCTGGGCCTCCCGGAGCAGGCGCTTGAAGAACGCCCAGCCGGTCATGCCCTCCGGACAGGGCAGCCACAGGTAGGGGGCGTTGCGGCCGCCGGTGAACCAAAGGCCCGCCTTTGTGAGGGCGTCGGCGAGGATGCGCCCGTTCTCCTGGTAGAGGGCGATGGCCTCCCGGTTGTATCGGAGGCCCGCCGGGGACAGGGCCGCTTCCCCCGCCCGCTGGATCACGTAGCTGACGCCGTTGGTCCGGGTGGTCCGATCCTGGGTCCACATGTCGCGGAGGGAAAAGCCGTCCCTCACCAGAGCTTTCGGCACCACGGTGTAGCCCAGGCGCATGCCGGTGAAGCCGGCCGTCTTGGACAGGGAGCAGATCTCGACGGCGCAGGTCTCGGCGCCGGGGAGCTCGTATATGCTGTGGGGTACGTCCCCGTCCTGGACGAAGGCCTCGTAGGCGGCGTCGAAGACGATCACCGCCTGGCGCTCGTTGGCCCAGTCCACCCACCGCTGAAGCTGGAGCCTGGTATAGGCCGTGCCCGTGGGGTTGTTGGGGGAGCAAAGATAGATCAGATCCCCGTCCAGGTCGTCCCCGGGCAGGGGCAGAAAGCCGTTCTCCCGAGTCCCCAGAAGGGGCAGGACCCTTCGCCCCGCCATGCGGCTGGTGTCCACGTAGGCGGGATAGGCGGGCTCCGCCACCAGCACCCTGCTGTCGGTGGAAAAGAGGTTCCCGATGGCTCCCAGATCGTCCGCAGCGCCGCTGGAGATGAAGATCTCCTCCGGGGACAGGGCCACGCCCCACCGCCCGTAGTACGAAATCACCGCCGCCTTCATGAAGTCTGTGCCGGTCTCCGGCAGATACCCGTGGAAGGTGGCTGCCTTGCCCTGCTCGCTGACGGCCCGGCGCAAAGCTTCGATGACCGGCGGCGCCAGGGGGCCTGTCACGTCCCCCACCCCCAGCCGCAGCAGCTTTTCGTGGGGATGATCGGCCTGATAGGCGGCCACCCGCGCCCCGATCTCCGTGAAGAAGAAGGCGGGCGGCAGCTGCCCGTAGGCGGTGTTGAGCTTCATAGGTCCACCTCCCCCTCGAATACGGTGACGGCGGGCCCCTCCATGGACAGGTCGCCCTCGGCGCTCACGGTGACGCGCAGGCTCCCGCCGTCCAAAACTATCTTGATGGGCTGCCCCGCAGGGCAGAGCCCCGCCTGCACTGCGGCGAAGGCGGACGCGCAGGCCCCGGTGCCGCAGGCCAGGGTGACGCCGCAGCCCCGCTCCCATACCCGCATGCGGAGCTGTTCGGGAGACAGGACCTGGACGAACTCCACGTTGACGCCCCCGGGGAACCGGGGATCGCTCTCGATCCGGGGCCCCCACAGGGACAGGGGCAGATTATCAACGCTGGGGGAAAGGATCACCAGATGGGGGTTCCCCACCGAGATCAGCATCCCCGGGCCCATATCCTCAAACAGGGGCACCTTCGCCTGCTCCAGGACGGCCCGGCCCATGTCCACGGATACGCTCTTGACCCGGTTATCCTCCACCCTCAGGGTCAGGGTCTTGACCCCGGACAGGGTATCGACCATCATCCGATCCTTAGGGACCAGGCCCTGTTCATACAGATACTTGCCCACGCAGCGGATGCCGTTGCCGCACATCCTGGCCTCGCTGCCGTCGGCGTTGAAGATACGCATGGAACCGTCGGCGACCCGGGAGGGAGAGACGAAGATCACGCCGTCCGCGCCTATGCCGAAATGGCGGTCGCACAGGGTCGCGCTCAACGGCGCCGCCCCCTCCGGGACCGGGCCGTGGATCAGCAAAAAGTCGTTGCCCAGACCCTGCATCTTGGTGAACCGCATATCCTGGCCTCCCCGGCTGACGCCGTCAATAAACGATCATATACCGCCGGGTCTCCCAGTCGGTGACCCGGGTGCGATACTCGTTCCACTCGGCCCGCTTGCCGGAGGTGTAGCTCTTGAGCACGTGGTCGCCGAGAGCATCGGTGATGACGGGATCCTGCTCCAGCAGCTCCACCGCCTCCAGCAAATTCCCGGGCAGGCTGGCGATGCCGTGGGCTTCCCGTTCCTTTTCGGTCATGGTATAGATGTTCTCCGTGATCTCCGCGGGCGGCGTGAGGCCCCGCTCAATGCCGTCCAGGCCCGCCGTCAGGCACACGGCCAGGGCGAGGTACGGATTGCAGGCCGGATCGGGACAGCGCAGCTCCACCCGGGTGCTGTTGCCCCGGGCGGCGGGGATACGGATGAGGGCGGACCGGTTGGAGGCGCTCCAGGCCAGGTAGCAGGGGGCCTCATAACCGGGAACCAGGCGCTTGTAGGAGTTCACCAGGGGGTTGGTGACGGCGGCGAAATGGCGCACGTGCTCCAAAAGGCCCGCGATGAAGCTGTACGCCTCCTTGGAAAGGCTCCGCTCCCCGGCGGGATCGAAGAAGATGTTTTTGCCGTCCTTGCTGAGGGACATGTTCACGTGCATGCCGCTGCCGTTGATGCCGAAGACGGGCTTGGGCATGAAGGTGGCGTGGAGGCCGTGGTTCTGGGCGATGGTCTTCACCGCCATGCGGAAGGTGCTGATGTTGTCAGCAGCGGTGAGGGCGTCGGCATACTTGAAGTCGATCTCGTGCTGGCCCTCGGCCACCTCGTGATGGCTCGCTTCGATCTCGAAGCCCATCTCCTCCAGCATGAGGCAAATCTCCCGCCGCACGTCCCCGCCGTGGTCGATGGGGGCCATGTCGAAGTAGCTGGCGGCGTCCGCGGTGCGGGTGGTGGGCAGGCCCTTCTCGTCGGTCTCGAAGAGGAAGAACTCCATCTCCGGCCCCACGTTGAAGGTGTAGCCCAGCCGCTCCGCCTTTTCGAGGGCCTTTCTGAGCACATACCGGGGGTCGCCCACGAAGGGGGTTCCGTCCGGATTGTACACGTTGCAGATGAGCCGGGCAGTCTTTCGCTTGGCGGGCATCCAGGGCAGCACCACGAAGGTGGAGAGGTCGGGATGCAGATACTGATCGCTCTCGTGGATGCGGGTGAAGCCCTCGATGGAGCTGCCGTCGATCATGATCTGGTCGTTGACCACCTTCTCGATCTGGGAGCAGGTCACGGCCACGTTCTTGAGCTGGCCGAAGATGTCGGTGAACTGCAGGCGGATGAACTCGATGTCCTCCTCGTTGACGATGCGGACGATGTCTTCCTTGGTGTATTTCATGGGAATGCTCCTTTCCTATTTTGCGTTCGTTTTGTGGTCCTGGGCCGCTGCCACCAGCCCTAAGAACAGGGGATGGGGCTTGGTGGGCCGGCTCTTGAATTCGGGATGGTACTGGACCCCCACGTAGAAGGGATGATCGGTGAGCTCCGCCGCCTCCACCAGCCTCCCGTCGGGGGAGACGCCGGAGAAGGTGAGCCCGGCCTCGGTCAGCTGCTGTCGGAATTCGTTGTTGAGCTCGTACCGATGCCGATGGCGTTCGGCGATGGCGTCCAGGGCGTAATATTTATATAAGGTGGTGCCTTGCCGCACCAGGCAGGGCCAGCTGCCCAGGCGCAGGGTGCCGCCCTTGTCCACTTCGTCGCTCTGGCCCGGCATGAAGTCGATGACCTTGTGGGCGCTCTCGGGATCGAACTCCCCCGAATTGGCGTCGGCCCAGCCCACCACGTTTCGGGCGTATTCGATGCACAGGATCTGCATGCCGAGGCAGATGCCGAGATAGGGCATATTTCCCTCCCGGGCGCAGCGGGCCGCCGCGATCATGCCCTCGATGCCCCGGCTGCCGAAGCCTCCGGGCACCAGCACCCCGTCCACACCCGCCAGGTCCGTCGGGACGAAGGCTTCCGAGTCGATCCAGCGGATGTTGACTCGGACGCCCCGGGCGTACCCGGCGTGGTGCAGGGCCTCCACGATGGAGAGATAAGCGTCGTGGAGCTGGGTATACTTGCCCACCAGGGCGATGGTCACCTCCTCGTGGGAGGCATGGATGCGGTCCACCATCGCCCGCCAGGAGGAGAGATCGATGTCCCGGGCGGGCAGGTCCAGTTTTTGGCAGACGATCTCGGAGAAATGCGCCTGCTCCAAATACAGGGGCGCTTCGTAGAGCACGGGCAGAGTCAGGTTTTCGATGACCGCCGCCCGGTCCACGCTGCAGAAGTTGGCTATTTTGTCGAAGATGGTTTCATCCCGGATGGGCTCGTCGGTCCGCAGCACGATGATGTCCGGGAAGATGCCCATGCCCTGAAGCTCCTTCACGGAGTGCTGGGTGGGCTTGGACTTGTGTTCGCCGCTGGCCTTCAGGTAGGGGACCAGCGTCACGTGGATATAGAGGGCGTTCCCGCGGCCCACCTCCCGGCCCACCTGGCGGATGGCCTCCAGGAAAGGCTGGCTCTCGATGTCGCCGATGGTGCCGCCGATCTCGGTGATGACGATGTCCGCGTCGCTGTGCTCCCCTACTCTATATATGAAGTGCTTGATCTCGTCGGTGATGTGGGGGATGGTCTGGACGGTCTTGCCCAGATACCCGCCCTGGCGCTCCCGCTGGAGGACGTTGGCGTACACCTTGCCGGTGGTCAAATTGGAGTAGCGGTTCAGATCTTCGTCGATGAACCGCTCGTAGTGCCCCAGATCCAAATCCGTCTCGGCCCCGTCCTCGGTGACGTAGACCTCCCCGTGCTGGTAGGGAGACATGGTGCCCGGGTCCACGTTGATATAGGGATCCAGCTTTTGCGCCGCCACCTTATAGCCGCGCGCCTTCAGCAGCCGCCCCAGGGAGGCCGCCGTGATGCCCTTGCCCAGGCCCGAGACCACGCCGCCGGTCACAAAAATGTGCTTCATCCAAGGCTCCTTTCCGCTTTCGCTCCAAAGAGAAAGGCGCCTGTCCGAGGGGAGTTTCCCCTATGGACGGACGCCCTTGCGTTCATCGTTTTCGTACCCTTCCAGGCACCCTTCTTTCGTTGTCCGACCCAACGTTACGCGAGTCGGTATATTATATACAAACAACATAGCGCACAGTATAACAGGCCCTTTCCCCGTTGTCAACCCTGTTTTCACAAAGAAATCCGATGTTTTCAATAATGAAGGACACTGTGCAAAAAAGAATTCCGATGCATCGAATCCTGCATAAAAAACCCCTAAAACCAGTCTCTTCTGAAAAAGCTCCAAGAAAGTGAAGGAAATGTATTGCAAATAATTCATGCTTGCTTTACAATATCCTCATATTGTTGCCATCATCCCTGGCGCAACAAATACAAAAAAGGAGAATCGTTATGAAAAAGCTGCTTGCCATCCTGTTGGTCCTGTGCATGGTCGTGGCCGCTGCCGCCTGCGGCAGCAAGGAAGCTGCAACCACCGAAACCAAGACCGACACCTCCTCTTCTGCCGAGACCCTGAAGGAGAAGGCCGCCAAGTTCGATCGGAAGAGTGAGTTCCTCACCGTCGGCACCGGCCCCACCTCCGGTATCTACTTCCCCATCGGCGGCGCTTTTGCCACCGCTCTGAAGGACTACGGCTACCAGACCTCCGCTGAGGCCACCAACGCCACCGGTCAGAACATCCAGAACATCCTCAAGGGCGATTGCGAGATCGCCATCGCCATGCAGGACGCCGTCATGCAGGCTTACACCGCCTCCGGCGCCTATGAAGGCAAGGAAGCCGCTTCCGATCTGCGCGCCCTCATGCGCCTCTGGCCCAACTACGTGCAGCTGGTCACCACCGCCAACACCGGCATCAAGAGCGTGAACGACCTGCGCGGCAAGCGCGTGGGCGTGGGCGCCGCCAACTCCGGCGTGGAGATCAACGCCCGCATGATCCTGGCCGCCTACGGCATCACCTACGATGACATCACCCCTGACTACCTCGCATACGGCGAAGCCATCGACAACATGAAGAACGGCCAGTGCGACGCGGTGTTCGTGACCTCCGGTCTGCCCAACGCCACGGTCATGGAGCTGGGCGTGAGCTACGACATGGTGGTCGTGCCCATCGACGGCGAGGGCCGCGAGAAGCTGGTCAGCGAGTACCCCTACTACGCCAAGAGCGTCATTCCCGCCAACACCTATAACAATAAAGAGGATGTGGAAGGCGTCTTCGTGTACAACATCATGCTGGTCCGCAAGGATCTGCCCGATGAGATGGTCTACGATATGCTCACCGGCATTTTCGAGAACATCGCCACCATCAAGGCGTCCCACAACGCCGCCAACAAGAACATCGACATCACCTTCGGCGTCGATGACATCCAGCTCCCGCTGCACCCCGGTGCCGAGCAGTTCTGGAAGGACAACGGCTACATCAAATAAGCTGTAGATCCAACGCCCCGCGGGAGGCCTTCGCGCCTTCCGCGGCTTTGGTTTATTGTGGGACAAGTCATGAACGGAAAGAAGCGCGGCATTTGGGTCCTTTCCCTTGCCATCGTCTTGCTGGGCGCCTTCATCTGGTGGGGGTTCTTCGCTCCCGTGGGCAAGGTGTTTCAGCTCTACGATCGCAGACGCGAAACGGTCGTTTTCTCCGCTCCGATCCACGCCGGCGACAAGCTCCGGCTGGAGATCGAGCATTCCTTTGAACACATCCCCTGGTACGAGTACTACACCGTGCGGGAGGACGATCAGTTCAACCTGGACGCCATCGCCGTGGCGGGCTATGGCGCGGGGATTCCGGCGGAGATGGACGTACCGACCCATGTCGAGGGCGGGCTGGTATGGATGGAGGAGATCAACAGCGTCTTCCCCGAGTTCTCCTGGATCACGTCCGCGACCTACATGAAGGGCCTGCAAATCAACGGAGAAGAGGTCTTCGACTTCCGGAGCCTGCCTGACGCCAGCAGGATACGGGGGAAAATCATCACAGTAAGGGGGTATCTGACAGGTGTCCGATATTGAAAACAACAACCTGAAGGCGGAACCCGCGGCCGCGCAGCCCACAGACGCGCAGCCGCTGGACGCTGCCAAGGGCGCGGAGGTCATGGAGAAATTCGAAAAGGAATCCCGCACCCGCAATTTTGATAGCAAGTGGCTCAAGAGGATCGTTTACTTCATCTGCCTCGCCTTTACCGTCTACCATCTGGCGTATGCTTCCGGCATCCGGCTGCTGCAGATGGTCAACATCAAGCACCACGCCATCCACGTGGGCCTGATCCTGATCCTGGGTTTCGCCCTCTATCCGGCGTTCAAGAAGTCCAGCCGCAAGAAGATGGCCTGGTACGACTGGATCTTCATCGCCCTGTCCGTGATCATGCCCATCTACGTGTTCATCCGGTATCCGGTGTTCATCTCCACCGGATTCGCGGGCGAGAACATCGATATCATCCTGGGCACCATCCTCATCGTGCTGGTGCTGGTAGCCTCCCGCCGCCTCAGCGGCTGGGCGCTGCCGATCCTGTCGGTGATCTTCCTGCTGTACGCCCTGTTCGGCCGGTCCTTCCCGGGCATCTTCAAGCACAGGGGCTACACCTGGCACAGGATCGTCACCTACCTCACCACGGATATCTACGGCATCTACGGCACGTCCATCAAGGTGTCGGCCACATACATCGTGCTGTTCATCATCTTCGGCGAAGTCATGAACAAGTGCGGCATGGGCCAGTTCTTCAACGACATCGCCAACGCCATCGCCGGTCACACCAAGGGCGGTCCCGCCAAGGTGGCGGTCCTGGCCTCCGGCTTCCTGGGATCCATCAACGGTTCGGCGGTGGCGAACGTGGTCACCACCGGCACCTTCACCATCCCCCTCATGAAGAAGACGGGCTACTCCAAGGAGTTCGCCGGATCGGTGGAGGCCACGGCGTCCGTAGGCGGACAGCTGCTGCCGCCCATCATGGGTGCGGCAGCCTTCGTTATGGCGGAGACGCTGGGCGTGAAGTACGGCGCCATCATCAAGGCGGCCGTGATCCCCGCCCTGATCTACTACCTGGGCATCATCATCCAGGTCCAGATGCGGGCCACCAAGGATAACCTGAACGGCCTGCCCAAGGATCAGATGCCCAAGGTGAAGGACGTCATGAAGGAGCGGGGCCACCTCTTGATCCCCATCCTGTTCCTGCTGTATATGCTGATCTTCAGCGGCGTCACCGTCATCCGCGGCGCGTTCTGGACCATCATCGTCACCATCGTGGTGGCGGAGCTTCGGCCCGTGAGCCGCATGAGCTTCAAGGACATCTGCGACGCCTTCGTCCAGGCCGCCAAGTCCACGGTCTCCGTGGCCATGGCCTGCGCCTGCGTGGGCATCATCGTGGGTGTCTGCGGCATGACCGGCTTCGCGCTGAACGTGGCCCACGCCATCATCAGCATCGGCGAGCACAGCCTGATGCTGACCCTCCTCTTCACCATGATCACCTGCATGATCCTGGGCATGGGCCTCCCCTCCATCCCCTCCTACCTGATCACCGCCACCATCGCGGCCCCCGCCTTGGTGGAGTTGGGCCAGCCGGAGATCGCGGCCCACATGTTCTGCTTCTACTTCGCCATGTTCGCGAACCTGACCCCGCCGGTGGCCCTGGCCTCCTTCGCGGCGGCCGGCTTGTCGGGCGGCAGTCCCATGAAGACGGGCTGGCAGTCGGTGCGATTGGCCTTAGCGGGCTTCATCGTGCCCTTCATGTTCGTCTATAATCCTCCGCTGCTGCTGGAGAACGTGACGTTCCTCTCCGGCCTCCAGGTGGTCATCACCGCCTGCACCGGCGTGGTGCTGATCGCCGCCGCCGCGGAAGGGTATCTCATGGGCCGCTTGAATATCCCCATGCGGGTGCTGGCGGGCGTTGGCGCCTTCCTGCTGATCGACAGCGGTCTTTGGACCGACCTGGGCGGCCTTGCGGTCCTGGCCCTCATCCTTCTTGGGCAGAAGTTCCTCTTCAACAAGAAGGGCAAACCGGAGCCGCAGCCGGCCTGACGCAGGCTGTAAACGCAACGGGGAGCCGGGCGGAAACGCTCGGCTCCTTTTGATTATATATTAAATATTGACATGCGCCTGAAAATGTAGTATAAACATACTAAACCGATAGGATAATGAACGGAGAGCTCACATGAGAAAGGCGACCTTCAACTGTATCTGTTGTTGTACCGTGTTTTGCGGCCGCCTTGTCATGCCCATGTAGAGTTCCCGGAACGCAGCGCTGACCGGAGGGCCCTGATGGGGCTCTCCGTTTTTATTTGTCAAACGCCGTTCGGTTTTCATATTCTGTCTATTTAGGAGGTATATCCCATGTCCCGTATCTATTCTTCCGCCGACGAGCTGATCGGCGGCACGCCCCTTCTGGAAGTCAAAAACATTGAGCGCGAGGAAGGGCTCGAAGCCAAAGTCCTGGTGAAGCTGGAGTACTTCAACCCCGCCGGGTCCGTGAAGGACCGGGTGGCCAAGGCCATGATCGACGACGCGGAGGCAAAGGGGCTGCTGAAGCCCGGCTCCGTCATCATCGAGCCCACCTCCGGCAACACGGGCATCGGCCTCGCGTCCGTGGCGGCTGCCCGAGGGTATCGGATCATTATCGTCATGCCGGAGACCATGAGCGTGGAGCGCCGCCAGCTCATGAAGGCCTACGGGGCGGAGCTGGTGCTCTCCGAGGGGTCAAAGGGCATGAAAGGGGCCATCGCCAAAGCCGACGAGCTGGCCCGTGAGATCCCGGGCGCCTTCATCCCCGGTCAGTTCGTGAACCCGGCCAACCCCGCCGCCCACTATGCCACCACCGGCCCCGAGATCTGGCGGGATACCGACGGCCAGGTGGACGTCTTCGTCGCGGGTGTCGGCACCGGCGGCACCATCACCGGCGTGGGGGAATATCTGAAGGCGCAGAACCCCGCGGTAAAGATCGTGGCCGTGGAGCCCGCTGCCTCCCCCGTCCTCTCCGAGGGCAAAGCCGGAGCCCACATGATCCAGGGCATCGGCGCCGGGTTCGTGCCGGAGGTGCTGAACACCGCCGTCTACGACGAGATCATCCCCGTGGCCAACGAGGACGCTTTGGCCACCGGACGCCGCATGGGCCGGACCGAAGGCGTGCTGGTGGGCATCTCCTCCGGGGCCGCCCTGTGGGCCGCGCTGAAGCTCGCTAAACGCCCGGAAAACGTCGGCAAGACCATCGTGGCCCTTCTCCCCGACACCGGGGACAGATACCTTTCTACGCCCATGTACGGAGCCTGAAATGAACGTAAAGATGCAGACCCTTGCCGCCGTCCTGGCAGAGAACGAACAGGAGGAAGCGGGCCGGGGCTTTCAGGGCTTCCGGCAGCAGACGGAGGTTTTGACCGACCGGCTCATCGCGGCCATGTTTCCCCAGTACGCCGCCCTGCCCCTGTCCCGTGCGCAGGCGCTGCAGGAAGCCGGAGAACTGCTTTCGTCCTGCCTGGCGCGGGTGCTGCCCCCCGAGCGCGATCCCGAGGCGGTGGCGGACGCTCTTTTCGCCGCCCTGCCGGAGGTCCATCGGCAGCTGGGGACGGACCTCGTCGCCGCCTACGAGGGGGACCCGGCCGCTGCCAGCGTGGACGAGATCATCCTCTGCTACCCCGCCTTCCCCGCCATCGCCGCCTACCGGCTGGCCCACGTGCTGTATCTGGAGAAGGTGCCCCTGCTGCCCCGGATGATGACGGAATACGCCCATCGGACCACGGGCATCGACATCCACCCCGGCGCAGCCATCGGCGACTCCTTCTTCATCGACCACGGCACCGGCGTGGTCATCGGTGAGACCACCACCATCGGCAAAAACGTGAAGCTGTACCAGCACGTGACCTTAGGCGCCAAGAGCTTCGAGCTGGGCCCCGACGGGAACCCGGTGAAGGGCATCAAGCGGCACCCGGACATCGGCGATCGGGTGGTCATCTACGCCGGAGCCACCATCCTGGGCGGCCGGACCCGCATCGGCAGCGACTGCGTCATCGGCGGCAGCGTGTGGCTCACCCGGTCCGTGGAAGCGGGCAAGATGGTCCTGGCCAGCGCCGCCGTCACCGAAGGGCATCTGACAAAGGACATCATGGGCGAAAGTCCCTTGGAAAGCGCACAATTATAAGGTATTCATTGAAAGCTTTGCACCTTTTTCTTCGACAAGAAAAAGGTGCATAAAAAGAACTTACCTGATGATGCGAAACGCACCTCGGCGACTCCGGGGTGCGTTTGTTCATTTGCGCTCAGCGCGTGCCATTTAGATATCGTTGGGGTCAAGCAGTTTTTCCACCGCCGGAGAGACCACCATGTAGTCGTTGATCTGCAGATGGCAATGATTGTTCTGCATCATGTCCGCCACAGACGCTCGGGTGATGACGCCCACTGCCTCTTCGGGTTCAGCTTTCGCGAAGACGCACAGGCCGTCGCCCACGTACACCGCCCACAGGCCGCTGCCGGAGAACTCCAACGTCTGGCCTGGCAAGGCACAGCGCGCCACGTCTTCCGGCGTTGTCAAATCCAACCACTGGACCGACCAGGGGTCCGCCGTGCCGAGGGAAATGTCGATGAAGCCCATGGAGATGACACGCTCCCTTCCTTGTTCCTCGATGAATTCCTTGTCATAGCTGTCGGCACTGAGATAGAATTTCATCCCCATCTGCTTTACGGCGTAGTCCGCGCGGTCGTTCAGGAGCTTCTCGTCATAGATGGGATACGATCGCTCCTTGGATGAACCGGCGTTGACTTTGACGCTGTTTCTGATTGCTTCCAGGTCCGCCAGCTCCTCCCGAAGGACGGCGGGGTCGTGGATCTGGTTGCAGCAGTAGTCCCAGCCCAGGGGATAGCAACCGAAGATGGTGATTGACGGCTCAGCACCTTCTTCCAAGGGCACAGCCACCTGCACATAGTAACAAGGGTCCTTGTCCATGCGGATATAAGCATCCACGACGGCCAAATATCCACCGTTCCAAACTATCTGCTCACCGTCGGTGTGAGAACCGGCATCCCATACTGCAGCATCCTTGGGCACGATCTCTCCGGTGGGGAAGCAGGTGCGGATCAGTTCCATGGCTGTAGCGAGTGCCCTATCTGATGTATGGGCAGCCGCATATCTTTCATCTTCCCAGTTCCAGGCACTTACCTTATTGTTAATGGCATCGTCACCATATTTTTGCGTTGACTGGCCCCAATAGTTGTTGTCCAGATGCAGCACGGTACCGGTTACGGCGTCCGCATATCCGTATAAGTTCTCCGCTGACTCAAACGGAGTGCCGTCGAAGCCGATGCCGTAGTAGACCAGCTCCAGGCCGTCGCCGGTGTACATGTTGATGTGGATCTCACTTGAGGGGACGGCGTCGCCCCAGATGGTCACTGCCACCTCCGCCGCGTGGAGGGCCGCCTCCGCGGGCGTGGCGTAGGTCCCTTCCGGGATGGGGGCAGACAGTTCCTTGGCTCCGTCCACGGTCTTGCGGAGGCCCTCGTCCACCCAGGTAAATTCGTGCTTCTGTCCCTTTCCGTCCGTGACGGTGATTTTGTTCCCGTCCACGGTGCCCTTGGCATACCCGTCGAAGGACAGCAGCGAGCCTTCTGCCGCCACAACTGTATCGGAAGCGACGACCGGCATCTCCTCTGCCGCGTTGGCCACCACCGGCTGGCAGGCCGTGGTGAAGCAGGCGAACACCAGCGCGAGGACCAGCACCGTGGCCGCGACGGAAGCGATCCGGGCGGATTTCTGGCGGCTGAAGACCCCACGTATCCTGGTCTCCATGGTATCCTTGTCCCCATGGAGGGCCATGCCGAGGCCGATGAGCTCCTGGGTGGTTTTCTTCGTATCAAAGATCTTCATGATTCTACTCCTTTCTGTTTTCACGTATGTTTCCGTTCTACAGGCTCCCTTCTCCACTGAGCTCCAGCAGGAGGGCCGCATAGGCCAGCTTTTCCTGGCGGCCCATGCCCCTGACCGCTCTCGCGTCGCAGGCGGTCTCCATGTCCATGCGGAAGGATTTCTCCATGAGATAGACCACCGGATGGAACCACCAGAGACACCGCAGCAGGCCATACCAGAGCAGGATTAGGTCATCACCCCGGCTTAGGTGTGTGAGCTCGTGCAGGAGAGCGAAGCGCCGCGCCTGGGCCCGGTCCTCCCCCATCAGAGAGGAAGGCAGCAGGACCGTGGGCCACACCCCGATGGTCAGGGCAGGGCTGGTGATGTCCTCCATCTCCATAAGCCGCACAGGCCGCCGGATGTGCATCTCCCGGCAGAGCTGCCGGAACTCCCCCAGGGTCTTGGGATCGGGCACCCTGGCGCAGGAGCGGATGCGGGCGGCCAGCAGGCCCCGCATCCACACCCGGCGGACGAGGAACGCCGCCGCGCCTACGGCCCACAGGATCACCAGCCATTGGGAGATCGTGAGCCGCACCGCTGACGCACGCTGCGTCTGGGTCTCCTCAGCGGGAGCTTTCATGGTGTCCGGTGCGCCGGTGGGCCTCGCCGCGGCGGCGGTGGCCGCTGACGGACGGACGGGCTGCGCGCTTGCCTCCGTCCGGGCGGTGGCGGTGGCCGCGGTGGGCTGCGACACCGGGAGCACGATGAGATGGACCCCGCTGGTCACGGTGAAGGGCAGGGTCAGCCGCAAGAGCAGCAGCAGCCAAAGCCCGAACCGCAGCGCCGGTCGCGTCCGGTTGTGGAAGACCCGGCGAAAGGCCAGGACCGCCCCAAAGATCACCAGGGCGTAGACGCTGATCTCCAACAAATGGGTCAGGATGGCTTTGGCTGCCTCCGGCGACGGGATCATACCTCGCCGTTGGCCAGCCGCTGGGCCAGCTCCATCAAATCTCGCTTCTCCTGTTCGGTCAGCTTCCCCTGCTCGGCCATGTTGATCATGAGGCCAGACACGGAGCCGTAGAAGCTGCGGCGGGACACGATGCTGTCCGCCTCCCGGGACATGGCCTCCTCATAGGTGATGCCGGGGCTGTAGAGGTTGTTCTTGCCCACCTTCACCGCCTTCAAATACCCCTTGTCTAGGAGGATGCGCAGGAAGCTGTGGTAGGTCTTGTAGTCCCAGGTGACCTCCGGGTTGTGCGCCTGCACGTACCGGATGATCGACTTGAGGTCGATGGGGTTTTCCTGCCATACCGCATGTAGTATGATCCATTCATTGTCCTTTAGACGCGTGTCCATGTTATTTCTCCTCGAGGTGTTTTTGTTCGATCGATCTTGTCTTAATTATATAAGAATAGATTTTCAAGTCAACGGAATCGGCCGTATATTACAACTATTTTACAGTTTTGACGAATATGGGCCCGTATCCTCCATGGTTGACACGGGCGGGCGCCTGTGCTATACTGCCCAACGAAGCGAAATACAGTCTTTGGGGCAGGGTGAAACTCCCGACCGATGGTATAGTCCATGAACCTCCTTTGGAGGCCGACCCGGTGCGATTCCGGGACCGACGGTACAGTCCGGATGGGAAAAGACGTTCGCGCTGTGATTTGAAATCATGACGCTCCACGGATTCCTGAGGCTGCACGGCTTCGGGAATCTTTTTTTGCTGGAGGTCATCTCATGGAAAACGTCAAATTCATCCTCGTGTGTCTCGCCATCTTCGCCGGGCTGTTCCTGCTGGCCCTGTGGTTCGAAAGGCTCCTGGTGAAGGAGCGCAAGAAGCTCAGCGACACCCATTACATCACCTACACCGCCCTCCTGTCCGCCATGGCCGGGGTGCTGATGCTGCTGGAGATCCCCCTGTTTTTCACGCCCAGCTTCTATAAGCTGGATTTAAGCGAGCTGCCGGTGCTCATCTGCACCTTCTATCTGGGCCCTGTGGCGGGCGTGGTGAGCGAGCTGCTCAAGGTGGTCATCAAGCTGATCCTGAAGGGCACCTCCACCGCCTTCGTGGGCGACTTCGCCAACTTCGCCGTGGGCTGCTCCTTCGTCCTTCCCGCCAGCATCCTCTACCACAGCCGTCCCAGCCGTCGCCGGGCCATCATGGGCCTCGCTTTGGGAACGCTGGTCATGACCGTCTTCGGCAGTGCTTTCAACGCCGTCTACCTGCTGCCCAAGTTCTCGGCCCTGTTCGGGATGCCCCTGGACGCCATCGTGGCCATGGGCACCAAGGTGAACGGAGCCATCACCAGCGTGTCCACCCTGGTCCTCTTCGCCGTGGTCCCCTTCAATCTGCTGAAGGGCGTGGTGGTGTCCCTGCTCACCATGCTGCTCTATAAGCGCATCTCTCCCCTCCTCCACCTGGGCGACGACAAAAAGAGGGAGCGCAAGGCCGTCCATCTTTCCAAATAACAAAAGCGCGGTGCAGCCGCGCGTACGCAAGCTCCAAAGAAAGAAAAGAAAGCTGAAATCTGTCATTTGCGGTGCGTTGACGCCGCTTCACGGACTGTTATACGAAAACGCCCCGCGATTGCGGGGCGTTTGTCGTTTGATCACCGTTCTACGCGATAGCGTATCTTAGCCGACCAGGTAGGCCAGTTCGGGGGGCAGGTTGATGCCGACGCCGGGGCCGATGGGGAGCTTGAGCAGCATCCAGATGACCAGGAAGATGATCCAGGCGATCTGGAGCACGATGCCGATGGGGAACAGGCCGGCGGCGAAGGTACCGATCTTGAGGTCCTTGTCGTACTTGACCTGCGCCACACCCAAGGTAACCCAGATGTACGGGGACAGCGGCGTGAAGGCGTTGGTGGGAGAGTCGCCCAGACGATACATCAGCTGGATGAAGCCGGGGTGGTAGTTGAGCAGCATCAGCATGGGCACGAACACCGGCGCCAGGATGGCCCACTTGGCGGAGCCGGAGGGCACCAGCAGGTTGATGAGACCGGTGAGCAGGATGAACGCGATGATCATGCCGATACCAGTGAAGCCGGCGGCCTTGAGCAGGTTGGCGCCGGACACGGCCATGATGGTGCCCAGGTTGGTCCAGTTAAACAGAGCCTGGAACTGGCCGCAGAAGAAGCAGAACACCACGTAGCTGCCCATGGCGGCCATCTGATGGTTCATGCCCTTGACCACGTCCTTGGACTCCTTGAACTTCTTGGACACGAAGCCGAAGACGAGGCCCGGGATCGTGAAGAAGAAGAACAGGACGGGGATCAGGTTGGAGATGAGGGGAGAGCCCACCAGAACGCGCTTGCCTTCGTCGTTGATCTTGGCCAGAGGTCCAAAGAAGAACAGCACGAGGACGATGACGACGTACAGCAGGGCGGAAATGCCGGCCCAGCGCATGCCCTTCTTCTCGGCGGGAGAGACTTCCTCCAGGGACATCTCTGCCTTCACCTCTTCGTTGGGCTCGTACTTGCCGAAGCGCTTATCCACGATCCAGTTGCAGACCCAGCCGATGACGGCGGCGCAGAGGAAGGTGGAGGCGAACATGAAGATCCAGTTACAGGTCACGTCCACCGCGTACTTGCCTTCACCCAGGAAGCCGTTCAGCGCGGTGTTGGTGATGCCCTGGAGCAGGGAGTCGGTACCGGCGATCATCAGGTTGGCGGAGAAGCCGGCCTGGGCGCCTGCGTAGCCGCAGATCATGCCGACCACGGGGTGCTTGCCCGCGGCCAAATACAGAATGGCGGCGATGGGCGGGATGACGACCATGGCGGTATCGGAGGCCAGGTTGCCGATGGTGCCCACGAAAGCGACCACGAAGGGCAGGATCACCGGCGGGATGTTCTTCATCTTATCGGTGAGCAGGGCCCGGATAAGGCCGGATTCCTCGCACATACCGATGGCCAGCGTCATGGTGAGCACCAGGCCCAGAGGTGCGAAGCCGGTGAAGTTCTTGACCATGTTGGACAGGAACCAGATGAGGCCGTCCTTGGTGAACAGGTTCTGTGCCACAACGGGCTCGTTCTTCGCGGGGTTGATGACGGAAACACCCAGCAAGCTGAAGATGCAGCCCAGAACGGCGACGATCACGAACAGATAGATGAACAGGATCGCCGGAGGGGGCAGCTTGTTACAGGCACGCTCCAGCGCCGACAGGAACCTATCAAACCAGCCTTGCTTGACGGCTCCTTCAGTTTTGTTCTTTCCCATGAAATTTTCCTCCTGAAAAAAAAATTAGTGTGGGAACGATTTGGGGGAACAGCTTCCACTCATTGCGTGGAGAACGGTGAACCGGAGCCTTCTTTGAAGATTTGGAGCTTATTCGTTTTTAATGAATATTCGCCTTATACTCCAAGGATGCTCCTATAATGAAAGTTTAAAACAATTTCACATTGTTGTCAAATGTTTTTTGCAAAAAATATCAAATATCGGGGCCAATTCGCCGATTTTGTATATCATCTGTCGAATTTTCCTTCTTTTCAATTGGCACGATCCGTGGTATCATAACATTTAGAAATGTATGCGCTGATTTCCCCGGCTGATTATGCAGGAAATTATGCAGAAAAGGAGCGTCGGAAAATGATCGTAAACGGCTGGTTCGACGGCATCAACGTATGGAAGATCAACACCTGGAGCGGCCTTATCTCCTATGTCCTTCTCATCCTGGCGGGCGCTCTGATCTTCTTTCTCATCATCCATCGCATCAACCGCAACCGGCGGCCGGGCGTGGCCATGCAGCGGGTCTCCAAGCGGCTCAAGCACCTGGGCGGCAAGGGCAGCCGCGTCTATACGGACTTCACCCTCCGCACCTTCGCCGGGGACACCCCCTTCGAGATGCTGTGGGTAGCCCGCGACAGGCTGTACGTGGTCAAGGTAATCCCCCAGGGCACCCGCATTTCCGGCTCCGCCACCGGCAGCACCTGGCGGCTGGAGGGCAGCGTCAAGGATACCGTCAAGAACCCCCTGCCCGCTTTGGAGAACCAGCGCCGGGCCCTCCTCCCCTACCTCTCCGCCAAAGGCTTCGAGGATATCCTGGTGGAGCCGCTGGTGGTCTGCGCCGACACATACGAGACGCCCCGCTTCAAGATCGACGGGTTCAGCTCCATCGTGACCTACAAATATCTGAAAGCCTGGCGGCGGAAATACCCCCTGGCCCGCCGTCTGTTCTTCGACGTGGACAAGGTCTGCGCCCTGCTGGAGGACGCCATGCTTCCCAACGGCTCCATGAAGTGATCGTTTTTTCCCTCATCCCATATCACATACTGTTTAGGAGGAAAACCACATGATCAACGCTGAACGACTGCTCGACACCTTTCTCCGCTACGTACAGATCGATTCCGAAAGCGGCCACGAGAAGGTCATGGGCGAAACTCTGGTCCGGGACGTGAAGGCCCTGGGCCTGGAGCCCATCACCGACAAGGCCGGCGAGACCTTCGGTTCCGACGGTTTCAACGTGTTCTTCCGCTTCCCCGGCACCCTGCCCGGCGATCCCTTCGTGCTGTCCGCCCACATGGATACGGTGGTCCCCGGCAAGGGCATACGGCCCTTCATCGAGGACGGCGTCATCCAAAGCGGTCCCGACACCATCCTGGGCGGCGACGACAAGTCCGGCATCTGCGGGATCCTCGAAGCCATCACCACCATTCTCGAAAAGGGCCTCCCCCACCGCACCGCCGAAGTGGTCTTCTCCATCGGCGAGGAGGGCGGCATGCGGGGTGCCAAGGCCTTCGACATGGGCCAGCTCAAGAGCAAGCGGGCCTTCGTGCTGGATTCCTCCGGCGACGTGGGCAAGGTGATCGTGGGCGCGCCGGGTCAGATCAAGATCTTCGCCGACGTGGTGGGCAAGCGGGCCCACGCCGGTCTTGCGCCGGAACAGGGCATCAGCGCCATCCAGGTGGCCGCCAAGGGCATCGCGAAGATGAACCTGCTGCGCATCGACGAGGAGACCACTTGCAACATCGGCACCATCAAGGCCGAATACGCCACCAACATCGTGCCCGACCGGGTCAGTCTCATCGCCGAGGTGCGCAGCCGCAACTTCGACAAGCTCAACGCCCAGGCCGCCCACATCAAAGACTGCCTCCAGGCGGCCTGCGACGAGGCCGGCGCCAAGCTGGAGATCGAGCTGAGGACCAACTACGTTTCCTACAAGGTGGACGAGGAGAGCGACACCGTGAAGATGGTCCTGGATGCTGCCCGACGCATCGGCGTAAAGGGGTTTACCGCCCTGGGCGGCGGCGGCAGCGACGCCAACATCTTCAACCGCAACGGTATCGAGGCTGTGGTGCTGGGCACCGGCATGACCAAGGTGCACACCACCGAGGAGACCCTGAAAGTCGAGAATCTGAACAACATCGCCGAGCTGGCCTTCCAGCTTCTGACCGCCGAATAAGGAGTTACCATGAGCGTATTGGATCGCATCGATTTTGAGGCCCTGGGCCGGGAGCTCATCGCCTTCCGCCGGGACTTCCACAAGTACGCCGAAAGCGCCTGGACCGAGTATCGGACCACGGCCCGGATCATCGCGGAGCTGGAAAAGCTGGGGCTGCCGGTGAAGTTCGGGGCTGAAATCCACACCCCGGAGAAGATGTTCGGCCTGCCCAAACCCGCCGTCATGGAGGCCTGCTATCAGCGGGCCCTCGCCGAAACCGACCGGCCTGACCTGGTGGAGCAGATGAAGGGCGGGTTCACCGGCTGCATCACCGAGATCGTCGGAACCAAGCCCGGACCCACCGTGGGCGTCCGGGTGGACATCGACTGCAACGATTTGGAGGAGGCGAGCGTGCCGGAGCACGTGCCCGCGGCGGAGGGGTTCAGGTCCGTCCATCCCGGGTGCATGCACGGCTGCGGTCACGACGCCCACGCCGCCATCGGCCTGGGCCTTGCGAAGGTGCTGTGCGCCCTGCAGGACGAGCTTTGCGGCAAGGTCATTTTGGTGTTCCAGCCCGGTGAGGAGGGCTTGCGCGGCGCGGCCAGTCTGACCGCCCGGGGCTTTTTCTCCGGCTGCGACTACTTCTTCGGCGGCCACGTGGGCCTGATCGCCGGGCCGGTGGGCCAGGTGGCGGCCAGCGGCCACGACTTTTTGGCCAGCACCAAGTTCGATGTGCTCATCCACGGCGTGCCCGCCCACGCGGGGGCGGCCCCGGAGATGGGCTGCAACGCTCTGGCGGCGGCGGCCGCGGCGGTGACCAACATGCTGGCCATCTCCCGCACCAGCCAGGGAGCCAGCCGCATCAATATCGGCACTCTGAACGCCGGCACCGGCCGAAACGTGATCCCCGCCGAGGCGGAGATGCGTGTGGAGACCCGCGGCAAGACCACGGCCATCAACGAGTACATGGAGGCGGCGGCCAAGCGGGTCTGCGCAGCGGCGGCCCAGATGTACGGCTGCACCGTGGAGACCGTGTACATGGGCGGCGCGGGGAACGTGACCTGCGACAAGCCCCTGGTGGACAGGACCATCCAGGTGCTGAACCGGGTCCCCGGCGTCACCAAGGTGCTGCCCGATGTGGATTTCGGCGGCGGTGAGGACGTGACCACCATGATGGCGGACGTGCAGGCCCACGGCGGCATGGCCACGGAGCTGGTGTTCTGCATGCCCCTGAAGGCCCCTCATCACAACGGCTGCTTCGACGTGGACGAGAGGGTCATCCCCCTGGCGGCCCGGATCTTCGCCAGCCTGGTGCTCAGCGTATCCGGCGATCCTATACAGAAATAAAAGCCTAAGGCCGGATCTTTCCCGGCCTCTTTCATTGCATACCAAGGAGGTTTATTCATCATGGCTGAACTCAAAGAACTGATTCAAAAGTACATGCCCCAGATCCTGGAGCATCGCCGCCACATCCACGCCCATCCCGAGCTCACCGGTCAGGAGAAGGAGACCGCCGCCTATATCGCCCAGGTGCTTCGGGACATGGGCCTTAAGCCCGTGGAAAACGTGGGCGGCTACGGCGTGGTGGCTCTCATCCAGGGCAAGAACCCCGGCAAGTGCGTGGGCTTGCGGGCCGACATCGACGCTCTGCCCCTGACCGAGTGCACCGGCCTCCCCTACGCCTCCCAGAATCCCGGCGTGGCCCACTCCTGCGGTCATGACACCCACGCGGCCATGCTGCTGGGCGCGGCCTATGTGCTGAACGAGCTGAAGGACCAGTTCGACGGCACCGTGAAGCTGATCTTCCAGCCCGCCGAGGAGGATCCCATGGCCAGCGGCGCCAAGAAGATGATCGAAGCGGGCGTGCTGGAGAATCCCCATGTAGACGGCGTCTTCGGCCAGCACGTATGGCCCCAGTACGAGGTGGGCCAGGTAGCCGTCCGCAACGGCGCCATGATGGCTTCCTCCGACCGGTTCTTCATCACCGTGAAGGGCAAGAGCAGTCACGGCTCCGCCCCAGAGAACGGCATCGACGCCATCGCCATTTCCGCCCAGGTGATCTCCGCCCTGCAGAACATCGTGTCCCGGAACGTGAGCCCTCTGGACAGCGCGGTGGTGACCATCGGCAAGATCACCGGTGGGAACCGGTACAACGTCATCGCGGACACGGTGAAGATGGAGGGTACCTGCCGGAACCTGAACCCCGCCGTGCGCAAGCAGATGCCCGCCCGGATCGAGAACATCGTCAAGGGCGTGGCCGAGGGCATGGGCGGCAGCTATGAGTTCCAGTACTTCATGGGCTACTCCCCCACCGTCAACGACCCGAAGCAGTTCGAGCTTGTATGCGAGGCCGTCCGGGAGACCCAGGGCGAGGACGCCCTGGTCATCCCCGCCTCCTCGGCTCTCGGCGGCGAGGACTTCTCCTTCTACTGTGAGAAGGTGCCCAGCGCGTTCATCTGGCTGGGCTGCCGGGATCCCAAGATGCCTCTTGAGAAGCTGGTGCCCATCCACAACGGCGGCTTCGCGCCCATGGAGGAATCGTTCCCCATCGGTATGGAGGTCATGGTAGCTTCCGCGCTGAAGTTCTTGGCAAAATAGAAATGATTGAAAGCCCGCACCCTTTCTTGAAAGAAAGGGTGCTGACCCAAAGAACTTTAAGGATGGGTATGCTATCGCAGCGTACCCATCTCTATTTCTTAAGCTTCTCTTTTTGGGCTACTTTTTCTCTTCACCGAAGAGAAAAAGTAGCAGACAAAAAGGAACGGCGATGCCGTTCCTTTTCACACTCTCAATACTTCTGCTTACTCCACGACCACCGGGGACTCAGGAGCGTTGTTGCGGATGCTCTCGATGCCCTTGAGGCAGCCGGCCTTGGCCTTGTAGCTCTCGCCGGTGAGGACGATCTCGCCGTTGGCGGCTTTCAGACGGAAACGGAACTCGCCCGCCTTGTCCTTATAGACCTCGAACTTGGGGTTCTTGCAGGCGGAACCTTCTACGGTCTGATCCTCCAGCCCGGCGGCCACGGCGTTCTTGCGGACGCTCTCGATGCCGTTCTTGCAGGCGGATTCATTGGAATAGGTCTCACTGATGCCGATGATCTCCCCGTTGCCGGCCTTCAGCACGAAGCGGGAGCCCTTTTCATTGGTCTTCATCACAAATTTGCCCATAGGAAATCGCCTCCTTTAAAATTCTGCTTATAGTATAGCCCATTTATATATAAAATGCAACGGGTGAAAAACGACATTTTTCTGAACACACAAAAAGCGCGGAGGTTTCCCTTCGCGCTTTCTGGTTGTTTTGGCTTAGAACTTCTGGGCGTTGACCTTGACGCCGGGGCCCATGGTGGTGGAAGCCACCAGGCTCTTGATGTAGGTACCCTTGGCGGCGGCGGGCTTGGCCTTGATGATCGCCTCCATGAGGGTGGTCAGGTTCTCGTTCAGCTTCTCGGGGCCGAAGGAAACCTTGCCGATGGGGCAGTGGCAGATGTTGGTCTTGTCCACACGATACTCCACCTTACCGGCTTTGATGTCCTTGATCGCCTTGGCGACGTCCATGGTCACGGTGCCGGACTTGGGGTTGGGCATCAAGCCCTTGGGGCCCAGGATACGGCCGATGCGGCCGACCACGCCCATCATGTCGGGGGTAGCCACGCACACGTCGAACTCGAACCAGTTCTCCTTCTGGATCTTCTGAACGGTGGCTTCGTCGCCGATGTAGTCAGCGCCGGCTTCCTCGGCCTCATGGGCCTTGTCGCCCTTGGCGAAGACCAACACGCGGACGGTCTTGCCGGTGCCGTGAGGCAGGACCACCGCGCCGCGGACCTGCTGGTCAGCGTGACGGGAGTCGACGCCCAGACGGACGGAGACTTCCACGGTCTCATCGAACTTGGCCTTGGCGGTCTTGCAGACCAGCTCCATGCTCTCCAGGGGATCGTACTGCTTGAGACGATCGATGAGGGCAGCGCTTTCAACGTACTTCTTTCCGTGCTTCATCGTATTGCCCTCCTCTTAGTCCACGATGCTGACGCCCATGGAACGGGCGGTGCCCTCGACCATGCTCATGGCGGCTTCCAGGGAAGCGGCGTTCAGGTCGGGCATCTTCATTTCCGCGATCTCCTTGACCTGGGCCTTGGTCATGCTGGCGACCTTCTGCTTGTTGGGGACGCCGGACGCATGCTCCAGGTTGCAGGCCTTCTTGATAAGGACCGCGGCGGGAGGGGTCTTGGTGATGAAGGTGAAGGAACGGTCCGCATACACCGTGATGACCACGGGAATGACCAGACCGACCTGGTTCTTCGTACGCTCGTTGAATTCCTTGCAGAAGCCCATGATGTTTACACCCTGGGAACCGAGGGCGGGGCCTACCGGGGGGGCCGGAGTGGCCTTGCCGGCATTGATCTGCAGTTTGACATAACCGGTGATCTTCTTTGCCATTGCTGTTTCTCCTATCTAAAGATTTTTAGTAGTCGGTGGTGCGGGGTGCCTCCCCTCCCACCTTAGGCAGGTGTCTGCCTATCAAACGGGCAAATACCCGTATTGATCAGAGTTTCTGGACCTGGATGAAATCCAGCTCCACAGGGGTTTCCCGGCCGAACATGGACACGGTGAGCTTGACCTTCTGACGCTCGGGGTCCAGCTTCTCCACACGGCCGATGAAGTTCTCCAGGGGACCGGAGACCACGCGCACGTTCTCGCCCACCTCGATATTGAGGATGATGGGGATGCGCTCCACGCCCATGGCCGTGACCTCCTCGTCAGTGAGGGGCACGGGCTTGCTGCCGGGGCCCACAAAGCCGGTGACGCCGCGGGTGTTGCGGATGACGTACCAGGCCCGGGGGTTCATGACCAGCTCCCGGCTGACGCCGCCGCCCCGCTCCGCGGGACGTTCCTTCTCCACCACGTCCACCAGCATCTTCACCATCACGTAGCCGGGGAAGACCTTGCGGGTCGTGGTTTTGCGCTTGCCGGTGGGCAGGATCTCGATGGTCTCCTCCGTGGGATACTTGACCTCCAGGATGATGTCTGCAAGGCCCGCGTTCTCCACGGACTTTTCCAGGTCCTCTTTTACCTTATTCTCGTAACCGGAATAGGTATGGACCACATACCATTTGGCTTCCTGCTGGCTCATGAGCTTACTCCGCGGTCTGGCTGGTGCTGGTGCCGGCGCCGGTCAGCGTGGCAAGGCCCTTGACGCCCGCGGAAAAGCCCAGATCCAGAAGCCAGATCACGGCGGACATGGCCAGCACGACCACGAACACCATGGCAGTATGCTTCACAAGGTCGCCGACGGACAGCCAGGTCAGCTTCTTGACCTCGCCCATCATCTCCTTGAGATACTGCTTCAGGTTCAGCCTGGCCTTCTTGGCGGGCTTAGCGGCATTGGCTTTCTTTTCCACTTCTTTAGCCATGGGAAACCTCTTTACTTCGCTTCCCGATGGAGGGTCTGCTTGCGGCAGAACCGGCAATACTTGTTGAACTCCAAACGATCGGGATCGTTCTTCTTGTTCTTGAAAGTATTGTAATTCCTCTGCTTGCACTCGGTGCAGGCCAACGTGATCTTAACGCGCATGGTATTTCTCCTTCTCCTGGTATTCCATCAAAAACAAGCCCCCTGTGGGGGCACCTTGCATACATTACCACAGGGGAACGGTTTTGTCAATCAAAATCTTTCGATTTTTTCGGATTTTTTGGCGTGTCGCCTCCTCTGGCGACGGACCTAAAGCATACCACGTTTTCTGTCGCCGCGCAAGGGCAGGATTCACGGTTTGTTCATGGAAAATACGCGTTTATCTGGCTTTTGCGGTTTACAATCCTCCTATACGATTTGCAAGGAGCGATCTGTATGTACGAGATCAAAACCGCTATGGAATACAACGACGGGGGCGTGACCCTCTGGTCGCTGCGTTACCCCGGGGTCTTCGCCCGGGGGGAGACCGCCGCCGAAGCCGCCCGAAAGCTGCCCGCCGCCTGCCGCCGCTTCCGGCTGTGGGCCAAGCTTCCCCCGGAAGCGGACGCCGCCGGAGACGAGGAGGTCCGCTGCACCCGGAAGGTCAAGGTGGACGCCGCCGTGGAGGAGGGCTTCAGCGCGGCTCTGTTCCCGGAGGAGAAGCTGCCCATGGACATGGCCAAATACACGTCCCTCAAGACCCTGTGCCTCGCCTCCGCCCGGGATTTCGAGGCCCTCTTCGCCTCCGTTCCCCAGAAGGATCGGGCGCTGTTAAAGTCCCGCATGACCCTCTACGGCAAGGTGCCCGTCACCGCCCGGGAGATGCTGGACCACGTGATCGAGAGCCAGCGGGCCTGGGCTGCCCTGTTCGGCGTGGATTTGGGGGAAAACCGGGGGCTGCTGGCGGACAGAAAGCAGCTCTTTATCGGCCTGGAGGGGCAGCCGGGGTATCTGGCGGGCCGGATCGTCACGGGGTCCGACGGGGAGCAATGGACCCTTCCCAAGCTCCTGCGGCGCCTCCTCTGGCACGACGCCCTCCACGGCCGGGCCCTCTACCGCAAGGCGATCACCTTCTGGCAGAAGGACCGGATCAAAAACCCCTTCGGCTTTACGAAATAAGGGAAAAGATGGGTAAATACATATAGGAAATTCCTCCGAAACGTGATACAATGACTTAAATCCTGTTTCGGAGGTTTTTCTATGATCATCCTGCTCGCCGCCGCCGTGCTGCCGGCCGCATTCCTGCTGTATCGGGTCTACAAGTTGGACACCATCGGATT
>Ga0310697_10000538_pt1 | contig 50317 bp, 27 predicted proteins | sample 172DNAGHGlowgp2_FD_203883 | JGI IMG/M metagenome (GOLD analysis project Ga0310697, IMG submission 203883) | Sheep rumen microbial communities from Palmerston North, Manawatu-Wanganui, New Zealand - 1728 DNA GHGlow gp2 (v2) (version 2) | ecosystem: Host-associated > Mammals > Digestive system >...
GGTGACGATGGCCGTTCGCTGGCAGGTAATTTCTCCAACAGCTACCCTGGCGGCCAGGGACGCAGTGTGTCATCCGGTGTCATCGGTCTGACATGCGACAAGGTAGTAGATACCAATGGCGATGCCATGTCGGGTAGCTATTCTAACCTTAACATGCGCGTCTTCTGGGATGGTGACCTGCTTGATGAGATTTTCAACTGTCCTACCGGAACAGCCCGTGAACCAAAGGTGATGAAATGGGGCGGTTCCGTCATTAGAGCTTTTGGCGATGATGTCATTACCAACAACGACTCCAAGTGTAACCCTTCTGCCCAAGGTGATATCCTGGGCGACTGGCGTGAGGAAATCGTGTTGCGTCTGCGAAACAATTCTGCTTTGCGCATCTTCACGACAACCTATTCGACCAATTACGACCTTTACACCCTTTGGGATGACCATGAGTACCGCAATGCGATGACCTGGCAGTGTGTGGGCTACAATCAGCCACCTCATCCCAGCTTCTTCCTTGGTGAGTTGGAGGAAATCACCATTGCACCGCCTCCCACCATTCTTCAGGGACGTACCGAGGTGACCGGAACGATTCAAAGTACCAGTGACCATCTGCTTGTTTCAGGTTATGAGAACAAGACCATCTCTGTGGCTGATGGTGCCTCTCCCTGGGTACTGACAGTCAATGCACCGGCATGGGTACAGGGTACCGGTTCAAAGCAGGCCACTTCCTCTACGCCGAAATCTCCCGCCCGCAACGTTATTACTTATACCACGACACTTACTGGCGGCGCTTTCGGTGGCGCTACCCGCCTTGTGAAGCAGGGTGAGGGTGTGCTCGTCCTTCCTAATGTCGTAGAGAAGCATACCGGTGCCACCGATGTATGGAACGGTACGTTGCAGTTTGACGGTACCTTCGAGAAGAGTCCGTTGTGGCTCAACCGTCACACGACGCTCATCTCCAATGGCGGTAAGTTCCTTGGCGGTATCAAGGCCGACTATAACGCCACCATCTATCCTGGCGGAAAGAATAACGTGGGATCTGTCACCACAAGCAATCTGACTTTGGGCTTTGGCTCACGTGTTGTCATCGATTATGCCGGTGGCCAGTTCGACCAGGTCAATGCCGACACTATGAGCATTGTTGTCAAGACCTCCTCACTCTGGCTGAGCTATGGTCCGCGCTATAAAGCACCTGTTCTCGAGTTCACTGGTGTCAGCGATATAGCACTGGGTACTTACACCCTGGGCAACATTGCCGAACTGGAGGGTAACCTGCCTCAGGTTATCATTGAGGGTTTCGGCTCCGATAAGAAGGTGTCGTTGGCCTACAATGACGGCAAGTTGCAGCTGATAGTAGAGGAAATGCGCGATGCCAGCACTATCATCTGGAATGGCTCTGTGGGTCAAAATGTATGGCAGCAGGCAGTCAGTGAGGTGTTCCTCTCTGATAACAATTCCACATACTCTGCTGTAGGCGATAATGTCATCTTTGATGATAACGCTGCTATTACGAGTGTCGTTATCAAGGGTGCAGTAAGTCCCTCTACAGTGACCTTTAATAACGAGACCAAGATATATACTGTGACAGGCGATAGCATCGTGGGTGGCGCTACCATTACAAAGAATGGTGCCGCCCGTGTCAATATCAGCAATGTGAACCACACTGGTGCTACGACCATCAACGGCGGTAGCCTGGCAGTGACCTTGCTGGCCAATAACAGTGGTCAGACCTACGGTTCACTGGGTGGTGTGTCATCACCTATTTACCTGAACGACGGCGGTACACTTGTTGCCAATGGCTCTATAATCACTGATCAGACTCTGAACGTCAACGGTGATGTAAGGATTGACGTGCCTTCCAGCAAGAGCGTCACCTTCACTAAGGCCATCAAGGGAAGCTCTGCCACCATCACCAAGACGGGCGATGGCTCTATGACGACGGGTTCACAGAGCAGTACCTACGCTAAGTTAATCATTGCGGGTGGTACGGTGAACAGCAACTACTCGTCATCAAACGTTGACATGCTGCCTAAGACCGTAGAGTTCCAGGGCGGTACACTGTGGGGTGCCAATATGGAAGGCGGCAGTGGCGTGAGCAATACTACCAACTTCATCGTACCTGAAGGTAAGACGGGCTCGTTCTATTCTTCATTCCGTGGCACTTACACCGGTACGCTGACCGGTTCAGGTACGTTCAATGTCTATACCGGCGGTGTGCGTGCTTACTTCAATGGCAACTGGAGTAACTTCGAGGGTACAATCAATATCGGTAAGTTCAACCGTCAGAACAAGAAGAGCTACGACCCGAACTTCTATCTTGGCAATAGCAGCGGCATGCCGAAGGCTACTGTCAACGTAAATGCCAATGCCCGTCTGGACAACCAGGGCAAGACCATCCGTGTGAAGAAGTTCGGCGGTACAGGTGCCCTCGTCGGTTCTGGCACATGGATTGTAGACTGTGATGAAGATTTCACACTGACTACTGAGGTGGGTATCACCTCTGAGCGCACCGATGATTATGGTGGCACTATCGGCGTGAGCGCATCGCCGCTCACTAAGCGTGGTACGGGTAAGATGAAGATGAACGTGGGTAAGATGAACGGCGTACTCACCGTGGAGAATGGTGCAGTTACCGTTTACGATATCCTTCGTAAGAACCTGCTCAATGGTAACAATAGCGTGATGGTTAAGACCAGTGGTCGTTTCGTGGGACAGGCAAAGGTTTACATCATGAACGTGCTCACAGGTGGTGAGTTGATACCTTGCGCTTCTTCATCTAATGAGACCACTCCCGGTATTCTCGTGTGTGAGAAGAGCGCTGTGGTGAGCGAGGGCGGTACTGCCACCTTCCTGGTGAATGCTACCAAGAACTCAACCATCAACGCAGTCAACATGACGTTCAACGGCACTTTGAAACTGAAATTTACAGCTGACCGTGAACTGAAGGTGGGCGACGAACTGAAACTCTGGACCCTCACGGGAACATTCAGTGGCACACCTCAGTTTGACTTGCCCGACAACTACACTTGGGATACCAGCCGCATTAGCGAGGGCGTCCTGGTGGTGACAGGTGTCAACTCAGGCATCGTGGCTCCGTTTGCCGATCCCGATCCGTGCAATGTCTACAGCCTCAATGGTGTGTTGGTAAGCCGCCAGCAGAGCGGTACTGCCACTGTAGGCCTGCCCGCCGGCATCTATATCCGTGGCGGCAAGAAGATTATCGTGAAGTAAACAGCGAAAACCGCAATATTCAAGCATCCCCTGCAAGGTCCTTTCCTTGCAGGGGATGCTTTTTTTATCTGCCATATTACTAATACGACACTGCCACATTGCCAATGCGGAACTGGCATATTAGTAATGTTGAAGTGCCGAATCATTGTCGACGAAGTGCCAGATCGTGACCCGTTAGACCCGGGTCTAACATAACATTACACCCCGGTCTGACGATATGTTAGACCGGGGTGTAACTAACTCACCACAGAGACTCAGAGTCACAGAGGTAGAAAAGGCTCTGTATCTCAGTGCCTCTGTGGTATTTATCCTCTGCTTTCATTTACTTTGAAAAGTGGCGCAAAGATACAAAATTTGCAAGGCGATTGCAAGTTTTTTAACACTTTTCTTACAGGTTGTTTCTGTAAAGGAAAAAAACTTAACGATTTTTTTGCTTGTTTCAAAATAAATCTCTATCTTTGCACCTTGAAGTAAAAATGTGCTTATTTTAGAACAAACTAAATTATTATTATACTATTAACTAATTAAAAACAAACAATTATGAAAAAACGATTACTTCTGAGCCTCATGGCAATGTGCATGGCCGGATCGGGTTTCGCACTTTCTAATGGTGAGTATGTCTACACACCGCAGGGTCGTTTCCAGATTACTGGTGCTCCCGTGGTGACTAGCAACTTCTCCACTTTCGAAGGTTGGACGGCAGTGTCAGCTACTGAGGGCACTACTATCGATGCCATCTTCAATACGATTGCTGATGGTTATGCCACCGGCATACCTTCAATTCAGGCAAATGCTACTGCAGAAACTGAAGGAATATACTACAAGTTCGACCCTGTTATTTATGGTGGTGGCACCTTCGTGGTAAGCTACAAGATGAAGAGTGCCAACGAGATTACTTCTGTCCGTGTAAAGACTTCTGACACGAAGATGAACCTCGTGAAGGTGGAAGGTAATACTGGTGTTAAGGGCGCTGCAAATGCTGGTCCAGTATGGGGTGGCGACTCTGCTGTTGTGGTTTGCAACAAGGCAGAAAACCTCTCTACTGAGTGGACCACCTACTATGCTGCTATCGTTCCCGATAACATTGATCGCGCTTATTACATCTCATTTACCGGAATGTCTGCCGATATTCAGATTGCCGACCTGCAGATTGCTCCTGCTCAGCAGTTAGCCGACCTGCGTCAGCGTGATGCAGCGCTTGAGAAGTTGAATACCTATAAGAATATCTATGCATGGAGTGCAAGTGCTCTTGAAGATTCAGGTATGAATGAACTTATTTCAAGTTTGACTAAAATTGGTAATGAGTCAACTCAAGCTGATCTCGATGGTATCCTTGAGCAGGCTCCTGATATCCTTCAGGGATTCCTTACAGACTACATGGACGACTTCCTGGACAATGGTGTCAACCGTGACAACTATTTTGACACTTGGAGAACCAAGTGGCAGAAGCAGTCAAAGATCGGTGACTGGACCTGTCTGCCCTCAGGACGTGGCTTCTGGGAGAATAACGGTCAGGATTGTGTCGACTTAGGTCACTTCCAAAATGGTGCTACATGGAACAATGGCGCTCCTACTTCACCAATGGGTGTCTATCAGCAGCTGAACCTTGAGAAGGGTGCTTATGTCTTCTCTATTGATTCTCGCGCCGCACTGCGTGAGCCTGTGAAAGGCTCTTGGGCTAACGACGACGGTTTGAGACCCGCCTATGGTATTGCTTACATCGTGAAGGTGAACGAAGGTGCTGATCCCGACACGATCATGTCTGTTGTGAAAGATCTGGATCCTGCCATCCTGACCACTTTCTGCTTACCTGTTAAGTTGACTGAGGAAGCAAAGTACGAAATAGGCTTCAAGGCTTATTGTAAGGAGGCTTACCAGGGTCTCGCCTATGGTTCTGTGACTTATGTCAAGAATGCTGCTTTCTGGGGTAAGACCGAGAATAAATACCGTCTGATAGAACTCAAATACGAGGCTGACGTGCGTGAGCAGATTACTACCGGTCGTACACAGTTGACTACCGCTACTACGAACATCGCTGATGATAAATTCTTCTGGGATAAGGCTGAGTTGCAGGCCTGTGTGGATTCTGTCGAGAAGAAGATTGCTGCTTATGAGCTGATGACACAGGATGATATTATCAAGACCTTTGACTCAGATTACTACAACAAGGCCAACAGCACCAAGAATGCTGAGGAAGGTCTTCTGGTATTTGAGGTTTATGACACGGCTGTAAGAGATATCATCGCAGCCAACAAGAAGTTTGTGGCTGTCAACGATACTCTGAACTCTATCCAGGTTGCTATTGATGCTGCTGAGGCTACACTGGCACTGCGCGTTTACGATGCTGCTACTGGTAAGGACGCTCTGGAGGCTGCTATCAATACCGCTAAGGGTGTACAGACCCAGATGAAGGCTGCAGATTACACTGAGGAGAATGCTGCAACCATCGTTGCTGCCATCGCTACTCTGAATGAAGCTGTTGATGTCTTCAAGACCACTGTACCAGCAGCGGCAATGACAACTATTGTAGACATTGACTTTGAGAACGCAGCCGTTCAGGATGAGGGAACTCTGCTGTACAGCATTGCTGGTGCTGTCGGTTCAATGGAGTTCTCTAACTTCACTACTGAATCTGACGCTGGCTCTCAGATGTACCAGCAGGGTTACTGGTTAAATGGTGCTCAGCTGTGGAAGGGCTATGTACGCGTAGGTAACGGTACAGGTACTGTCACCTTCGATCCTACTGTAGAGGGCACTGGCTCTATGGGCACCAATATCCTGAAGGTGAACTGCGACTTCTTCCTCCAGGGTCTGTCTGGACGTAACGTTGGATTCTTCCTCAAAGATGCTGAGCAGAAAAATGTGGCTGGCTTCTATGCTAACTACTACAACAATACGATTGATGCTTCAAGCAACCTGCCTATTGAGCTGGGCAACCTGAAGTATGGTTCTGGTGGTTCATATGCTAACGTTGCTCCTCAGGGTGCTGAGGATGCCACTTCTACCGTATTGCCTAAGAACTCGTTCGAGGTTATCCTCGACTTTGGCGAGAAGTCAATGTATGCTACCACCACTTCTGATAAGGGTACATTCTCTACCGCTAAGCAGTACTTCGATGGTACTATCCCAACATCATTCGTTCTGCAGTCTAACTACAATAACAATGATCGTCGAGTATGGTTCGACAACCTGAAGATTGTGCGTATCAAAGCCGGTGAGACCACTCCTATGGAGCAAGGCATCCGTGAGATTGCTAACCCGGAGGCTGTCGTAAAGGCTCCTTCAAAGGTTATCAAGAACGGTCGCATCATCATCAACGGCAAGTATGGCGTGAATGGTGTTATCGTGAAGTAAATCATAACTCCTTATAATCAATGGGGGCGCATCAATCCCGATGCGTCCCCGTTTTTTTGTTATTATTATATAAATAATAAGGTATAGACAGATTTTTTTAAATTTATTTGTTAAAAAGTTGCAAGGTTCAATAATTTTTTGTTATTTTGCAGGCTGATATATTGGGTGAACTCCAAATTATTACTAACGACTAATCAACAAATACTAAAATAAAAAACAAATTTTATGAAAAAACTCTTTTTGTATGCCTCCCTTCTGTGCTTAAGTTTAGGGTCCTGTACAAAGGAATACCTGGTGCCTGAAGGTGAGTTGCCATCATGGCTAGGCGAGAGTATCTACAAGGAGTTACAAGGTTCATCGCAGTTGGACGGTACGTTCAAGACCTACTTGCAGCTTATCGATGACCTGGACTACACGGAGGTGCTCAGCAAGACCGGTAGTAAGACTATCTTCCCAGCCAATGATGATGCCTTCAAGCGTTTCTTTGAAGGCGACAACAAGTTTGGTGTCCACAGCTATGAAGAGCTGACTTATTCGCAGAAGGCCGAACTGCTCCTCTCGTCGATGCTCGACAATGCCATTCTGATTGGAACACTGTCGAGCCGTGAGCTTGGCGGCGGCAATATTCTGCAGGGACAGAATGTGAAGCACGCCACTAACATGCGTCTCACCTTTGCCGTGACACCTTGGGAAACGAGCGAGATGCCTGCCAACAACAAGTATTTCAACCGCTTCAAGAACGAGGGACGTAAGATGCTCACGGTGTTCGATAATACAGTGGCACCGATGGTGCACTTCACCGGTGAGTACATGCTGAACAAGAACATGACCGTGACAGGGCAGGAGAGCGACTTCGAAATCCTTACTGGAAAGCCCTACGAAGATGGCGATGCCTTTATCTTCGACCGTAAGGTGGTAAAGGCCGATGTTGTCTGCCAGAATGGTTACATCCATCAGCTCGATGAAGTGCTGGTCAATCCTGGTAACATGGCAGAGATACTGCGTGCCAACAGCCACTTCAGCCACTTCTCACGCATGCTCGACTACTTCAGCTATCCTTACTTCGACAAAACACTTACCGAACAGTATCTGACCATCAATGAGCAGTTGACAGAGCAAGACTCTGTCTTCGCACTCCGCTATCTGGCTAAGAACTCACAGCGCAGAAAGGTGGCTTCACCTGTTACTGGTACAACAGTGGTCAATAGCTGGCTGCTCAACTTCGACCCGGGATGGAACTATTATAACCCCACCACGACCGATGGTGAAACATCTGTCGACAACGATGCAGAGATTGCAGCCATCTTGGCTCCTAATAACGAAGCCGTGGAGCATTACTTCCTCAATGAGTCTTCTTATATCCTCACCAACCTTGGTGTACCAGGTCTGGCTCTGACACCCGATAACCTGGATGCTCACCTCGATGCTGTGTTCAATAATGACCCCTCAGTCTTGGCAAGCATCCTGAACAATATGATGAAGGACTACTTGTCGAAGACTGTGCCCAGCATGTTCTCGACTGTACAGAACGATGCCTTCGAGTTTCTCGATGTCACTAAAAACGACATCGTGCGTAAGGATGGTAAGTTCGATGTGACTATCGCCAACAACGGTGTCATCTATAACATGAACAAGCTCTTCGGTCCGAAGCTCTATAACTCAGTGCTCGGTCCGGCATCAGTGTATCAGGACATGCGCACCATGGGTGAGATGCTCAATGACCACCAGGTCAAAGCAGGTACAAAGTCTGCACTCGAAGCAGATATGTACTACTACCTGTTGTCAATGAAATCACGTTACGGTGTGCTCGTTCCTACCGATAACGAGACATCGTTTATCATCATCGACCCTGCCTCAAAGAAAGACCCCACCGGTCTGAAGGGTCTGCGCTTCCGTTTCGAACCCACTGCCAGCGGTACATTCCATGTCTTGGTGAAGAAGTACATCTACGTCGGTGGTCCTTACAACCAGCTCAGCTCTTATGTGGAGGCTGCCGGTGCCCAGGAGGAGAATATCGAGACAAAGAAATATAACACACAGATCCGTGACCTGCTCAACTACTGCACCATCGTCCTTGCTGACTCTACAGAGACAGGTAAGGGTCACCCGCAGTATGGCTTCTATGGCAATAAGTATTATAAGACCAAACATGGCGGTGCTATCATCGTCGATGGCAATGGTGGCATAGGCACTAAGATTGCCGGTGGCTTGCAGGAGAAGGATCCTTCACTGTGGTCAACTGTCACACAGGTGTTCGATGTCAACAGCCCTGACGCAACCATCGAAAACGGTACCGTCTATCGTCTTGACTATCCTTTGCAGCCCACACTGACCAGCGTCTATGAGGCCCTGCAGCGTGAGGAGTTCTATGATGACAATGCCGACTATGATACCAATGCGCCTGAGTATGACCACTTCCTGAACTTCTGCTTGATGTTCAACGATGAGAATGTCTATACCTTCGCAGGTATCCTCGATGGTACGGAAACGGCCACACAGAAAGCTACGAAGCTCAAGGCTTATCGCGTTATCAATGAACTTGACAACTGGGGTATGCTCTCCGCATACAACTATACTATATATGCTCCTACCTATGAGGCTATGCAGATAGCACAGGGACAGAAAGGACTCCCCACATGGAAGGAAGTGCTCGCCATCGTGGAAGACTGGAGTGCTGCCGGTCTTGAAAGTGAAGAGGCTGCCAAGGAGAAAGTAAAGAATATGCTGAAGACCATGGCTCGTTTCGTGCGCTATCACACACAGAACAGCTCACTCTTTGCTGACCGCTACTTCCTCAACTACGATCCTGAGACAGGAAAGACAGAGCCCGAGCCTACCTTCTTGACCTTCGCTACCAGCGAGGGACTGGGTATCGCCATGCCTCTGACGGTCACTGGCGGTAATAACCAGCTGAAGTTGTGGGACGCTACGGCCAAGCGTGATGCCAATAACAAGATCATCAGCCAGCCGGTGGTCACCATCGACGCATCGTCGGCTAATGCCAATATGCTGGCTCGTGACATCGTCACCGACGAGACCTACACACAGATTGAGTCGTCCTCGTTTGTCACCATTCATGGCATCAACGCACCTTTGTGCTTTAACGCCAACGGACAGTACTAAGCCATTCATCGAATAACCAAAAAAGACTAAGATACTTATGTCAAAATCAAAAATCCTATTGACAGTCCTGTTTTCTTTCATTGCACAAGCGATGATGGCACAGGGAAAAGTCATATCAGGTACAGTGGAAGACTCCATGGGCCCGATAATGATGGCCAATGTCGTGGAGCGCGATGGTAACAACCGTATCGTCAGTGCCACACAGACTGATATGATGGGTAACTTCTCTATGGAGATTAAGAACCCGAAGAATAAGCTCGTTATCTCTTACGTGGGCAGCAAGACCAAGGTGCTCACCATTGGCGATAAGAAAACTTTTGCAATACGCCTCGAAGACGAGAGTACAGCACTGAAGAACGTCACCGTGACCGGTAAACGTACCAGTTCAGGCGGTTTGAATATCGATAAGCGAGAGATATCTGTCTCACAACAGACCATGAACATGGCCGACGTAGAAGGTATGTCGTTCATGTCAGCCGATGAAGCCCTTCAGGGTGAAATCGCAGGTCTGGATATCGTGGCCAATTCAGGTAACCTCGGTGCCGGTACACAGATGCGTCTGCGTGGTGTGTCAACACTGAATGGTAATGCAGAGCCACTCATCGTGGTCGACGACAAGATCTTTGAGTACGACATCAACGACCTCGGTAGCCTTGAGGATCTCGATGAAGAGAAGTTCTCGTCAATGCTCGCCGTCAGTGTCGATGATATCGCCAGTATCACCGTGTTGAAAGATGCTGCTGCTACAGCTATCTGGGGTAACAAGGGTGCCAACGGTGTTATCCAGATTACCACTAAGCGTGGTTCTCGAGGTAAACCAAAGGTGTCTATCGGATATAAGTTCACCGGAACATGGATGCCTGCCGGCTACGACCTGCTGAATGGTGACAACTACACCATGATGTTGAAAGAAGCCCTCTACAACCAGAGCCAGGATCCTGCTGCTACGGCTACTATCAATGAGATTAACTACCCCCTCGGTTGGGCAGAGGCTAACAACTGGAACAAGAATACCGACTGGGTGGATGCCGTGAAGCAGTTTGGTGAGGTCCATGAGGCTAATGTCAACATCACAGGTGGTGGACAAAAAGCAACTTTCCGTATATCAGGTAGCTACAACCACTCTAAAGGTACTATCATTAAGCAGAAGATGGACCGTCTGACCACACGTCTCGTACTTGACTACAACGTGTCCGACCGTATCCGCTTCTCTACCAACTTCGCGTTGACCTATACCGACAACCTGAAGAACTATACCTATGGTAGTAGTAAAAACAGTAGTTCAAATAATAACCTCCTGGCAATGGCAATGGCTTCGGCTCCTAACGCCAGCATCTATCGCTACGACCGTTTTAATCACAACACAGGAGAATTCTTCCTGATGAACCCCTATCAGGAAGGTATGACGCCTGACATGGGTAACTTTACCTCGTTTCAGTTGAAAAACATTGTGGATATAGGTAACCCCATCGCATTCGCCAATACCTCATGGCAGCGTGAGAAGACTTATAGCATCAACCCTGACTTCAACATCAAGTACGAACTCTTGGGAACAGGTGCAGGACAGCACCGTCTGACCTTCAACGGACGTGTCTATTTCGACATTCTGGCTTATTCATTGCCTACCTTTATGCCGGGTAGCCTGTCTAATGGACGCTATGACGAACAGGAGTACAACTACATTACGAATACTGAGCGCAACCAGTTCAAACTCGGTACACGACTGGAACTGATTTATACGCCAGCCTTTAAGAATGAAGACTTCTTCATGACCATGCTTGCACGTTATGAGGCCGGTACGACGAAGAAGAACTACCAGTTCATCGGTCAGAGTCAGGTGCCCAACGGACTGGAGTCGGCTACAGTAGATGCTAACCTGCGTAGCATGACCAACCAGGTGGGCGACCCGAAGTCTGCATGGAAAAACTGGGTCTACAACGCACACTTCTCCTATAAGTCGCGCTATAACATCAGCTTCTCGCTCCGTGCGGATAATGACTCCCGATTCGGACCAAAGAATCCTTGGTTCTATTCACCTTCAGTCTCACTCCGATACAACCTCAGTGAAGAGAAGTTCTTTGAGCCGCTGCGCAAGGTGGTATCTATGTTCGGTATCCGTGGATCATGGGGTATTACCGGTAGCTCAAGTGTCAGCGTAGAAAACTACTTCAACTCATATACCATGTCAAATGTGGTTTATGGTAACGGCAATAAGATTACCACTATGAGCGGTATGAAACTCGATGACCTCCGTCCGCAGAAGAAGATCGGTCTCAACCTCGGTTTCAACCTCGGATTCTTTGATGACAAGTATGAGATTGACCTGAACCTCTATAAGGAGAATATCAAGGATCTGATTATGTCGGGTCTGCCCATTCCTACCTCAGCAGCATGGAACACTACAACGAAGTTGGCTTCGGGTAATGTCGGTGAGTTGCAGAACCGCGGTTGGGATATGACCTTCAATGCACGTAAGTTCCTGAAATGGGGCAAGTTCACAGTATCTGCCGGCTTCAACCTCAACCAGAACATCAATAAACTGTTGTCAATGGATCAGCGCGTGCTGGAGAACCTCAACACTGAACCTAACTACGATAGGCATGGCGCCAGTTCACTGCTCACACACGTCGTAGTGGGCGACCCTCTCTGCTCTATCTATGGTTATGAGAGCCAGGGCGTGTTCCAGTACACCTACGACTATCTGACTAACTACAACACCAAGCAGCTCCAGTTGCAGCGTCAGGCTGCCGCCAATGGCGAAGACTATTACTGGAACTATGAGGAGTGGATCAATGAGCAGTTGGCTGAGGGCAAGACTTTCCCTGTAGCACGTGATGAGCAAGGCAAGGTGATTATGACCAACACCGGCGTGCCCAAGCACCTGACTTATTATTATGGTGATTCTGATAAAGACTATCAGTTTAAGGGTGGTGATGCCATCTATCAGGATGTGAACCACGATGGTAACATTAACGAACTCGACCTGAAGTATCTGGGTAACTCACTGCCTAAGATGCAGGGTGGTTTCAACGTGACACTACAGTATGACAGCTGGAAACTGGTGGCTCGTTTTAACTTCCGTTGGGGCAACAAGATCGTGAACACTGCACGTATGGGACTTGAGTCGATGATGGGTACTGAAAACCAGGTGTCGTCAGTTACTTACCGCTGGCGTAAGGATGGCGATGTGACCCTTATGCCACGTGCCGTCTATGGTAACGATGTCTTTAACAACCAGATTAGCTCACGCTTTGTAGAGGACGGTTCATTCCTGCGTATGGGTAACCTGCAGCTCTCTTACAGTGTGCCTAAGAAGTCACTGAAGAAACTCGGACTGAACACCCTCACTGCATACGTGACGATGAATAATCTCTTCTGTTGGACCAAGTACTCAGGTATCGACCCGGAGATTGCCGCCGGAACATATACACCGGCTATTGACAAAAACTCTACTCCTAAGTCTAAGTCGATTACCGCAAGTCTTAGCTTCGGTTTCTAAAATATGTAAGTTGAAAATTGAAAATTGACAATTATGAAAAAAATCATTTCAATCATACTGGCAAGTGTAGCGATGACCTCATGCGTTGATACGGTCATTCTGCCTGACAATAAGACCGTCGACGAAGACTTCTGGCAGAAGAAGAGCGAGGTAGAGTCGGTTGTCGCAACGGCTTATGCACAGTTGCGAGATGCTACTGCCATCCGTAATATGGTCATCTGGGGTGACTTCCGTTCTGATGAGCTTGTCGTCACACCCACACTGCCCATGGATGCTGAGTTCAAGACAGCATTGTCACAGATATACTCGCTGAATGTAGATACGGAGAATGAGTTTACTCGCTGGTATCCTTTCTATTCAGCTATCAACTACTGTAACCTCATACTCGAAAAAGCTGAGGACGTGATAAAGGTTGACCCGGACTATATGCCCGGTGACTGCGACGCTAATAAAGCACAGGTGCTGGCACTGCGAGCATTCTGCTATTTCTACCTGACACGCGTGTTCCACGACATTCCTGTCACACCGCATGCTTATATGAGAAGTGGTGATGACTTCAATACACCTCAGAAATCTCCCGCTGAAGTTCTCGACATGTGTATCGCTGACCTTGAAGAGGCAGAGCACATGGCTGTTTCAGGTTCTACCTATGGCGACTGGCGCGATAAAGGCCTTCTCAACAAGGATGGTATCAACTCTATTCTTGCTGACATCTACCTCTGGCGTGCTTCAGTCAACCGCGACTCGCTTGAATATAAGAAGGTCGTAGAGTACTGCGACAAGGTCATCAAGGCTAAGAAGCTGGCTTACGAGCAGAACCCACGCGGACGCAGGATGGGCGCTTCAACCGAAGAGAAAGATTACTATCTGTCGGATGTTGACAATATGTATGATGACCTCTTCGGCGATGGTAATCAAAATGCAGATGAGAGCATCTTCGAACTGCAGTTCGCACCTAATCAGGCTGCTAATGTAGGATTGGACCAGGCCTACAACCGTTTCAAAAATGACAACAGAAATGGTTTCGGCTATTTCAAAGTGTTCAAGACCTATGGCATAGTAGTAAGTAACGGTACTGGTTTGTGGAGTAATGGTGACGACCGTCGTCTCTATGACTATATCTATGATGCCAATTCTTCTACAGCTGAGCAGTTCTCAGTACGAAAGTTTGTGGCTTCATCTGGTTCAAACGGTTCTGCCACTGCCTTTGCCAAACGTGCCTCTTTCTATCAGAACTGGATTTTCTATCGCCTCACTGATGTGATGCTGATGAAGGCAGAAGCACTGGCTCAGCTCTATCTCTTCGAGAAGGAGAGAGCAACTGCCGAGAATCGCGAGGCTGACGATACCTACAACCAGGAGGCATTTGCTATCTGTCGTTTCGTCAACGACCGTGCACTGCCTGAGGATAAGATAGGTGAAGGTTCGGGAAAGATGTCTATCAGATATTCGAACTACGCCGACAGAATGGAGAAATTGGTCCTTGACGAACGTGCTCGTGAGCTCTGCTTCGAGGGTAAGCGCTGGTTCGACCTCATGCGCTATAACTACAGACACACAGCTAAAAAGGCTGATCTGTCGGCTAAGTTGACAGAGAGCTACGTAGAAAATAGCACTGAGTTCTTCGATCAGGCTTTACGTAAATATCCTGTACCTGATGCCATGGCAGCCAAGATGCGCGACGAGCGTTACCTCTATATGCCTATCCATCAGGACGAGGTGGAACTGAACACATCGCTGGTGCAGAATCCCGTGTATAAGTCTACATCTAAACACAAGTAACCCGATTGTTTAACTCGTTCACTAATAATATTGAAATATGAATAAGATGATCTATAAATTAGGAAAACTGTTAGCGCTTGGGTATATTGGCGTGATGGGTCTCGCATCGTGCTCGGAAGAACCCGATGGCTCTAACCTTTTCTCGACCGACGATAAGACTATCGCTGAGTTGATTCGTGACAGGTCGGAACTCACCGCTTTCTACCGTATCTTGGAGAAGGGTGGCTTCGACAAGTATATGGGCACATGGGGTGAGTACACTTGCTTCGCTCCTGTCAATGAAGGTGTTAATCTGTACCTCGATAGCCTCTATTATGATGATGCTTACCTGACTTCAAAGTCAAAGAAAAAGCATAATGGCATCCAGGAGGATGCCAACTGGGATAACCTTGACGTGATGGACAAGGTGGAACTGATGAATGACTCACTCTGCGATGACCTCGCACGTTATCATCTTTCAGGAGAATCTCACATGCAAGTGGATCTCAGTGGTGATAACACCACATGGACAACCATGAAGATTGGTCGTACCATTAGTGTGAGCACCTTTAAGCAGGATGCATTCAATCCCGACTATATCGGCCTGACCAGTCTTAATAAGGTGTCTGCCATTCTCGAGGGCGATATCCTCGCTATCAATGGTGTGCTGCATGTCTGCTCGGCTGTCATCCCACGTTCTGACCGTTCTATGGACGATCAGTTGCGTGTAGAAGGTTCTGTCAGTGGTGATCTGAAAATCTTCTATGAGGCTCTGGAGAAGACTGGTTATGTCGATACTCTGTTGATTGACAAGAAGTACAATCCCGACGGTACTGCCAAGACTTACGATTACGGTGGCGTGCCTACCGACCGTGAGGCAGCCAAGAACCCGCTGTACTATCCGAAGGAGTGTATGGTGAAGTGGACTGTGTTCGCAGAAACAGATGATGTCTTTAAGGCTGCCGGTATCAATAGCTTCGATGATCTGAAGGCCAAGTGTGCTCAGTGGTATGGTAACTGCAGTTCTTGGTACGACTACATCAGAGAGAAGGACATTACTATCAGCACTGGCGATGACTATACCAATCCTTGGAACGTTGTCAATATGTTCGTGGCTTACCACATCCTGCGTGCAGGTATGCCTATTGACCGTATCGTCTATGAAAAGACTACCGATAACCAGGCTTGGTGGAACGTTTGCTTCGGCTATGAGCCCCAAGAGTACTTTGAGACCATGCTGGCCAATACCTTGATGAAAGTTTGGCAGACCAATCCAAAGACTACGAAAGAACTGTGGATCAACCGTTATCTGACTAATAATACTCTGACCAAGAAACTTGGTTTGTTTGGTATGCCGGGTGATGGTGATCACGACTTGGTATTTGACGGTGTACCCATCGACCGTAATGGAAGTGTGGAAACATTGAATGGTTATATACATCGTATCGGTGGTATCTTGAAATATGATGAGACAGCTAAGAACGCTCTCAATGAGCGTCTGCGCCTTGATTCTTCGACATTCCTTTACGAGTTGATCAACAATGGCCTGCGTGGTGCCACTCCTAAGGAGGTTAGTACCATGAATGGTGGTGGCAATGGTAACCGCGTAGCTTTCGTCAATACATTCTTCGATAATATCGTCTGCTATAACCCGGGAACACTGCTCCGCTTCTGTGTGTTGGGCGATTGGCGAGCTCACAACAGTGACCAGTTCCAGGGATGGGATGTCTATGACTTCGCTATCAAACTGCCGCATGTGCCAACAGGTGAATACGAACTGCGTATCATCTATCCTCCTATGGCTCGTGGTGGACTGATGCAGTTCTATTTAGGTAACACCTCGAAGCAGCAGGACATGGTAGCTGTAGGTATCCCCTTCGATGCTTGTGCTAACCCGTATGAAGATGCTTCTATCGGTTGGGAGCCCCTGGTACAGCGTAACGATGACAATCCTGACTCTGACTGTGGCGTAGAGAGTGACCAGCGTATGCATGTGCGTGGCTATATGCGTGCTCCGGCTTCCTTCTCGCGTGGCGGAAATAACTCTGTTACCGACCCGCTTAGCTATGATGAGAGTGATCCGTACTCAGCTGCCAAACAGATCTTCGGTGGTAATAACTGCCGTTCTGAGGAGGGTTATGGCACTATGATGTTGCGTCGCGTCATTACCACTCAGCGCTTTGAGCAGGGTAAAGACTACTGGCTGCGCATCAAGAACCTGGTGAACGACCCCAACCTGGGTTGGTCGTTTGACTTCATCGAACTGACACCGGTCAGCATCGTCAATAATCAGGAGATGTCGGAAGACTGGTACTAAGCAATTGAGAATTGAGAATTGAAAATTGACAATTGAAAATCATTCGATTATGAAATATATCAATAAAATAGGTGTAATGCTGTCAGCAGGCTTGATGCTTGCTGCAGCATCATGCACTGACTATTCTGACTACAATACTGTGCCGGAGGATGGCAACTCGCCTTTCGCTGACAAGACGCTGTGGGAGAATATCAGTCAAGATAAACAGCTCACGAAAATTGTTTCACTGGCAGAAAAGAGCAATTTCGTTAAGACGCTTAATAGTGCACGTTTCTACACTCTATGGGCTCCTAGCGACGATGCATTCAGTGATGAAGAGTACCAGGATCTCATGTCAAGCGACAGCGCTACGATTGTGAGCCGTTTCTTCTATCAGCACATGGCTGAGTTTAACTATCCTATCTCTGCATCTTTGGATAGTACCACGATAGTTACGCTGAATATGAAGCACCATCCGTTTACACAACAGTCATTTGATGGTTACAACTACATCGCAGGCGGTATCAATCTTCCTGCTTCGAATGGCTTGATTCACAAGATTGACGGCATGTCGGAGTTCCATTTTAATCTGTATGAGAACATCGACCATTTGGAGGGATGCGACCAGTTTAAGGAGTATATCCAGGCTAATGATGAAGAGTATCTCGACCTTAACGCTTCAATCGTAGGCCCATTGAAAGAAGGTAAGCAAACCTATCTTGACTCAGTCATGAAGAAGCGCAATACTGTCATCACCCGTGTGATGAATGCTAACCTGGAGGATGAGGACAGCACCTTCTGCATGCTGATTCCTAATGATGAGGCATGGACAAAGGCTTATGATACCATCTATCCTCATTATAACTACATTCCCAAACTCGACTACATGGATCTGACCAAGAAGACTGCAATCGCCGATCAAGTGGAGCCTAAGAACTTCAAGGCTGACAAGACGGTGCAACCTGCAGAAAATCTCCAAGATTCTATCGCCAAGCGTTACATCGTAGAAAAGATGGTGTTCTCGCAGTCGAGCCCGTACAACCAGCAACTCTTTACTGGAGTGGTCAGCGACAATGATACGGTATACTCTACCACTAAGGACAAAACCGCTTCGGCACAGAGTATTCTCGACCATACCGTTGCCATTAACGAGATGAGCAATGGTATGACTCGTACCATTGATGAGTATCCATTCACACCATGGGACTCTTATAATCCTGTCATCGTTTCGCGTACACCAGCTGCTGCATTGGGCGTGAAGAATAATAAAGCTGAGAGTTTGACTGATGTCAATATCCCGCTTACTGATCTGGCAGGACGTGATTCGCTCTTCTCAAAGATTCCTGATGTATTGAAGAAGTTTATCTTCCCGCAGTATTCACGTTTCTTTAGTTTCACGGCTGTTGACAGTACTAATTTGAATAATTCGACTGCATCGCCTGAGTTCGACTACGCACTGAGAGGCGTACGCTCGTCAACCTATCGTATCTATGTGGTCACTGTTCCTTCACAAGTGGAGTATCCGGATTCTAAAGTGAAACCTTACTACCTGCGCTTCTGGCTCAGCTATACCGATGCTAATAATGCCATTCAGAAGACGATATTGCCAGTGGGCAAGGCAAAGACTTATGAGATGACAACTGCTGATGGTGAGAACCCAGGTTCAAGTCCAAGTGAAACTCCAACTACAAGTAAGATATGGTATGAAGGTGATCCCGGAAAAGTCAATGTCTTCGATTTGGGCGAGTTTACATTCCCTGTCTGCTATGATGAGGCCAGCTCTGATAGGAAGAATCCTGCATATCCCAGTCTGATGATAGCGCATACTAAGAAGTTTACCTCTAATAAGCTTCGTGATCAGTCTGAGCAGTATATGCGTATAGAAGGCGTTTACCTCATTCCGAAGGAATACGTTGATTCAGTATCTGATAATCAATAATGACGACGATGAAAAGTACAATATATAGCTTTCTACAGCGTCAGAGTCTCAGACTCTCACTCTGTGCACTCGCTTTGATGGTTAGCTCCGTTTCTTTCGCACAGGAAGAATTAGAAGACGAGGAAGAATCTACTGCTATCAAAGCGCCAAAGCGCACCCAGGTTGTAGATAACAACCCGACAATCAACGTTAGGGGTATCGTTATTGACGATGCTACCAAGTTGCCACTGGCTGGTGTGCGTGTTCAGACCCTCAACGATAACCGCTATGCGGCTATGACCGATGATGAGGGTAAGTTTACCATCAAGGTGCCCACCTTTGCCACTGCTCTGTACCTGCAGGTGCCGCAGTATCTGTCGCAGCAGGTAGGCATCAAGGCCGGTGATGAAAATCAACTCGTGCATGTGAGTATGCTAAGCAGTGCATTCTCACAGATGTATGACAATAATACCACCATTACTGCACGCAACAGCTTCGTCAGCGATGGCAGCGGTTTGAGCATCGATGAAGAGATGACCGAGAAACTCGGTGGTGATATCCGTATGAACATGCACTCTGGTAATCTGGAGAATGGTGCTGCGATGTTTATCCGCGGTATCAACTCACTGAACGCCAATGCACAGCCTCTCATCGTCCTCGATGGCGTGGAACTCGATATGCAGCGCAATCATCAGTCGCTCCACCTCGGTGACATCTTCAATATGCTCTCTACTATCTCACCAGAGGATATTGACAAGGTGACGGTGTTGAAGAATGCAACAGCACTCTACGGTGCACGTGGTGCCAATGGCGTCATCCTCATCGAGACAAAGCGTGGTCATTCGATGGCTACTCGTATCGATGCCAATATCGGAGTGGGGTGGTCGTTCATCCCCAACACACCGACGATGATGAATGTCAATCAGTATCGTAACTATGCTGTAGAAACCTTGGGTACCATCCCCGAGGTACAGGAACGTACCGGTTCGCTGACAGATCCTCTGCTGTTCCAGTTCCTCAACGACTCTGAGAGTGGTTACTACTACAAGACCTATCATAATGAAACTGACTGGAAAGACTATGTCTATCGTACAGCGATGACTCAGAACTACAGCATCAACGTGCAAGGTGGTGATGATGTGGGTATGTACAACCTCTCGGTGGCTTATGTGAAGGCTGACAAGAATATCAAGGAGACCAGTTTTGATCGCATCAACGTGCGCTTCAATACTGATATCAGCCTGCTCTATAACTTCCACACGAAGTTTGATATGTCGTTCTCGAAGACCAATACTAACCTCTTTGATGATGGTATTCTGGCCAACCTGAACGGTGGCACCATTACGTCACCGGGATTCCTTTCTCTGATTAAGAGTCCGCTGCTGAATCCTTATCGTTATAACAAGAATATCGAAAACTTCACTTCGTTGCTTTCGGGTGCTGACGACCTCTTCGGAACATTGCACAATGGCAACTACTCACTGGCCAACCCCGTTGCCCTGATTGAGTATAGCCTTGGAGAACGTAAGAACCGTAATGAGAATACGCTGTTCAATGTGACTATCACTCCAACGTATGAGTTTACGCCTAATCTGAAACTGAGCTCACACTTCAGCTATTATCTGCATCGTAACTCACAGGCTTACTATCGTCCCAACCAGGGATTACCCTCTTTCGCTATTGAGAATCTGGGTACGGTCTACTCTGCAACCAAGTCTATCTTCTCAAAGGAGACGAATGTACTGAGTAATACTCATCTGGACTGGAACAAGAAGTTCGGTGCTCACACACTCGACCTGATGGGTGGCTTCCGTTACAACTACTTCTCATTTGACGGCAGTGACCTTGCTTCACAGGCTAAGAACCTTGGAACAGATGATAAGAACCCGACACTGTCGTCTGGTGATGACTACTATTCATCGGTATTTGGTACCGATGACGTGTGGAAGACACTCCAGTGGTATGCTACCGGTGATTACAACTTCATGAACAAATACTTCGCTACCGTATCGTTGCTGGCTGAGACTAACAGCCGTTTCGGTTCCAATGCTAAGGGTGGTGTGAAGTTGTTTGGCGTGAAGTGGGCTATCTTCCCCAGCGTCCAGTTGGGTTGGGTGTTGACCAATGAGAAATGGTTCCCCAAGACATCGGGTATCAACTATCTGCGTCTGAATGCCGGTTTCGACATCAGTGGTAATGATGATATCAGCAACTACGCTGCCCGCACCTCGTTTACTCCTGTACGCTTCAACAGTTCTCAGATCGGTATGCAGCTCACCAATGTGGGTAATGAGGAGATTAAGTGGGAGACCACATCGAAGTTCAACGTCGGTTTGGAAGGACACTTCCTGAGCAACCGTCTGAGCGCTCGTGTCGACTACTTCATCCATAACACGAAGGACCTGCTTGTCCTGAAGTCATTCGAGAACCCCATTGGCGGTATCAACAACTACTGGACCAACGACGGTAAGCTGAGCAATACCGGTTTTGAGGTGGCACTCAGCGGTAAGCCTATCGCTACTAAGGACTGGCACCTGGAGATTGGTGCTACTGTAGGTCACTATAAGAATAAGGTCAAGGCGCTGGCTAACGGCAACTTCACATCATCAGTCTATGGTGATAACAATATTCTCACTGCAGTGGGTAACCCCGTGGGTGTGTTCTATGGATACAAAACCAAGGGCGTGTTCTCTACCACTGCTGATGCACAGGATGCAAATCTCTATTTAGTTGATGCAACAGGTGCTCAGGTTCCCTTCGGAGCAGGTGATGTGATTTTCGAGGATGTCAACGGCGACCATGAAATCAGTGAAGCCGACAAGGTGGTCATTGGTGATCCCAACCCCGACATCTACGGTAATATGTTCCTGAACCTCAACTGGAAACGCTTTACACTCGGCATGGTATTCAACTATAGCCTTGGTAACGATGTCTACAACTACCAGCGCTCTGTACTCAACAGCGGTGCTACGCTCTTCAACCAACAGGTTGCTGAGATAGCTCACTGGCGATATGAGGGTCAGAAAACCGACATGCCTCGCGTGGCTTATGGCGACCCGATGGGCAACAACCGCTTCTCTGATCGTTGGATTGAGGATGGCTCATATCTTCGCATGAAGAATGTACGTCTCACGTACCAGGTGCCTATGCCTGAGTCATGGGAGTCATGGTTGCAGGGTATCTCAGTATGGGCTGAGGGTAGCAACCTCTTCACCCTGACCAAGTATAAGGGGAGCGATCCTGAGTTCTCAGTCAGCAACAACCAGCTCTATCAGGGCATCGACTGTGGTACGCTCGCTCTTGGACGTGTGTTCTCTATGGGTGTGAAGATCAACCTGTAGACCCACCCCCTGCCCCTCCCTGAATGGAGGGGAGTAGTCAGAAATATAATTGAACATAGAAAATTGAAAACTATGATTACAAAGAATATCAAAAAATATCTTATAGTAGGAATGGTGAGCTGCGTATTTGGCGCAGCTACCACCTCCTGTGAAGACATGCTTGAGTCAGATAGCTCGCGTCAGTTGTTCGAGCCTGCTCTTGACCAGAAAACCGACTCTGTCTTCTATGCCTATGGTATCATGCAGGCTATGCAGGAGTTGGCAGACCAGTATTATTTCCAGAATGAGATGCGCGGCGACCTGGTGACTCCTACTGCTCAGGCTATCACTGACCTGCGCGAGTTGTCTCAGTTCACTGCCACTGCCAGTAACAAGTACGACAGTGTCTACCGTTATTATAAGGTGATTAACAACTGTAACTATTATCTGGCTCATCGTAAGACCGACCTTCAGACTGGTGGACAGAACGTGGTCAGCAACGAATATGCTGCTGTGGCATCGTTCCGTGCGTGGGCTTATCTGCAGTTGACACGTCAGTATGGCGATGTGCCCTATATGACAGACCCTGTTACCAGCATTGAGCAGATAAATGCCAATACAGGAACAACTTCTCTTCAGACTATCTTGACGGGTGAGGCTGAGTTACTTGAAGGACTGAAAGCCCGTTATAGCGATGATGCTCTTTCAGTGCCCACCTTCGGTATTACCAATGAGTCTGAAGGTGTAGCAATTGGTTCGCTCAACTGGAAAGATCAAAGAGGAAACACCATCACAAAGAGAATTCTTCCTCGTCGTTGTTTCCTCCCCCTCAACGTGGTGTTGGGCGATATCTACCTCGAATTGGGAAGGTATTCTGAAGCTGCGAAGTGTTTCTATGATTACTTGCGCTATGCCGGTGAAAAGAATCCAATTGAGATTAGCGTTAACTATTTGAATGGTGGTGGTATTATATTTAGTCCGTTCTCGAGGAATCTGTTACTCCCCACTGATTTCAATGCGACCGTGAATACAATGGTAGTTTCGAGTATGTATGGCAACTACTTAAATTCAGGTGATATTCTCAGCTATATTCCTATGGCTGTGAACTATACCAATGGTAAGACCACTGATATTCCTGCTGCCTTCGGATATAAGTACTATAGTTCAGACAATTATAGTGCTGTAGAATATAATAATTCGAATCCAAACGCTTATAATTGTCCCAATATGGATGAGATTCAGGTGGCTCCCTCAAAGGCATATTGTGACTCGGCACGCAATGCACGGTACTACTATATGTCAACAAAGAATCAGGTAAAGCCTTTCAACTGGATTGTGAAGAGTGCCCGTTTGGGTGATGGCCGTGCCGGAATCATCAATCAGGGAGAAGGTGCCGACTCTACCAAGTTGTATGTCCAGAAGCCCTCTACCGGCTATGTCTATCTCTATCGTAACACGACCGTATGGCTCCATCTGGCTGAGGCCCTCAACCGTATGGGTCATCCCGATGCTGCTTTTGCCATCCTCAAATGCGGTCTGAATACTGAGACGAAGAAGTTCCTTAACGAGGCTTATTATCTGAAAGACTATACCGGACTGAATGACTCACTCGATGGCGACGGCAATAAGATTCTCGATCCCGATGTGGAACAGCATACGGATGACTCGTTCTTCCTGACACAGGAGAGCTACGATCTGCTCACTACTACCTTGCCGTTCCTGTCTCAAGAGAACTCTACCATCTTTGCCAACACCAGTGCAAATACCATTATCGTAGGTATTCACGATCATGGTTGCTGCGCTAATGCAAAAACAGATGACGGTTCACCTGTCTCCTCGCGCTTTTCGCCTTATCGCTACTCTACCGTGCTGAAGGAGAAGATTGATGATATCTATGCGAAGTTCAATCTTGGTACACCGGAATACACTCAGGAAGACTACATCAACGCTATGGAAGACTTGCTTTGCGACGAGTATGCTATGGAGTTTGCCTTTGAAGGCACCCGCTTCTCTGACCTGCGCCGTCTGGCCATACACAAGAATATGGCAGGCACCTATGGCGGCTCCTTCGGTGATACATGGCTCAGCCACATGCTGCAGAATAATGCACCTGGCATCACCACGAAGAACTGCTACTTGAAGTTCAAGTAAATAATAGTAAGTAGTATTTGACGACAACAAAGACAACTAAGACAACATATTTCGAAATAAACGAAAAAACTGTTGTCTTAGTTGTCTTTGTTGTCGTTTTTTATTCCTGCTCCTGTTTGCAATCATTTTTTTGTCGTTTTTTTTGTGGCGAATGAAAAATAGTTGTATCTTTGTGGAGAATTACAAAACCGAAGTCTATGCAAAAGTTTGCCAACTATATCAAGCGGATTGAGATTGACTCTTTGTGGAGCGGGAAGAAACATATTGTGTGGAACCTGGATCCTCATGTGAATATTCTCAGCGGTATCAACGGCGTAGGAAAGTCTACGATACTGAATAAGGTGGTGAAAAGCGTCAATACCAATGGCGACATCATCAATCACTTGTTGAAAGGCGTGCATGTGACGGCAGAGCCAGAAGATGCTACACATGTACGTTTTGACCTCATCCGCTCGCTGGATACAAATCTCGCACAGACTCTCTCCGAAGGCGAGGGCTTCTTCCGGCAGGCACCCCCCTCCTTTGGAGGGGTAGGGGGAGGTTCTTTACTTGATTTCCAGTTGTATCATCTGCAACGTAAATACCTGGACTACCAGGTGAATATCGGCAACCGCATTATCGAACAGTTGCAAAGTGGTAACATGAATGCTGCTCAGGAACTGTCGCAGAAGAAGACACGTTTCCAAGATATGATCGATGAGCTCTTTGAGGAGACTGGCAAGAAGATAGTCCGCACGGAGAACGAGATACGCTTTACGCAGATTGGTGAGGTGTTGGTACCTTACCAGTTGTCAAGCGGTGAGAAACAGATGTTGGCCATCCTGTTGACGGTGCTTGTGGAAGATGACCTGCCATATGTGCTCTTCATGGATGAGCCTGAGGTCTCTCTGCATATCGAGTGGCAGAAACGGCTCATTGACTTAATCATCGAACTGAATCCCAATGTTCAGATTATCCTGACTACCCATTCGCCTGCCGTGGTGATGAATGGTTGGGTGGACCGGGTAACTGAGGTGAACGAAATAACAGTCTAGATGAACTAGTTTGACTAGTTTGACTAGTGTGACTAGTTTAACTAGTATTACTAGGGGATACCTGATAAGCCATGACCAGCCTAAAAGATAATATCAACAGCAGTTATATCGAGGCTTCCAATGCCTTGAAGGGAAAGCGCGCTCGACGCAGGATAGTGGCCTACGTTGAGAGTTATGATGATATCTATTTCTGGCGGACTGTGCTGAGCAAGTTCGAGGATGATACACGCTATTTCGAGGTGATGCTTCCGTCGAAAGTGAACCTGACACGTGGCAAGAAGTCGGTATTGATGAACTTCATAGGTGAGCAGGGAATGGAGAGCGCGGGACGCTTAGGCAGTGATATGATAGCCTGTGTGGATGCTGACTACGATTATCTGATACAAGGTGCTACTGAACAGTCACGACGGGTGCTCAAGAGTCCTTATGTCTTTCATACCTATGTCTATGCCATTGAGAACTATCAGTGCTATGCCCCTTCGCTCCACGATGTCTGTGTGGCTGTCACGCTCAATGATCATCGTATCTTTGATTTCCGTAGTTATTTCGAGCAGTTCTCCATAGCTTGTTTCCCCTTGTTTGTATGGTCGGTATGGGCCTATCGAACAGGCCATCACGGGCGCTTCTCGTTATCAGACTTCAACCGTGTGACCGACCCAGGCGGTTTTTCTGTGCAAAACCCAGGTGCTTCCATAGCTAATATCCGGCGTAAGGTATGGACAAAGGTACGTGAACTACAACGGCTGTTCCCTAATAATAAAGAGACGTATCTGAAGTTGAAAGATGAACTGATTCAGTTGGGCGTCACTCCTCAGACCACCTATCTGTATATGCAGGGACATCACCTTTTTGATACCGTGACGGCTCCCATCTTGACGAAGGTGTGTAATCAGTTGCGTCAGGAACGGCAGAATGAGATATATCATTCACAAGCGCATAAGACCCAGAAACGCAATGAAATGTCGTGTTATGAGAACTCTCAGCAGGATGTGAAGTCGATGCTCAAGAAGAATAACGGCTACATGCAGAGTGAGCGCTTCCTACAGGTGCAGAAAGACGTAAGTGATTATCTGGGATTGACGACAACTTGATTTTTTTTGACGACAACTTGGACAACTAAGACAGCTCTTTTTCTTTGACGGCAGCCCGCATCTCTTTCAGCAGGTCGCTCGCAAAGATAAAATCGGTCAGACGTTTGTTGTTGGAGTTCATAATGTCAGCTGACACTCCCTGCCATTCCTTTCGCCCCTCATAGATAAAGAGGATGTTTTCGCCAATACCCATGACGGAGTTCATGTCGTGGGTGTTGATGATGGTTGTCATCTGATATTCGTGGGTGATACTGTGAAGCAAGTCGTCTATGAGTAATGAGGTCTTCGGGTCCAGTCCGGAGTTAGGCTCATCGCAGAACAGGTATTTGGGATTCAGTGAGATGGCCCGCGCGATGGCTACACGTTTCTGCATACCACCACTGATCTCTCCCGGGTATTTGTGTTCGGCATCTTTCAGGTTCACGCGATCCAAACAATCCATCGCACGTCGCTGGCGTTCTCTCAGCGTCATCGACGAGAACATATCGAGTGGGAACATCACATTCTCGAGGACCGAAAGTGAGTCGAACAGGGCGGCACTCTGGAATATCATACCCATCTCGCGTCGCATCATCACCTTCTCATTTTTCGTCATACCGATAAAGTCGCGCCCGTCGTAGAGCACTTGTCCGCTAGTAGGTGCGAGTAGTCCCACCAGATTTTTCATCAGTACCGTCTTGCCTGATCCCGACTGTCCGATAATCAGGTTGGTCTTTCCATCTTCAAACACCGTGCTGATATCTTTCAACACGTCTTTGTCTTCAAAACTCTTATATAGATTCTTGACTTCAATCATGACAACAGCTGAGTTAAGAATACATCACTAAACAAGATAAGCACACTGGAGGAGACCACGGCATCGGTGGATGCCTTGCCCACATTGACCGAGCCACCTTCCACGGTGTAACCGAAATAAGCAGGTACACTGGTGATGATAAAAGCAAAGACTTGACTCTTGATAATCGACATCCAGAGGAACCAAGGTACGAAGTCATGCTGCAAGCCAGCCGTCAGATCGTCGGGTGGCATGATGTGTCCGATGTAGGCCGTGCCATAAGCACCGATGATACCCATTGCCGATGAGAAGATGACTAGAAACGGCATGATGGTCAGCATTCCCATAATCTTTGGCAGAATGAGGTAGGACGCTGAGTTGACACCCATGATGTCGAGTGCGTCAATCTGCTGTGTAACACGCATCGTACCCAGTTCGGATGCGATGTTTGAGCCCACCTTACCCGCAAGTATCAGACACATGATAGAGGATGAGAACTCCAGCAACATGATTTCGCGTGTCGTATAGCCCGCCACCCATCGGGGCATCCACGGACTCTCGATGTTCATCTTCATCTGAATGCAGATCACTGCACCGATAAAGAATGAGATGAGTAGTACGATGCCGATGGAGTTGATGCCCAACTGTGCCATCTCCTTCACATATTGTTTCCAGAACATGCGAAAACGCTCTGGTATGGAGAAGGTGCGGCCCATGAGCATCAGATACCGACCGAAGGTGGTCAGCCATTTATGTAATAGCATAGTTGTCTTATTTGTTTGCTGTGCAAAATTACAAATAATCTTTCAATCCCACAATAAATAATAATTTATAATTCATAATTCATAATTATTTTGTACCTTTGCATCCAAAATAACGAGTAAATGGAACAGGAGAGTATCGTACTGCGCACCGAGGGACTGATTAAGCGTTATGGTAAGCGCACGGTGGTCAATGATGTGAGCTTTGAGGTGAGACAAGGCGAGATAGTCGGTTTGCTGGGACCTAACGGTGCCGGTAAGACGACTTCTTTCTATATGACTACCGGTCTGGTGTTACCTAATGGCGGCCATATCTATCTGGGAGATCAGGAGGTGACGAAGTTTCCTGTGTACAAGCGTGCCCGTGCCGGTATCGGCTATCTGGCCCAAGAAGCCTCTGTCTTCCGTAAGATGAGCGTAGAGGATAATATCCTGTCGGTGCTTGAAATGACCGGCAAGCCCCGCGACTATCAGTTGGAGAAGTTAGAGAGTCTTATTCAGGAGTTCCGTCTGGGCAAGGTTCGCCGCAATAAGGGCGACCAACTCTCAGGTGGTGAGCGCCGCCGTTGTGAGATAGCACGTTGCCTCGCCATCGAACCTAAGTTTATCATGCTCGACGAGCCCTTTGCCGGCGTAGACCCCATTGCCGTGGAGGATATCCAGCAGATAGTATGGAAGTTGAAAGACCGTAACATCGGCATTCTGATTACCGACCATAACGTGCAGGAGACCCTCTCTATCACCGACCGCGCCTATCTGTTGTTTGAAGGACGCATCCTATTCCATGGTTCCCCTGAGGAGTTGTCAGAGAATAAAATTGTCCGTGAGAAGTACCTTTCCAACTCTTTCGTCCTGCACAAAAAAGACTTCCAGTTGATAGAAGAAGAGCGGCACCGCAAGGATGAGGAGGAGCAAGGTAAATCCACCTTTTAGCACACATTTTCAATACTATTGTTTTCATGGGCAGGTAAACAAGTCAGGAGATTCGTATTTATAGTATGAAAAAAGCTGTTTTTACAATTCTCCTTGTTGCTCTGTCGACCTGTTCGTTTCCTGTCTTCGCTCAGAACAAATACAAGATGTCAGGCCCCTATGAGGTGGTGGCCCGTGATGGACAGTATGCCAATACTAAGGGCGGCAGTGAGCGTGACATGAAGGCTGCACTCACCTTTGCTGAAAACGGTAAAACAACTCAGGCGTTGGACATTATCAATGCCTACGCCGTCACGTTGCAACGGTTTGACGGTCATGATGGACCGCTCTGTGCTATCCAAGCTTATTGGTTGGTACGTGCTATGATTCTTTTAAAAGATCAGTTGAAGGCAGATGAAGACGCTTATTCCGCTGCACAAGCGATGGTGCGTAGAGCGATGTTGCCAATGATGGCTAAGTTTGAGGCCGACAGCCCCTATGCCAATGGTAACTGGGGCGCTATCGTCAATAGGTTGCGCATGGCGTGTGGCATTTTCCTCGAAGACATTGCCGTCTATCGTGCTTCGATAGACTATTTCCTTCATGCCTACGATAATGGTTCATTGCCCCGCTATGTCAGTGAGACTGGACAGTGTCAAGAGACAGGTCGCGATCAGGGACATACCCAGTTGGGACTTGGAGCCCTCTGCGAGACCTGCGAGATGGCTTGGCAGCAGGGTGATGACCTGTGGGGAGCCCTTGATAACCGTATGTTGAAGGGAATGGAATATACTGCCCGTTATAACCTAGGTTATGATGTGCCCTTTGTTAAGTGGACAGACTGCACCGGACTCTATTGCAACTGGTCAAAACCAGGTGAGATGGGCCGTGGCACTATCCGTTGCGTCTATGACTTGGCATACCGTCACTATGTGGGACGCAAGGGACTTCAGATGCCTTACACTCAGGAACTCTTGAAACTACAGGAGAAAGCGAAGAAGCAAGGGAAGATTACTTATAATATAGAAGCAGACCGTTTCAATGTGGATGATGTCAAGAAAGGCCAGCGAGTAGGCGAGGATTTTTCGGGAACTGACACCAAACTTCATGAAGTCTTTCCCTATGTGGCTCCTGAGGGTGCACCTTTGAAACACGATTACGATGTCTACGTGCAGCCTCGCGGAAGCAAGGCGTGGACTAAGATAGATACCTATATGGCGAAAGTTAATGCCCCCGTAGACGATGCTTCTATGACCGGACACCGCGTTAGTGAGATATCTTATTGTTTCTTTGACTTCACAGGCGATGTGTTGGTGAAAGTTGTCAGCAAGAAAAAGACATTCAAGACAGCCCGTATTCGTCCAGACTACCGAGGTACCATTGCCAATGTCCTGAACGACTCTACCTTGCAGTTCCTGCTTTTCCAGCCTGAAAACCTCAGCGTGGAGTTGGATGGCAGCATCACGGACAATCTTTTGGTCTTTACGTCGGCTCCAAGCGTCAGTAAAGCTGAGGCTGAGCGTGAGGCAAAGGCTCAGCACCGTAAGTTCATCTACTATGCACCTGGTTATTATGCGCAGGAGGAACAGATTAAGATACCCTCCAATACGACCGTCTATCTTGCCGGAGGTAGCTATTTTACAGGTACCTTTGCTATAGAGGATGCAGAGAATGTGAGCATTCTCGGACGTGGCATCGCCCGTCCTGTGAAAGGCTACGAGGGTTGTCATGTGTATCGCTCAAAGCATGTTGTTGTAGATGGATTGATACTAAATACCTGTCCTATCGGTGAGTCTGACGATGTGACACTCCATGATGTACGCAGCATCTCGCATCCGCAGTGGGGCGATGGACTGAATGTCTTTGGCGGATGCAGTAATATCCTCTTTGATCGGGTCTTTTGTCGTAACAGTGACGACTGTACCACTGCCTATGCCACGCGTAAGGGCTTCAGTGGCAGTGTGCGAAATATACGTATGACCAACTCCACATTGTGGGCTGACGTGGCCCATCCTATCATGATAGGTCTTCATGGTAATCCTGCCGTAGGTGACAGTCTGGTAAACCTGTGTTACGACAACATCGACATCCTTTGCCAGAGTGAGAAACAAGTGGAGTATCAGGGATGCCTTACTATCAACTGTGGCGATGGCAATTATGTGAAAGACGTCACTTTTGATAATATCCGCATTGAAGAGATTCGTGAGGGTAGTATCGCCCAGGTGAGGGTGGGGTGGAATGCTAAGTACTGCACAGCCCCCGGTGGCGGTATCGAAAATGTTTTGTTCCGTCGTGTGCGCTATACAGGACGCATCCCCAATATGTCGATTATCACGGGCTATGATGACCAGCACAAGGTAAAAAACGTCACTTTTGAAGGTCTGAAGATTAACGGACGCACCATCTACGATGAGATGTCTGGTAAACCCAGTTGGTACAGTACCTCCGACTATGTGCCAATTTACGTTGGTTCGCATGTTGAAAACCTTAAATTTGAAAGGTAGATACTGACTATTCTGACAAGACGTACTAGTAGGTTCCCCTCTTGTTTTGATACGACCCTGCTATTTCTTGTAGTTGATTTCCAAGTAGCACAAGGTTGGTAAAAAGTTAAAAAAGCGTAATTGTGCTTGATTTACACGTTTTATGAGTACCTTTGCACCTCAAAATTGCGCCCTTATATAATATATAAGGTATAATAATCGCAGTTATATTGACTTAAGGAATCATAAACAGTAAATCGTTAAATAGTAAATAACAAAGATGAATATTCAGTTTGAAAGTGCCGATAAGGTGAATGGCTTGATGACCATCACCATCGAAAAGGCAGACTATCAGGAGTCAGTAGACAAGAAGTTGAAGGATTATCGCAAGAAGGCTCAGGTGCCCGGTTTCCGTCCTGGTATGGTACCCATGGGACTTATCAAGAAGCAATATGGTACAGCTATCAAAGTTGACGAGGTGAACCGCATTCTCGGTGAGAAGCTCTATGACTATATCCGCGAGAACAAGATTCAGATGCTTGGCGAGCCCCTGCCCAATGATGAGAAACAGAAACCTCAGGATCTGGAGGGCGATGGTCCTTTCGAATTTGTATTCGACATTGCCGTAGCACCCGAGTTCAAGGCTGAGTTGACCGAGAAAGATAAGGTGACTTACTATGATATTAAGGTCGACGACAAGTTGATTGATGACCAGGTTCAGATGTATGCTTCACAAGCCGGTGAGTTTGTAGAGGCTCAGGAGTGGAGTGGCAACGACACCTTGAAGGGTGACCTGCGCCAACTTGATGAGAAAGGCAATACCCTTGAGGGCGGTATCACTACCGAGGGCGGCATGATTATGCCCAGTTATATTAAGGGCGAGGACGAGAAGAAAAAGTTTGAGGGTGCAAAACCCGGCGACATCGTCATCTTCAACCCCAAGAAGGCTTATCCCGACAATGACGCCGAGGTGGCAGCCCTGTTGAAGGTTGATAAAGAGCAGGTGAGCGGCCTGACAGCCGACTTTAGCTTCCAGATTACCGAGATTCGTCATTTTCAGCCCGCCGCTGTCGACGCTAAGTTATTTGAGCGTGTCTTCGGTGAGGGTGTGAAGGATGAGGCTGACTTCCGTCAGCGTATTGCGGATAACGTGAAAAGCCAGTTGGCAGCCAACAGCGACTACCGTTTCCTCATCGATGTGCGCAAGTACATGGAGAAGAAAATTGGTGAGCTGTCTTTCCCCGAGGCTATTCTGAAGCGCGTGATGCTCAATAATAATAAGGATAAGGGTGCAGAGTACGTAGAGAAGAACTTCAAGGCTTCTATCGATGAACTGAAGTGGCACCTCATCAAGGAGCAGTTGGTAACCGCTGCTGGTATCAAGGTAGAAGATGCTGATCTGAAGACCATCGCCAAGGATGCCATCCGTGCGCAGTTCGCACAGTATGGTATGAGCAATGTGCCCGACGACGTGCTGGAGAACTACGCTGAGGAACAGCTGAAGAAACGTGAGAACGTAGAGAATTTCGTTGAGCGCGCTATCGACGTGAAGTTGACTCAGGCTCTGAAGGGCATTGTGAAGTTGACGAAGAAAGAAGTAACTCTTGACGACTTTAATAAGATGATGCAAGAAGCATAAAATCTTTCATAAGAATAAGAATTCCCCGAGATGTAACACGTCTTGGGGAATTTTTTTTGAAAAAAAACTATAAAAGCGAATGGAAATAATTTTTTTTTTGTATCTTTGTATCTACAAAACTATGAAAAGGGCTTAAACACTCCCTTTTTACTGATAAAGAATAGCTATTATGAACGATTTTAGAAAATATGCAACCCAACACCTCGGCCTTAACGGTCAGGCGCTTGATGATGTAATGAAGGCGCAAGCCCAGTATCTTAACCCCTACATCCTGGAGGAACGCCAGTTGAATGTGACACAGATGGATGTGTTCAGCCGTTTGATGATGGATCGCATCATCTTTCTCGGCACGCAGATTGACGACTATACCGCCAACACACTTCAGGCTCAGTTGCTCTATCTCGACTCTGTTGACCCGGGCAAGGACATCTCTATCTATATCAACTCACCCGGTGGTAGCGTTTATGCCGGCCTAGGCATCTATGACACCATGCAGTTTATCTCAAGCGATGTGGCAACCATCTGCACCGGCATGGCCGCTTCGATGGCCGCTGTACTGCTGGTGGCAGGTCAGGAAGGCAAACGCTCGGCTCTGACTCACAGTCGTGTGATGATTCATCAACCTCTGGGCGGCGTTCAGGGACAAGCCTCCGACATTGAAATAGAGGCACGTGAGATTCAGAAGTTGAAGAAAGAACTCTATACGATTATTGCCAACCATTCTCATACCGACTATGAGAAAGTGTGGACCGACTCAGACCGCAACTACTGGATGACAGCTGAGGAAGCCAAGGCATATGGTATGATTGATCAGGTACTGGTAAAGAAATGAAGAAAGAATGTAGTTTCTGCGGTAGGAGCGAAAGAGATGTCAGACTGCTGATTACCGGTATCAATGGCTATATCTGTGAGGACTGTGCCAAACAGGCCTACCAGATTGTGAGGGAGCAAGGGCTTGCAGATGCTCCTAAGGGCAAGTCTGATAGCAACTCGGCAAAGCTTGACTATAAAAAGCTGCCTAAGCCAACTGAAATCAAAGCCTATCTCGACCAGTATATCATAGGTCAGGATGAGGCCAAGCGCTTTCTGTCTGTCGCCGTCTATAACCACTATAAGCGTTTGAGTCAGCCTGAGGATACTGATGGCGTAGAAATAGAGAAGTCGAACATTATCATGGTTGGCTCTACGGGTACGGGCAAGACGCTGTTGGCACGCACTATCGCAAAGTTGCTCGATGTGCCCTTTACTATTGTTGACGCAACGGTGTTTACTGAGGCCGGTTATGTGGGCGAAGATGTAGAGAGCATCCTCTCACGACTGCTTCAGGTAGCCGACTTTGACGTAGCAGCAGCTGAACGTGGCATCGTGTTCATCGATGAGATAGACAAGATAGCCCGTAAGAGTGATAATCCTTCGATAACGCGAGATGTGAGTGGTGAGGGTGTACAGCAGGGATTGCTCAAATTGCTGGAAGGCACTATGGTTAATGTGCCGCCGCAGGGTGGGCGCAAGCATCCCGACCAAGAGTATATCCACGTGGATACACGTAATATTCTGTTTATCTGCGGCGGTGCATTCGATGGTATCGAGCGTAAGATAGCACAGCGCATGAATACGCATACAGTGGGTTATAACTCAGTGCAAAATGTCAGAAAAATCGATAAGGACGACTTAATGAAATATGTTCTGCCACAGGACCTGAAGTCCTTTGGACTGATTCCGGAAATCATCGGTCGTCTGCCAGTGCTGACCTATCTGAATCCACTCGATCGTGATGCCTTGGAGCGCATCTTGAAGGAGCCCAAGAACTCCATCATCAAACAGTATGAAAAACTGTTCAAGATGGATGGTATCAAGTTGGAGTTTGCCAAAGATGCTTTGGAACTGATTGTCGATAAGGCGGTAGAGTATAAACTGGGTGCCCGTGGACTGCGTTCCATCGTAGAGAAAATTATGATGGATGCTATGTTCGAGGTACCTTCCAAGAAAGTGAAGACCTTTGTAGTGACCCGCGAGTATGCGCAGAAACAACTCGACAAATCGCACTTAGAATAGGCACTTCGCTAATAAAAAATGGATAATGGAAAGAGAATAATAATTAATAGCCTATGACCGAAGGAAAGAAACTGACTGATGCCTTAAAAAAATATTTCGGGTTCGACACGTTCAAGGGCGATCAAGAGGCCATCATCAGAAACTTGATGGAAGGTAAAGACACCTTTGTGCTGATGCCTACGGGGGGCGGCAAGTCATTATGCTATCAGTTGCCTTCTCTGTTGATGGATGGCGTGGCTATCGTCATCTCACCTCTCATCGCTTTGATGAAGAATCAGGTAGATGTCATTAGTAATCTGAGTGAGCACGAGGGTACTGCCCATTATTTGAACTCATCGCTCAACAAAGCCGCTATCGACCAAGTAAAAGACGATATTAAGGCCGGTCATACTAAATTGCTGTATGTGGCACCTGAGTCGTTGACGAAGGATGATAATGTGGAGTTTCTTAAAACGGTCAAGATTTCTTTCTATGCTATCGATGAAGCCCATTGTATATCAGAATGGGGACACGACTTCCGACCAGAGTATCGACGTATCCGTCCTATTATCAATGAGATAGGTCAGGCTCCCGTTATTGCACTGACTGCAACGGCCACCGATAAGGTGCGTACGGATATCAAGAAGAGTCTTGGTATTGTAGATGCCACCGAGTTCAAGAGCTCGTTCAACAGGCCTAACTTGTATTATGAGGTGAGGCCAAAGACAAAAGAGATAGATAAAGATATTGTCCGCTTTATTAAACAACACCCAGGCAAGAGCGGTATCATCTATTGCCTGTCGCGAAAGAAAGTGGAAGACCTTGCCGAAGTGCTTCGCGCTAATGATATCAAGGCGCAATGCTATCATGCAGGACTCGATTCAGCCACACGCTCTCAGACACAGGATGATTTTCTGATGGAAAAGATTGATGTCATCGTTGCAACAATTGCCTTTGGCATGGGTATTGATAAACCCGATGTGCGTTTTGTCATTCATTATGACATTCCTAAATCCTTGGAGGGCTATTATCAAGAAACGGGACGTGCTGGTCGCGATGGAGGTGAAGGTATTTGCCTTGCGTTCTATAGCTATAAAGACCTGCAAAAACTCGATAAGTTTATGGAAGGTAAACCGGTGGCTGAACAAGACATCGGCCGACAGCTCCTGCAAGAGACGGCTGCCTATGCCGAGACTTCGGTATGCCGTAGAAAGATGCTGCTGCATTATTTTGGCGAGGAATATCCGCAAGACAACTGTCACAACTGTGATAACTGCTTACATCCTAACACGAAGATTGAGGCTAAGAAACAGCTTGCCATTGCCCTTAATGCCATCCTTTCTATCAAAGAAAACTTCAGGAGCGACTATGTCATAGACTTTATTACCGGTCGTGAGACAGATGAGATCTTGGCGCATAAGCATCAGGAACTCGACACCTTTGGGTCTGGCGAGGATGAGGATGAGAAGATATGGAATCCTGTCATCCGACAGGCACTGATTGCAGGCTATCTGAAGAAAGAGGTAGAGAACTATGGCTTGCTCAAGGTCACTGCTGCAGGTAAGAAGTTCATCAAGAAGCCCCAATCGTTTATGGTAGTGCTCGACCATGAGTTCAGTGACGATGATGAGCCTAACATGGAGGGTGGCACCAGTGCCCTCGACCCTACACTGTCGGCCATGCTTCACGATCTTCGAAAGAAATGGTCGCGCAAGTTGGAACGGCCTCCTTATGTCATCTTCCAGGATGTGTCTTTGGAACAGATGGCTACCGACTATCCAGTCACGCTTGAGGAATTGAAGAGCATTCAGGGCGTAGGCGATGGTAAGACCCGACAGCCCTATGCCAAGGAATTCGTAGACCTGATTAAGCGCTACTGTGATGAGAACGAGATAGAGCGTCAGTCGGATTTGCGGGTGCGTACTAAGGCGAAGGACTCCATGCGCAAACTGAAGATTCTGCAGAATATCGACCGTAGGATAGCACTTGACGACATCGCAAATGCGCTGGGTATCGACTTTGAGGAACTGCTCGACGAACTGGAAGGCATCGTGCTCTATAGTGGCAATAAGATCAATATCGACTACTTCTTGAATGACATCATGGATCCCGAAGATGTGGCAGATATCTATGATTTTTTCAGAGAACAGGAGACAGATAATCTGCAGGCAGCTTACGATGAGTTCTGTGACGATTTCTCGGAGGACGAGATCCGTCTGGTGCGCATCAAGTTCATCTCGGATATGGCCAACTAAACTGCCAATCTGCCTGCTATCAAGAAGGACTTGGAAGCCAGTGTCCCCTCAATACTGGACTGTTACTCAGCAAATGTGCCAGCGGTCAAGCGTTGCATGGATGAAGACTACACCATCGTCTTTCGTATTCTCGACATGAACAAGGAGGAGATTTGTACTATTACATGTGAGCCGAAGGACTATAAATAAATGCTTCTTCCAACTGCTTTTCGTGCATTGTTTAACCGAAAATGATGCTTTTATTTATTGTCCGACTGAAGTCAACCAATAAGCTTCCCTATCATTTTCACTTAGCTTCCCGTAGTATTCCTGTTGCACTATGTATGATTTCCCATTGCATCGGCTTTGGTGAAATAATAAGGAAGACGGATGAAATACAAATGTGATCAAAGAGTTGCCACCGATTCCTAAAACATCTAACATTAAAATAATTAACTATCTAATTTTTAATTGGTTACGTTAAGTGTTTGGAATGTAAATATGGCTCAAGTCCTTTGTTCTTAATCAGGGAATGTCTTGTTCCCATGGTGGGAATCTGGAGACTCTGACTTACTCCTCCAAGACTTCGTAAGAGATGATGCGGACGTGAGCCGGCAGCCTGCCAGAACTTAGAATATTGGCTAAATCCTTTGTCTCCTCAACGGTAAAGTTGCCGGAAATCTGCGACTGTCCGCCTGTAATCTCAGTTTGAATAGTGGGAGCAGTATAGACTACGTCGTCAACGACTACAGCTACCCCACGCCTTAAGTTCTTCCTCGTAAAATCAGCCCAAAGCCGCGCACCGCTTGCGTTCATCTGTAGTGATACAATAGGCACATTGTTGTTAAAACCAGCCTCGGCACTGGTGATAACGCTACCGTCAATAGGAGCACAGCCTGACGGTTCAGTGACCTTAAGGGCATAGAGTTCGAAGACCTCATCCGCTTCCGTAGCGTAGCGGTTCATATCGGCTGCTTTAGCACCCCATACGAGACGAGTCTCCCAAAGCAAACCGCGCAGGAGCTGTTGAGCCTGATCGGACTGGATGATGCGGTTGACCTCTGCCGTATCACGCACGCTAGCAATGCCAACAACGGGCGATGCGTATTGAGTCAGCATCAGGCCGCGATTCTTGGCTTTCAATTCTTGGTCGTGTTCATAGATGGCCCGATCCAGTTCGTTGAGACTATCGGGCGGGGCGGTAGTTTCTTCCTCAGTCTCTTGAGCGTAGTTGTCGAGAATGTTCTTCAGCGTAGGGAAGATTTCGTCTCCGTTGTAAGTTTCCCAGAACTCCAGCTGTGACTTCGCCGCAAGAAGGTGTAACAGACGATCTCTGTCTTCCCCATCGCAGCGGGCATAAACGACCATCCGTGGCTTGCTGCCCTCCATCCGCTCAATAGAATAAGGGCAGATGTCGGCTTTATCCAGACGTGAGTTCAATACATACTCAATATTGTCGAGAGCTGCCTGGATTTCTTCTTTCAAGGCATTGAGGACCTCTTGGTCACTACTATTGACATTGACCTTGTCGCGCATGACAGCATTGGCAAAAATGGAAGACAGAGAACGTTCACCAGCAAACTTCTTCCATGATTGGTAGAAACAGTCGATGAAAGACGCTTCATCTTGAAAGCGATCCTTGATTCTGGCTTCGTCTATCGCCGTCAGAAAAAAAGCATCATGACTATAAACATCCGCCAGACTCAGAAGGATGTCACCCTCATCCATCTCTACAATCACTTTGATGTCGCCCTTCTGTGGAACAAAGGCTTCATCGCCTTTGTCGGATTTGGATTTATTGCCGCAGGCAGCGAGGGAAACGACCATACAGGCCAGGCTTAAACAATAAAACAGTTTTCTCATATCAACCTCCTTTGTTCAGTTGTACAATAGCATTTGTCTTTTCGACTGCAAAAATACATAAAAAAAACGTCATCCTGCTAAAAATCCAACATATTCTTTGGCCGTTGAGCGTTAAAAAAGAATAATGTTCAACGGTCAATGGTCATTGTTCGATAAAAAAGAAGTAACTTTGCACGCAATATAATAAAATAAGGTACCTATATTATGTCATCATTTATTGCAGATAAGATTGTAATGGACGGTTTGACCTTTGACGACGTCCTCTTGATTCCCGCTTATTCGGAAGTGTTGCCTAAAACGGTGGAACTGTCAACGCAGTTCTCACGTAATATCAAGTTGAACATCCCCTTCGTGACAGCTGCCATGGACACTGTGACAGAGAGCCAGATGGCTATTGCCATTGCTCGCGAAGGAGGTATTGGCGTCATACACAAGAATATGTCTATAGAGAATCAGGCACGTGAGGTGGCTATCGTCAAACGTGCCGAGAATGGCATGATCTATGATCCCGTAACTATTCGACGTGGTTCTACCGTGGGACGTGCTCTTGAGATGATGGCAGAATACCATATCGGAGGTATTCCTGTTGTTGACGATGATAACCACCTGGTGGGTATTGTGACGAATCGCGACTTGCGTTTTGAGCGTCGTCTGGACTGCTCCATTGATGAGGTTATGACGAAGGAAAACCTGGTAACGACCCATCAGCAAACCGACTTGTCGGCAGCAGCACAGATACTTCAGGAGAATAAGATTGAAAAGTTGCCAGTGGTCGATAAGGAGAACCGACTGGTGGGCCTGATTACTTATAAGGATATCACAAAGGCAAAGGACAAGCCCATGGCTTGTAAGGACGAGAAAGGTCGTCTGCGTGTAGCTGCCGGTGTCGGTGTTACCGTTGATACACTTGATCGCATGCAGGCTTTGGTCAACGCTGGCGCCGATGCCATTGTGATAGATACTGCTCATGGACATTCAAAGGGAGTCATCGACAAACTGCGCGAGGCTAAGAATGCGTTCAGAAATATAGATATTGTCGTAGGTAATATCGCTACCGGCGATGCTGCACGTATGCTGGTGGAAAACGGTGCTGATGCCGTGAAAGTAGGTATCGGACCAGGCTCTATTTGTACCACACGTGTGGTGGCTGGTGTAGGCGTACCACAGTTGAGCGCTGTCTATGATGTGTATTCATCCTTAAAGGGTACTGGTGTCCCCTTGATTGCTGATGGCGGCCTGCGCTATTCAGGCGATATCGTTAAAGCACTGGCTGCCGGTGGATCATCAGTCATGATTGGATCGCTGGTGGCTGGTACGGAGGAAAGTCCCGGCGACACCATCATCTACAATGGACGTAAGTTCAAGAGCTATCGCGGTATGGGCTCGCTCGAAGCGATGGAACACGGTTCAAAGGACCGCTATTTCCAGGCAGATACCAAGGACGTGAAGAAACTGGTGCCAGAGGGCATCGCCGGTCGAGTTCCTTATAAGGGAACAGTACAGGAAGTTATCTACCAACTCTCAGGAGGATTACGCTCCGGCATGGGCTATTGTGGCGCATCCAGCATAGAACGTCTGCATGATGCTAAGTTTACCCGTATCACCAATGCCGGCGTGAATGAGAGCCATCCGCACGACATTACTATTACAAGTGAAGCTCCCAACTATTCGAGACCAAACGATTAAATGAGAATATGAAGACAAAAATACTTTTCGCTGCTCTGCTGGTGAGTATGGCTGTTGGCGCCCAAACAAAGGACGACCCAGTGATAATGAAGATTAACGGCAAACCCGTCTTGCGCTCAGAATTTGAATATTCATATAATAAGAACAACTCAGAGGGTGTCATTGACAAGAAGTCGGTTAAAGAATATGTTGATTTATTCGTTAACTATAAACTGAAGGTTGAGGCTGCATTGGATGCTCATTACGATACATTGACTTCATATAAGAATGAGTTCCGTCAGTATCGTGACCAACAGGTGCTGCCAGCCCTGGTGACCGATGAGGATATGGAGGCTGAAGCACATAAGATTTATGATGAGACCGCCAAACGTATTGGACCTGACGGTTTGGTGCAGACGTCACATATCCTGTTGCGGGTTGAACAGCAGGCATCACAGGCTGAATGGGATGCAGTGAAGTTGCGTGCCGACTCGGTCTATCAGGCTCTAAAGAATGGTGCAGACTTTGCAGAGTTGGCTACAAAGGTGTCTCAAGATCCTGGCTCAGCCCGTCAAGGTGGCAAACTGCCTTTTGTCTCACGTGGCCAGTTCGTGAAAGAATTTGAGGATGCGGCTTTCGCTCTTCAGCAAGGTGAGATGTCGGGAGTGGTGAAGTCGGCATTCGGTTATCACATTATTAAGATGGATGAACGTAAGCAGTTCGAGCCCTTTGAGTTCCATCACGATGCTATCCTCCGTTTTATGGAACAGCGTAATATGCGTGATGCCATAGCAAACCAGAAGGTGGACGAGATTGTCAAGGCATCTAATGGCGCGAAGACTAAAGAACAGGTTACCGATGAGATGGCTCAAGAACTGTCGGAACAGGATATGGAAATGAAATACCTGATTCAGGAGTATCATGACGGATTGCTGTTGTATGAGATTAGTAACCAACTGGTTTGGGATAAGGCTGCTAAGGATGACGCTGCACTGGCTAAGTATTTCTCGAAAAACAAGAAGAAGTACGCATGGTCAGAACCACGCTTTAAGGGTATGGCATATCATGTCAAGGAACAGAGTGATGTAAAAGCTGTTGCTGACTGTGTGAGAGACTTACCTTTCGATCAGTGGGCAGAAGCACTTCGTACTACGTTCAACTCTGACTCTATACTACGAATCCGTGTGGAGAAGGGTATCTTCAAACTCGGTGATCATGCACTTGTGGACAAGGTGGAATTTCATAAGGATACAATCGCTACACCTGTGAAGGATTATCCTATCGATGCTACTTTCGGCAAGATGCTGAAAGATGGTCCGGAGGATTATACAGACGTACGCTCGTTGGTCGTCACCGACTATCAGGAACAACTTGAGAAAGAGTGGATAGCTCAACTACGTCGCAAGTATCCAGTGAAAATAGACAAGAAAGTACTGAAGACAGTAAATAATCATCAATGAGAATCATAAGAACTTGCTTCCTTCTTTTGCTAGCAAACATGTCGGCAATGAGCATGGCGACTCCAGTTGTCAATGACTCTACCGCGAATGTTGTAGATGAAGTCATCTGGGTAGTCGGTGATGAGGCTATCCTGAAAAGCGATGTTGAAGTAACGCGTATACAGGCCGCTATGGAAGGACAACGTTGGAAGGGAGATCCTGACTGCGCTATTCCTGAACAGTTAGCCGTGCAGAAACTGTTCTTGCATCAGGCTGCTATTGATAGTATTGAAGTCAAGGAGTCGGAGGTCGCCTCACAAATAGAATCGCGCATAGAGTATATGATCTCGCAGATAGGCTCGCGGGAGAAGCTGGAAGAATATCGAAAACAGTCAATCACACAGATTAGACAGTCCATGCACGATGACCTGCGTGACCAGATGCTCATACAACGTATGAAGGAACATCTGGTCAAGGATATCACAGTGACACCATCCGAGGTGCGTAAGTTCTTCCGCGACTTGCCAGCTGATAGTATTCCTTATGTCCCGACAGAAGTGGAAGTACAGATTATTGCACAAACTCCAAAGGTGTCACCGGAAGAGATTAACCGCGTAAAAGATGAACTTCGAGAATATACCGACCGTGTGAATAGAGGAGAGACAACATTCCAGACATTAGCTCGTCTGTACTCAGAAGATCCAGGCTCACGACGCACCGGAGGTGAACTGGACTATACGGGTCGAGGTATGTTGGATCCAGCATTCGCTGCTGTGGCTTTCAACCTTACTGATTCCAAGAAGATATCCAAAATAGTGGAGTCTGAATATGGATTCCATATCATACAGCTGGTCGACAAACGAGGAGATAAGGTGAAGGTACGTCATATACTGAGAAAACCTGTCGTCTCTGACTCTGCAGTGCAAGTGTCGCTTTTACGTTTGGATTCTATTGCCGATGCTATTAACAAAGGAGAATTTACATTCGAAGACGGCGCATCGCTGATTTCTGATGACAAAGACACGCGCATGAATCGTGGATTGATGGCTAACAGAACGGAAGAGGGACAGACCTCCAAGTTCCAGTTGCGCGACTTGCCTCCTGAGGTGGCCAAAGTTGTAGACACACTTCAGGTAGGACAGATATCCAAGGCTTTTCAGATGATAAACAGTAATGGGAAAACAGTTTGCGTTATTGCCAAACTGAAGAGTCGTACTGAAGGTCATAAGGCTACCATCACTGAGGATTTCCAGGTCATGCGTAATATCGTCCTTGCTAAACGACGTGAACAGGTATTGCATGACTGGGTAGTCAAGAAGATTAAAAGTACGTACGTAAGAGTGAACGATAGCTATAGAAGCTGTGACTTTGAGTATGATGGATGGATTAAATAACCTGTTATTGGTTGTTGGGATTTGAGAATAACTATAAGACATAATACTGACAATGTGTATCACGGAAGCATCATCTTGGTGCTTCTGTGTGCTCTTTTTCCATTGGACGTTTTAAGCATTCAGAGTACCCTGAATACTTTGATGACTCAGAACGCTCAACAAGAACAAGAGCGTGTCTATTTGCGTCATGCCGACGAGTTGCGCTATGACAAAAACCTGAATAATGGTGCCCAGATACTGAGAGGTTCAGTGGAGTTTGAACACGATGGGGCGCACCTCTATTGCGATAGTGCGAATTTCTTTCAATTGAGTAATTCATTTGAGGCATGGGGACATGTGAGAATGGTGCAGGGAGATACTCTCTCGTTGACAAGCGACTATGGATACTATGACGGCAACGCCATGCAAATGGAGGCTAAGGTGTTTTCATCGGATAAAAAAGTTGTTTTGAGAAACAGACAAACTACGCTGTACACCGATACGCTGCATTTTAATAGAATTGACAAAGTGGGTTATTACGATGAGGGCGGAAAACTGGTGGATAAGACGACGACGCTAACATCAGTGCATGGTGAGTATCATACTGATACAAAGGATGCTTTCTTCAATGACAATGTGAAAATGGTAGACAAGAGTTTTGTGCTTACAACAGATAATTTGGAGTATAATACAAAGACCACTCTTGCGCATATCGTAGGACCATCGGATATCTTGTCGGGGAATAGTCATATCTATTCAGAAATGGGATATTATAATACTACTACAGAGAAGGCAGACCTCTTGAATCGCTCAAAATTGGATAACGATGGACGTACGTTGACTGGTGATAGCTTGCATTATGACGGGAAGACAGGACAGAGCGAGGCATTCCGTAATGTAGTCTTTGAAGACGTTTCCAATAAGAACCAATTATATTGTAACTATGGCTATTATAACGATAGTACAGGCTATGCAATGTGTACAGATAGTGCATTGGTAGTAGACTACTCTCAGCGTGATTCATTGTTTATGCATGCTGATACGATAAAAGTGTTCACATTTAATCATCAGACGGATTCGGTTTATCGTGTTATACACGCGTATAATAAGGTTCGCGCGTACCGTATTGATATTCAGGGGGTCTGCGATTCTTTGGTATACCACTCTAAGGATTCCTGTATCACGATGTATAAGGATCCTATCATATGGAACCAAAGCCAACAACTCATTGGCGAGGAAATCCAGGTTTTTATGAAAGACTCTGTCATTGATAGAGCTCACGTCATCAATCAAGCTTTCTCAATAGAGGATCTTCATGAAAAGGATATTTATAATCAATTATCGTCAAAAGAGATGTTTGCTTTCTTCGAAAAGGGAAATATCCATGAGTCACAGGCAGTAGATAATGTATTAGTCGTATACTATCCAGTAGACGAGGCCGACAGTTCATATGTGGGATTGGTAAGCATGGAGACGAGTCAGTTGAGAATGTTCTTCGAAGAAAAAAAACTGAAACGTATCTGGTCGCCAAAATCAGAAGGTGTAGTCTATCCCATGTCACAGATTCCACCAGAGAAACGCTACTTGAATGGCTTCGTCTTGTTTGACTATATAAGACCGGTGTCAAAAGATGATGTGTTTGAGTGGCGTCCCAAAAGAGCAGGTACGGAAATGAAAACTCAGAGGCGTAGGGATATGTCGTCAAAGAACATAAAACCAATGCCAACCGTGACTAATAAAACTGTAGACAATAATAATGAGGAGACCCCGTCCGTTCAGCCATAGTCCTATATACATCAATGAACGTCGAGAGAGATTGGCCGATGTGGAACATAAAGCTCGACGTGAGCTGGGATTGGAACATAAAGATACATTCCCGGAGACTCTTCACGGATTGTTTAAGTCGGTACAACGACATCAGAAGGGTAGGGGACTGAGGTGGAATACGCCTAAACTGACGTTGCTGATATTTGTGTTGATTGTAATATTGATATCTTTGTTATGAGTGATGTTATACAGCTTCTTCCTGACTCAGTAGCTAACCAGATTGCTGCAGGTGAGGTTATCCAACGTCCGGCTTCAGTCATCAAGGAGTTGGTAGAGAACTCTGTGGATGCTGACGCCAAAAATATTCATGTGCTGGTCGTAGATGCAGGCCGTACTTCCATTCAAGTAATCGACGATGGAAAAGGAATGTCGGAAACAGATGCACGACTTGCATTTGAACGTCATGCCACTTCGAAGATCAGACAGGCAGATGACTTGTTCTCTCTGCATACAATGGGGTTTCGTGGTGAGGCACTTCCTTCGATAGCTGCCGTGGCCCAGGTAGAGATGGTCACTCGCACTCAAAATGAGGACATAGGAACAAAACTCATGTTGCAAGGTTCTAAGGTTGTAGGACAAGAACCGGCAGGATGTCCGGTGGGATGTAATATTAAAGTGGAGAATCTCTTCTATAACGTTCCTGCCCGACGGAAATTCCTGAAAACGAATACGACAGAACTGAATAATATCCTGACAGCCTTCGAACGTATTGTCCTGGTGTATCCGAATATCTCGTTTACATTACATAGTAATGGACAGGAACTGCTGAACTTAAGAGCAGGGTCGCTGCGCCAAAGGATTATAGATGTCTTCGGAAAGAAACTAAACCAGGACCTGTTACCTCTTTCGGCAGAGACATCACTATGTAACATCTCGGGATTCGTAGGAAAGCCAGAATCGGCGCGTAAGAAAGGGACGCATAACTATTTCTTCGTGAATGGACGTTTTATGAAGCATGCTTATTTCCATAAGGCAATAGTCAATGCTTTCGAACGACTTGTTCCTACAGGGTCGCAGGTTCCCTATTTTATTTATTTTGAAGTGGCTCCTGCTGATATAGATGTTAATATCCATCCCACTAAGACAGAGATAAAGTTTGAAAACGAACAAAGTATATGGCAGATCCTTGCTGCGGCAGTGAAGGATGCAATTGGTAAGTTCTGCAATCTTTCTTCTCTCGATTTCGATGTCGAAGGTAAACCAGACATCCCAGTCTTTGACCCTCAGAGAGATAGCGTAAAGATGCCCCAAGTGTCATATGATTTGGCATATAATCCTTTTGCCGGTAATGCTAAGCAACGTCGAAATGAAAAATTCGATGATAAATGGGAACTGTTGTACGAGGGTGCTACCCGTATTCCTGAAGCACACCAACAAGACATGTTTTCACCAGCGCATGTTGATGGTAAACAGGATAGTACACCGATGGGGAATATGGCTGTAGACTTAATTGCTGAGAAATCGCCAGTCCATTATCAGTACAAAGGACGGTATATCATGACAGCAGTGAAGTCAGGTTTGATGATTATAGATCAATATCGCGCTGACATACGCATTAAGTATGAACGGTTTATGGATATGATGGGGCATCATACGGCTAATGTACAAAGCGTGTTGTTCCCCGAGATTGTAGAGTTTTCGCCCTCCGACAGGGTGGGCGTTCAGGAACTGATGCCTGAGTTGAATAAGATGGGGTTCGATTTGGTTGATTTAGGAGGAGGAAGCTATACTGTCAATGGCATTCCTTCAGGATTAGATGGAGTAGACCCTGTAACACTGTTACGCAATATCGTGGCAGATGCTATTGCAAATGGTAAGGTGAACAAGGAAGAGTTGCATTCGGCGTTGGCATTGAGCCTGGCGCGTCATGCAGCAGTGGTACAGGGACAAATTCTTAATAATGAAGAAATGGAGCAAATAGTGAATGGACTTTTCAGCTGTTCGAATGTGAACTATACCCCCGACGGTCATGCCATCTTAGCGATTTTACCACAGCGCGATATTGAGCAGTTGATAGGTTGAATAATTACGAAAAAAATACACCAAAAATGCCCAATCGTTTATTATTTAATATTTTTTAACTGTATAATGGCATTTTATTGTGGCAAATTGTTGGAAGTTTAATTAAAAATATCTACTTTTGCAGAAAATTTCGATAATCGATATTGTTTTATAAATATTAAATTGTATGAAAAAACTTTTATTAGTACTGGCTTTTGCCGGTGTTTCTGCTGCTGGAATGGCACAGGACATGAAGTACAGCGTAGCTACTAATTCGTTCTGGAGCAACTGGTTCGTTCAGTTGAATGTAGCATACGATGCTTTCTATTCTAATCAGGAGGATGGTTTGGGTCTTTCCAAGAGTCCTTTCAAAGATTTCCGTCGTAACCTTGGCGCTTCGGTTGCTGTAGGTAAGTGGTTTACTCCTGGACTCGGTCTGCGTACTAAGGTTTCAGGTATCTGGGGTAAGTCTGTCTATGGTGAGAATGCTGATGCTAACTCAATCAAGTTCTGGAATGCTCAGGAGCAGGTAATGTTCAACTTGAGCAATCTGTTCTGTGGCTATAGCGAGACCCGTGTTTGGAATCTGATTCCTTACGCTGGTGTTGGTCTCCTGCGTAATATGTCAGAGAATCAGTATTGCCATGCTGCAAGCGTTGGTCTGTTGAATACTTGGAGACTGGGACGTAAGGTTCAGTTGAACCTCGACCTCGGCTTCAATATTTCTGACGACGACTTCGATGGAGTTGAGAATGGTCATAAGAGATATGGTGATGCCATCGCAACAACTGATCGTTATTTCTCAGCTGAGCTTGGTCTTACCTTCAATCTCGGTAAGTCTACCTTCAAGAAGGTACCCGATGTGGACGCTATCAATGCTCTCCATCAGAGTGAGATCGATGCTCTTAACAGCGAGATCAACAATCTGCGTGACGAAAATGCTCGTCTGAACAATACTATCCGCAACCACAAGTGCCCAGAGGCTAAGACTGTTACTGTGAAGGAAGTTAATGTAGCTCCTGTTTCTGTCTTCTTCAACATTGGTAGCGCTAAGGTTGCCTCTAAGAAGGATCTCGTAAATGTTCAGGCTGTTGCTGATGCTGCAAAGGCTAACAACAAGAAGATTGTCGTAACTGCATCTGCTGACTCTAAGACTGGTAGTGCTGAGTTCAATCAGAAGTTGTCTGAGAAGCGTGGTGAGACTGTAAAGAACGCTCTCGTTGAGATGGGTGTTCCTGCTGAGAATATTGAGGTTGTTGCCCAGGGTGGTGTTGATACTCTCAATCCGTTCTCTTACAACCGCCGTGCTGTTGTTGAGATTAAGTAAACAATAATTAAGAAAAATATTTAAGAAAAATGAAAAGCTTGCTTAAGAATGTAGCATTTGGTGTATTAGTAGCAGCATCGTTAACAGCTTGTCACACCGAGAGTGATAATACAGTTGTTGTTCCCGATGTAGTTCGTACATCAGCTAAAATGTTGGTTCTTCATGCCAACACAAGTGCCACTTTCACCTATGGTGGTCAGACAAAGACTGGTACTGATGTAACTTTCAATCCAACAGCCAACGCAGGTACTGTTAATATCACTGCAACTGGTAAGAATGCACTTGCTCTTGAATTCGATTTCAATGGCGGTGAGTATCTTGAGTATGATGTTGTATTGGTAACTCCAGCTCCCGCTGTTGCTGCTAATGTTGCTGAGACTGCAGGCGCTAACCCTGTAAAGAATGGCGATATCAATGCTCAGGAAAATGGTGGTGTTACTGCTGAGTTCAGTGTAGCAGGTAATACTAACAATGGTACAACTGGTCCTTACTCAATCACAGTGTTCACTCCTGCTTCAACTCAGACAGATGTTGAAGATATTGAGAAGTCGGATGTTCTTGAGGAGCCTGTTCTTTCACTGGATTGCCGTCCCGATGGCGCTGTCTTCCAGAATCCCATCCAGGTTTCGATGAATGTTCCTGGATCTGCTGGCTACAATGTTGGTTGCTACGATGAAAATGAAGACGAAATCGCTTCTACACATGTTGGTGACCAGATTCAGTTTGAGTTGTCTCACTTCTCTTTCTACGATCTGATTTTGAAGGCAACAGTTGCAAACATTACTGAGAAAGTTCAGGAGTATGTATATACTGGCGATGCATCCAAAGGTTCTGTCGACTATTCATTTAAGTATGGTTTTGAGAACAATGATAACAGTGCTCTTGTCAAGAAGTTCTTGACTAAACTCTACGGTACAGCAGTGAAGGATAATAGTAAGTCTGTAACCTTCAAGAAGGTTGACGGTACTGCTAAGCTGATTGTTTCTCAGGAGGTTAAGGACTATGAGTACACTTCTGGTGATAAGACCTTTACTGTAAGAGTTTACGGTAAGATTAGCGAGAAGCTCGAAATCGAGGCTGCTACTGAGGTTGCTCCTACGATTCCTACTCACAATGGTGGTAGCAATGACTAATCCATTTTAGGAATAATATAAATTGCCGGATTGAATACAATCCGGCAATTTTTTTATTTTAAACAAATAAGTTTCCATATTT
>Ga0310697_10000539_pt1 | contig 50237 bp, 39 predicted proteins | sample 172DNAGHGlowgp2_FD_203883 | JGI IMG/M metagenome (GOLD analysis project Ga0310697, IMG submission 203883) | Sheep rumen microbial communities from Palmerston North, Manawatu-Wanganui, New Zealand - 1728 DNA GHGlow gp2 (v2) (version 2) | ecosystem: Host-associated > Mammals > Digestive system >...
GCGCCCTCACCCAGGGCCACAAGGGGGAACTCTTCGTCCTGGACCTGAGCTTCCTGGGCTGGCTGATCCTCTGCATCATCCCCTTCGTCAACGTCTACGTCATGCCCTATTACAACCTCAGCCGCATCCAGTTCTATGAAGCGCTGCGGCGCGGGGTGCCGGGACAGTATGCGTTGTGAGTCCGGGTAAAAAATATCGGAGCTGCGGTTTGCGCCGCAGCTCCTTTTTGATGCCGAACAGCTCACCCATACCGCCGGAACCGCTCCGCCTTGGGGCGGAACTTGACGCCGGAGACCAGGCCCGCGGCGGCGAAGAGGGAGAACATGCTGCTGCCGCCGTAGCTGAAAAAGGGGAGGGTCAGGCCGATGACCGGGGTCAGGCCGGTACACATGCCGATGTTGATGAAGCTCTGAAAGAGGATGGTCCCGGCCACGCCGAAGCAGACCAGCATACTCATGGTGTTGTGGCTGCGCAGGCCGATCTGGACGCAGCGGAGGATGATGGCCAGCAGCAGGGCGATGACCACGATGCAGCCCAGCATCCCCAGCTCCTCCCCGACGACGGAGAAGATGAAGTCCGTGTGCTGGGCGGGAACGCCGCCGCTCTGGGTCTGGGGGCCGTGATACAGCCCCGTGCCGGTGAACTGGCCGCTGGCCAGGGCCAGACGGCTCTGGTTGGCCTGCCACATGACGCTGTCCCCGGCGGGGTCGATGCTGGGGTCGTAGGGGGCCAGGATGCGGTTGATCTGGTCCTGGCGCAGCACGTTGCTCCAGAGGAAGGGGATCGCCGCCGCCATGGCCGCGGCCCCGATCAGGAACCAGTACAGCCGCAGCCCCGCGATGAACAGCAGCAGCAGGAAGATGAAAAAGAAGATCAGCGCGCTGCCCAGGTCGGCGGAGATGAGCACCACCGCCACGAAGGGGACGCCGAAGTGGACCGCCAGCTGCAACACGCTCAGGGGGTGATTCAGGTCGCGGTACTCCTTCAGATAGCTGATGTGCTTGGCCATAACCACGATGTAGATAATCTTGATGACCTCGCTGGGCTGGATGCCGATGGGACCGAAGCGCAGCCAGCTCTTGTTGCCCGTGTCGTCCGCCACGCCGAAAAACCGCAGGGCGATCAGCAGCAGCGCGGAGACGATGTAGAGGATGATCCACTTGTCGGCGATCACGTCGATGTCGATGACCGTGAACAGCACAAAAAGGCCCACGCCGATCAGCAGGGCCACGGTCTGGATCAGCAGATATTGGGTGCTGCCCTCCGCCGTATGGGCCGTGGCGCTGGCGATGAGCACCAGGCCGAAGATCGAGCAGACCATGCACAGCGCGAACAGCAGCATGTCCGCCCGCTGGAAAAACTCCCTGGCCCAGGGCAGTATGCGTTTCATCCCCTGCGTCCCCCCTCGCGGCATTTTCGCAGCCCATCATAATTTGGGATTGTATCATATTTTCATGCTTTACGCAATGCGGAAATCGGAGTATAATAGGGCCAGGATCCGAAGGAGGCTGCTGCATGGACTATATCACACACTCGGAAGCGGAGACGGAGGCCCTGGGGGCGCGCTTTGCCGCCGGGCTGCCGGACGGGGCGGTGGTCGCCCTCTACGGGGACCTGGGCGCGGGCAAGACGGCCTTTGTCCGGGGCATGGCCCGGGGGATGGGCCTGGACGTGCGCGTCAGCAGCCCCACCTTCACCATCGTCAACGAATACGCCGGGCCACGGGAACTCTGTCACTTCGATATGTACCGGCTGGAAGGGGCCGACGAACTGTTCGACATCGGCTGGGAGGACTATCTGCGCCGGGGCGCGGTCTGCGCCGTGGAGTGGAGCGAGCGGGTGGAGGAGGCTTTTGAGGGCGACGAGATCCGCGTCCGCATCGAAAAACTGGACGACAACGCCCGACGCATCACGATCGGAGGACAAGGGACATGCTGATTCTCGGACTGGAATCCTCCGCCAAGGCCGCCTCCGCAGCGGTGATGCAAGACGGCGCGCTGCTGGGCCAGAGCGTTCAGTGCAGCGGCCTGACCCACTCCCGCACCCTGCTGCCCATGGCGGAGGACCTCTTGAAAAACCTGGGCCTGGGGCTTTCCGACCTGGACGCGGTGTCAGTGGCCCAGGGCCCGGGCAGCTTCACCGGCGTGCGCATCGGCGTGGCCACGGTCAAGGGCCTGTGCTGGGGCGCGGACAAGCCCGCCATCGGAGTCTCGACTCTGGAGGCCATGGCCTGGAACGGTCTGTGCGCCCCGCCGGAGCGCCTGATCTGCTGCGCCATGGACGCCCGGCGCCAGCAGATCTACAACGCCCTGTTCGACTGCGCCGGGGGCAGGCCCCAGCGGCTCAGCCCGGACCGCGCCATCTCCCTGGCGGAGCTGGCGGCGGAGCTGCGGGCGCTGGCCCGGCCCGTCTGGCTGACGGGCGACGGGGCGAAGCTGGCGCAGGGGTATCTGCTGGAGGCCGGGCTGGACGCGGCCCTGGCCCCGGAACCGGTGCGGGAGCAATCGGCCTGGGGCGTCTGCCGGGCCGCCGAAGGGCGGGAGGCGCGCAACGCCGCGGAGCTGCTGCCGGTCTATCTCCGGCTGAGCCAGGCGGAACGGGAACGACAGGCAAAATTGGGAATGCAAACCACATAAGGAGACAAGGAGAGCGCTATGAGCAAGGTATACGTCATGGATCATCCGCTGGTGGCCCACAAGCTGACCATCATGCGGGACAAGAACACCAGCGTCAAGGAGTTTCGGGACCTGGTCAGCGAGATCGGGATGCTCATCACCTACGAGGCAACCCGCGACCTGCCCCTGACCACCAAACACATCGAGACCCCCATCTGCGGCATGGAGGCCCCCACCCTGGCGGGCAAGAAAATGGCCGTGGTGCCCATCCTCCGGGCCGGGCTGGGGCTGGTGGAGGGCGTGCTGCGCATGATCCCCGCCGCCCGTGTGGCCCACATCGGCATGTACCGGGACGAGGATACCCTGGAGCCCCACACCTACTTCTGCAAGACCCCCAAGGACATCGCCGAGCGGGAGGTGCTGGTGGTGGACCCGATGCTGGCCACCGGCGGCAGCGCCGACGCCGCCATCGCGGAGATGAAGGCCCGGGGCTGCACCCACATCAAGCTGATGGTGCTGGTGGCGGTGCCGGAGGGCATTGCGCGCATCCAGAGCAGCCACCCGGACGTGGACATCTACTGCGGCGCGGTGGACGACCACCTGAACGAGCGCGGCTACATCGTCCCCGGCCTGGGCGACGCGGGCGACCGGATTTTCGGGACGAAATGATAATTTTTTCCAGCATAATCAAAACCGCCCCTTTCCATACTAACAAAAAAAGTGTGGAGAGGGGCGGTTTTCATGCGTTCCGGGAAGAGACTGCGGGTGCTGGCGCTGGCGGCGGCGCTGCTGCTGGCACTGTCGCTGGGTGCGTCGGCTGTGACCTATCAGCGGGGCAGCAGCGGCGGCACGGTGAAGGAGATCCAAACCAAGCTGAAAAACTGGGGCTATTACAGCGGGGCCATCGACGGGGTCTACGGCAGCCGGACCGAGGCGGCGGTGCGGCATTTTCAGGAGAAGAACGGCCTGACTGCGGACGGCAAAGCCGGGCCGAAGACCCTGGCCGCCCTGGGCATCCAGTCCGCCACCGCCGCCCAGAGCGACGCCGGGGACGTGAAGCTGCTGGCCCGGCTCATCAGCGCGGAGGCCCGGGGGGAACCCTACTCCGGCCAGGTGGCCGTGGGCGCGGTGGTGCTCAACCGCATGAAGCACCCCAGCTTTCCCGGCACCATGTCCGGGGTGATCTACCAGTCCGGGGCCTTCTCCTGCCTGGCCGACGGCCAGTTCAACCAGCCCGTGGCCGACTCGGCCTACCGGGCCGCCCGGGACGCCCTGAACGGTTGGGACCCCAGCGGCGGGGCAATCTATTATTTCAACCCGGCTACGGCCACCAGCAGCTGGATCTGGTCCAGACCGTTGCTGGTGATCATCGGAAAGCACCGGTTTTGTTCGTGAGGGAGAAAGCGTCAAGGCTGCGCGCTCCAAAGCCCGCTTCCTGGAATTGGGCTTTGGAGCGCTTTTTTTGCAAAAAAACAGCGTGATCTTCTGAGTTTCGTCCACAAATCTTCTTGCAAGCCAGGTGTGACTATGCTAAAATCATATGGAAAATTCTGTCAGTTTCTGTCGAATCCCGCAGCGGCGATTCTCACTGACAAAACCATTCGGAAAGGAACATCGGAATGAAAAAGAGAGACCATTCCAAAACCGCCGGGTTCACGCTGATTGAGCTGCTGGTCGTCATCGCCATCCTCGCCATTCTGGTGGCCGTGGGCATCCCCGTCTACACCGGTTACATCTCCCGCGCCAACGACGCGGCGGTCAGTACCGAGTTGAATGCCGTGCTGACTGCGGCGGAAGCTGCCAACGCAACCAATTCGGCAAGGATAGAAACCATCGAAGTCATGCCCAATGGCCAAGTAACGGTAAAATTGGAAGAAGATGGTATGTTGTCGAGTACGTTCTATTCTGATTTTGCAGCTTTTTACGGAATGGAAAGAAAAGAAGAAGAAAAGGAATACAATGAGTCGATTACGATAGACTCTCTCGGTGCGCTTTTGCAAAAAAGCGAAACCTACAGAACTGGCGCGACATGGGAATGGGTAAAGAAATCCTGGGAATCAGGCACAGATTGACTTTTCTCCCCCCTCACACCAAAATCTCCACCCCCGGATGACAATTCCGCAGCGTCAGGTCCAGATGCTCCCCCCCGCGCTCGCCGTCCCGTGTCCAGGCCACCGGCTCCTGGAAGCGGAAGCGGGCGCGGCTGCTTTTCAGAAAGCTGACGCTGGGGTCGGAGAAGTCCGCGGAGAGGACCGCGCCGATGATGCCGCCCAGATCCAGGAGGTTTTTCGGGCTGCGCACCAGCAGGATCTCGAACTGCCCGTCGGACAGGTCCACCGCGTCGTCGTCCAGGCGTACCAGTCCGGCGATGCGGGTGGAGTTGGTCACCGCGCCGAAGAGGAAGTCCCCCTCCAACGTCTCCCCGTCCGTCTCCACCGTGGCGTGGACGGCGCGGAGTTTGGGCAGCCGCCGCAGCCCCTCCAGCATATAGGCCAGATGCCCCAGGGCCTGTTTGGCCTCCTGGGGCGTGTCGTAACTCACGTCGGTGAAGGCCCCGAAGGCTGCCACATAGGTGAAGCAGGTCTCCTCCCCGAAGGCCCCCATGTCCAGCGCCACCGGGCTGCCCTGCCCGGCCTGTTCCGCCGCGGCCAGGGGGTCGGCGGAGAGGCCCAGACTGTGGGCCACGTCGTTGCTGGTGCCCATGGGGATGTAGCCCAGGGGGCGGCGCTCCGGCAGACACATCAGCCCGGCGCAGACCTCGCTGAGGGTGCCGTCCCCGCCCATGCAGACCAGGCGCTCGTAGTCCCCGCCCCGACGGGCGGCCAGCTCCGTGGCGTGCCCGGCGCGGCGGGTGAAGTACACGGTGGGCAGCCAGCCTGCATGGGACAGGCGCTCCAGCACCCCGCCCAGCGCCGCAATGGCCGCGCCCTTCCCCGCGTGGGGATTCACCAGCAGCATCAGCTTTCGTTCCATGTCTCCGTCCCCCGTTTTCTGCTTTTTCAGCAAAAGTATAGCAAGCCTTCGCCCCGTTTGCAAGGGCGACGGATTGCCCATCCTGTAAAGGATTTGTGAATCTTCTCCCCCGCGCCCTTGCCAGGCGGGACCCGGCATGGTATGATAAGCAGCACGATACGCCCGCCGCAGCGCCCCAGCGCGGCGGGGGACGTGCATTTTTTGACATGGAAGGACGCGATGCTGATGAAAAAGACCGTGACGCTGCTGTTGCTGCTGGCGCTGCTGGCCGCGCTGCTGGTGGGCTGCGGTGGAGCGGAGACAGAGGCCCCCGCCCCGGAAACGCCCCCGGAGGAGACAGCGCCGCAGGAGACCCCGGTGCCTGCGGAGGAAGGGGAGGCCCTGGAGACCGCCCAATTCGATTATGACAACGCCCAGGCCGCCCACAGCCCGGAGACCGTGGTGATGACCGTCGGGGACACCCCGGTGAACTGGACGAAATACGAGGGAGCCCTGGCCCAGCTGGTCTATGAGCTGAACGCCTATTACGGCATCAGCGACCTCTCCGAAGCGCTGGAGGAGGGCGTGACTGTGACCGACTGGGCCCTGGACTGGGCGGAGAACTACATGGCCCAGCTGACCCTGCTGCACAGCAAGGCCGCCGAGCAGGGCCTGAGCCTGACGGAAGACGAGTTGGCGGAGATCGACGCGGACATCCAGGAACAGGCCGACGCCTACTTTGACGGCGACGTGGACGCCCTGTTCGCGGAGATGCACGTCCCGGAAGAACTCTACCGCTATCAGGCGGAGGCGGCGCTCTACTATGACAAGCTCTTCGTCTCCGTCTTCGGCGAGATGGGCGCAAATCTCAGCGAGGAAGACGCCGTGGCCTATGTGGCCGACCAGGGCTATCTCAACGCCAAGCACATCCTCTGGCTCTTCACCGACGAGGCGGGCGAGGAACTCAGCGACGCGGACAAGGACGCCCGCCGGGCCGAGGCCGCCCAGGTGCTGGAGACCCTGCGGGAAGCCAGCGAGGAACAGCGGGAGGAACTGTTCGACAGCCTGATGGCCCAGTACAGCCAGGACCCTGGGGCCGAGAACTTCCCCGACGGCTATTACTTCCAGACCGGCGACATGGTGCAGCCCTTTGAGGACGCCGCCGCGTCCCTGGCGGCGGGCGAACTCAGCGAGCTGGTGGAGAGCGATTACGGCGTCCACCTGCTGTACCGCCCCGCCATGCGCGCCGACCACATCTTCTCCTATGACAGCGAAAACCAGCCCTACACCCTGCGCTACATGGCCGCCGACGGCCTGTTCGCCAACATGATGGACGAGTGGCTGGCCGAGCAGGAGGTGGTCTACGCCGAGGGATTTGAACATCTGGACCTGGCCGGACTGTTTGCCTACGCCGCGTAATTAAAAAATGCCTTCGGGCGCGTATGCGTGTTTGCACCGCATACGCGCCCGATGTTTCATTGCTGCAATTCGTACAGCTTTTTGTAGATCCCGTTGCGCTCCAAAAGCTGCTGATGGGTGCCGCTCTCCCGGATGCGGCCTTTGTGCAGGACGATGATTTTGTCCGCGTGCTGGACCGTGCTGAGGCGGTGGGCCACCAGGATGGTGGTCCTGCCCTGCATCAGCGTCTCCAGCGCGCTCTGGATCAGCTGCTCCGTCTCCGTGTCGATGTTGGCCGTGGCCTCGTCCATCACCAGGATGCGGGGGTCGTAGGCCAGGGTCCGGGCGAAGCTGAGCAGTTGGCGCTGCCCGGCGGAGAGGGTGCTGCCCCGCTCCATCACCGGCTCGTCGTAGCCCTTGGGCAGCCGCTCGATGAAGCGGTCGGCGTTGACGGCCACGGCGGCGGCCCGGACCTGCTCGTCTGTAATCGAGTCGTCCAGCAGGCGGATGTTGCTCTGGATGTCTCCGGTAAAGAGGAACACGTCCTGCTGCACCTGTCCCACCGCCCGACGGATCTCCTGGGTGGAGAGCTGGCGGATGTCCACGCCGTCCAGCAAAATCTGTCCCTTCTGGATGTCATAGTAGCGCCCGATCAGGTTCAGGATGGAGCTTTTCCCCGCCCCCGTGGCCCCCACGAAGGCCACCCGCTGCCCCGGCTTGATGACGAAGCTGATGTCTTTCAGCACATAGTCCTCCCCGTCGTAGGCAAACCAGACGTGGCGGAACTCGATGCGCCCCCGGACCCGGCCCAGGTGTTTGGGTCTCCGGGGCTCCCGGATGGGGTTTTCCTCGTCCAGCACGGAGAAGATCTTCTCCCCGCTGGCCAGGGCGTTCTGGAGGGTGGAGAACTGCTCCGCCAGCTCCTGGATGGGCTCGAAGAAGCTGCGGATGTAGTTGGTGAAGACGTACATGGTGCCCAGGGTCAAGGTGGCGTCCAGCACGCTGACGCCGCTGCGCCAGACGATGAGGGCCAGGGCCAGATTGGCCACGAAGAAGATGCCGGGACGGAAGACGGCCATGATGTACAGCTCCCGCATCTGGCTCCGGTACAGGTCCTCCGTGCGCGCCCGGAACTCCCCGTCCTTCTCCCGCTCCCGGGCAAAGACCTGGATCAGCTTCATGCCGGAGATGTTCTCGGACAGGAAGCTGTTCAGGTCGCTGAGCTTCGTCCGCACCACGCGATAGACCCGGCGGGCCAGGCGGCGGAACCAGTAGGTCAGGCCGAAGATCAGCGGCAGAAAGGCGAAGCAGATCAGCGCCAGGTGCAGGTTGATGGAGGCCATCACCACCGCGTAGCCCAAAATCAGCACGCTGTTGGAGAACAGGGCGATCAGCACATGGGTGTACATCATGTGCAGGGACTCCACGTCGTTGGTGACCCTTGTCACCAGCCGCCCCACCGGATTCGTGTCAAAGAAGCGGGCGGAGAGGCTGTGCAGGTGCTCGAAGACCTCCTGCCGGATGGAGAAAATCACGTCCTGCCCGATCTTTTCCAGGAACCACTGGCGCAGCAGATTGCATACAAAGCTCAGCAGCAGCACCAGCGTATAGAGCAGGGCGATGCGCCCCAGCCCGGCCCGGTCCGTGCTGCGCAGCACGTCCAGGGCCGCCCGGTCCAGTCGCAGCGCGGAATAGACCTCCTCCCCCGCCGGAACGGTCAGGCCGCCCTCTGCGGGGAGCGCCAATTCCGCCAGATCGTCGGGGCTCAGTTCTTCCAAAACCGCCGCCTGCTCCCCCGTCAGGTCCCGGACCAGGTAATAGTCCGTCCCGTCGTAGAGCATCAGGGCGAAGGTCTCCGCCCCCGCCGGGTCATAGTCCTTGCTGAGGGACAGTCCGTCATATTGGATGGGGGCCGAGGCCGGGTCCACATAGGCGTAGCGGCGGTCATAGCCCTCGATGTAGTCGTCGATGGCCCGGCCGATCAGGATGGGGCGCAGCAGCTCCAGCGCCGTGACCAGCAGCACCAGGACCAGGCAGAAGGCCGCCAGCCTCCAGTGGGGTTTCGCGTAGGCGAACAGCCGCCGGAGCACTCCGCCCCGGACGCCCTGCGCGCCCGTCTCTTCCTCTGCGTTTGCCATAGCCGCTCCCCCCCCTTTCAGTCTTCCAGATCCAGCTGGCGCTCCAGCTGCTGCTTCTCCGCCATCGTGCGGAACACGCCGCCGGGGATCGCCATCAGCTCCGCGTGGCTGCCGTACTCCCGGACGCGCCCTTCCTCCAGCACCAGGATGTGGTCGGCGTTGGCCACGGTGGAGACCCGGTGGGCGATCAGGATGGTGGTCTTCCCCGCCCGCAGCGTTTTCAGGTTGCGCAAAATCGTCTCCTCCGTGTCCGTGTCCACGGCGGAGAGGGCGTCATCCAAAATCAGGATGGGGCTGTCTTTCAGCAGGGCCCGGGCGATGCTGCTGCGCTGCTTCTGCCCGCCGGAGAGGGTGACGCCGCGCTCTCCCACCACAGTGTCATACCGTTCCGGGAAGTCCATGATGTTGTCGTGGATGTCGGCGGCCACGGCGGCGCGGACGATCTCCTCCTGCTCCGCCCCCGGTTTGCCGAAGGCGATGTTGCCCCGGACGGTGTCGGAGAAGAGGAAGTTGTCCTGGGGCACACAGGCGATGTTCTCCCGCAGCACGCGCAGCGGGATGTTTTGGATGTCGTGCCCGTCGAAGCGGATGGACCCGCTCTGGATGTCGTAGCTGCGGGTCAGCAGACTCACCAGGGCGGTCTTGCCGCTGCCCGTGCGGCCCATCACCGCCAGGGTCTCCCCGGGGGCCACGCGGACGCTCAGGTCCCGCAGGCAATCCGGCAGGTCCTCCCGGAAGCGGAAGCTGACGTGCTCCAGTTCGATCTCCCCGCTGAGGGCCGTCACGTCGTCCGGCTCCGGGCTGTCCGTGATCTCGGGCTGGGCGTCGTAGACCTCGTGGATGCGTTGCATCCCGGCCACGCCCTGGGAGATGTAGGTGATGGAGTCGCCCAGGGCCAGCATGGGCCAGACCAGGGAGCCGATGTACAGGTTGAAGGCCACGAAGCGGCCCAGGCTCATCTCCCCGGCCAGGGTCAGGCGGCCGCCCACCACAATGGCGATGACGTAGGTGACCCCCACCAGCAGCCGCAGCACCGGGCCGAAGGCCATGTCCAGCTTCACCACGTCCAGGGTGGTCCGGCGCTTGTGCTCGTTCACCTGGCGAAAGGCCTCCGCCTCCCGCTGCTCCTGCACAAAGGCTTTGATGACCCGCTCCCCGCTGAGGCTCTCCTGCACCCGGTCGCTGAGCAGGGCAAAGGCCTTCTGCATTTTGGCGTAGCGACGCTCCATGGCCTCCCCGAAGAAATAGCCGAAGAAGGCGATGACGCCCATGGGGATCAGGCAGTAGAGGGTCAGCTCCACGGAGACGTAGGTGAGCATCCGGTACAGCACCAGCATGGTCAGCACCACCGCGTCAAAGGCGGAGACCACCTCCGGCCCAATGGCCACCCGCACGGCCTCCAGGTCGTTGGTGAAGTAGCTCATCAGGTCCCCGGTCTTGTGCTCGTTGAAATAGCGCTGGGACAGGGTCTCCAGCCGGGCAAAGAGCCGGTTGCGCAGCTCCCGCTCGATCTTTCGGGCCGAGCCGAAGAGGAAGTAGCGCCAGAAAAAGCGCCCCACCGCCACCACCGCGCCGCAGAGCACGATGCGCAGCGCCAGAGACAGCACCCCGGCGGCGTCCATCCCCTGCACGGCCAGCCCGTCCGTCACCTCGCCCATGAGTTGAGGGATGAAGAGGTTCACATAGTCCACCAGGAACAATGTCAGCAGCCCCAGCAGATAGGACCCGGCATAGCGCCGCAGCAGGGGCCGCAGCAGCGGCGGGCGCTTTTCGCGTGCTTTTCTCATCCTTCCTCCCCTCCCTCAAAAAAACAAGCTCCGTCAAACCAAAAGACGGAGCTCTATTATAGCAAATGAAGTCGGAGATTGCAAGCGCGGCGCGAGACCTTGCGGATGCGCCGGACGTGGTTCGGAATGCGCGTCAAAGCCGCTGCGAAACCGGGAAATGTGCCGACAAAAAGCAAGTCCGCAGCCAAAGCGACGGGGTCTGTAGGGGCCGGCGTCCCCGACGGCCCACAGCAGGAGTCCGGTTCTTTTTTCAAGGCCCGGCGCATCCGCAGCCCTCAGGTCAAGCCAGGCCGCTCCAGTCCCGCAGGACGGCGGACTCCCCAGGACGGGCGGAACAGATCCCCACGGCGTAGCCCTCCAGCCCCTGCACGGGCACGGCGTACCAGGTCCCGCCCGCCGCCGCCACGCGCTCGCCCGCCGCGAAGGGCAGGACGCAAAGGCTGCGCGGCGACAGGGCCAGACCCAGGCCAGTGGCCTTCATCACGGCCTCCTTCCAGGTCCAGAGCTGAAACCAGCGCGCCGGGTTCTCTCCCGCCCAGGCGACCTCCTCCGGGCTGCTCAGGCGGCGCAGCGCCCAGATCCGCCGGGGGTCTACCCGCTCAATGTCCGCGCCCAGCTCCGCCTCCCCCACCGCCAGCAGGGCAAAGTCCCCGCTGTGGGAGAGGCTGAAGGGCGGGCAGCCCACGGCCAGAGGCTTGCCTCGCGGGCCATACTGTAAGCGCCCCTCGTCTTCCAGCCCCAGCGCGTGGCGCAGCAGCCAGCTTGCGGCCAGGGCGCGGCGGCGGTCCGGCTCCCGGCCCAACCGCTCTGCCGCCGCCACGCGCCGGGGAAAGACTTCCCGCAGCGCCGCTGCGTCCGACTCGGTCAGCGCGGCGATGCGCAGCAGATGGACCTTCATGCCGCCGGGCTCCAGCCGTAGTTCGCGTCGGCCTCCAGCCCCGCTTCGGCAGCCCCGGCGTTGAAATGCACCAATCGTGCCTCCCCGTCCAGCGTCCAGGCCGCAGCCTCGGGAAGCGCGGACGCCAGGGTCTCCACCGCCTCCGGGCTTTCGCAGGCAAAGAGCCGCAGGGCGTCATAGCAGACATCCACCGGGTCCTCCCCCAGCAGCGCCGCCGACAGCAGCACGCCGGGGAAAGCCCCGTCGGAGGCCAGCCAGGGGTGGCGGTAGACCGTCCGCCCCGCCACGTCGGTCAGCTGATAGCGCCCATAGCCCAGGGCCGCCGTGGGAAAGGCGTGGACCGCGCAGCAGGCGCGCCCGGCCTCCAGCGGCAGCAGCGCGGCGGACTCCGGCCCCCTGTCGCCCAGGCCCGACAGCCCCACGGTGATGGCTTCCATGCCGGACAGGGCCAGGCTCAGGCCGTTTTCCGCGCTGAGATAGCCCTCGGTGTAACCCTGCTGCTCCAGCTCCCCGGCCAGCATCCGCAGCAGAAAGGCGTCCCGCAGCAGGTTCAGGTCCAGAATACGGCCGGGCAGTTCCAGTTCCTCCAGCGCCGTCCGGGCCGCCGCGTCCGCGTCCAGGCGCAGGGCGCAGGTCTCCGCGTCCACCACGGTCAGGGAAAAGGCCCCGGGCCGCCGGGCCAGCTGAGCCAGCGTCTCCAGCCGCCGGGCCTCGTCGGGGTTTTCCAGGGGGTCAAAGGGCTGGGGCTCGTCCAGATAGCGGATGCTGTCCCACTCCGCGTACAGGCCCCCGGCAAAGAGGCTGTAGCCCTCCCCCCGCTCCGTCAGCGCCAGCGCCTCGGTCAGCACGGCGAACAGCGCCGGGTCCACCGTCAGGGTCTCCCCCAGGCTGTGGTTCAGGCTGGCCAGATTCACCACGCCGTGATAGCGCTCCTCCGGGTCCAGCAGCTCCGCACAGCGCTTGAGGGCGGCGCTGTAAGCCCCTTGCAGGACCCGCAGCTCCGCGTTGATGGCGGCGGAGCTGCCCTGAAAGCGGTAGCGGAAGCGCAGGGCGCGGCCAAAGAGCACGGTCTCGTCGTCCCCGGCGGCCTCCACGTCGTACCAGCCCGGCTCCTTCGCGCCGATGCGGCTGACGCCGAAGGCGATGGCCCCCACCGCCAGCACCAGGGCCAGCACAAAGGCCACGGTGCGCGCTGTCAGGTGCTTGTCGCTGACGCGGATCTCGGTGATGTCGTGGATGTCTCTCATGCCTTCCGCCTCCCGTTTTTCGCGGTGTTTTCCGATGGTCGGAAACACCCGCAAAACTGCGGAAGGGGCAAGCCCCTTCCCTCCTTGGGAGAAGCTTGCCCCTCCGGTTTGATGGTTTCTCTTTGTTCGCTCAGCCGCCGAAGCGGATGGCCTTGTACTTCTCGATCTCGCTGGGGCTGCCGTAGACCATGTGGCCGTTGCCGATGTCCACCAGGGCGGGCTGCTCGGTGGAGTAGTCGTGCAGATCGGTGGAGTAGACGAACAGGCGCTTGCTCTTTTCGATGATGGGGTCGGGGATGGGGATGGCGGAGATCAGGCTCTTGGTGTAGGGGTGCAGGGGGTAGGAGAAGAGCTCCTCGGTCTCGGCGATCTCCATGACGCGGCCCTTGTAGATGACCACGATGCGGTCGGAGATGAAGCGCACGATGGACAGGTCGTGGGCGATGAACAGATAGGTCAGGCCCCGCTCCTTCTGGAACTTTTTCAGCAGGTTCAGCACCTGGGCGCGGATGGACACGTCCAGGGCGGAGATGGGCTCGTCGGCCACGATGAATTCCGGCTCCATGACAATGCTGCGGGCGATGCCCACGCGCTGGCGCTGGCCGCCGGAGAACTCATGGGGATAGCGGGTCAGGTGCTCGGGCAGCAGACCCACGTCCCGGATGACCTTTTCGATCTTGGCGATGCGGTCGCGCTCGTCCTTATAGAGATGGAAGTTGTACAGGCCCTCGGAGATGATGTACTCAATGGTGGCGCGCTCGTTCAGGCTGGCGGCGGGGTCCTGGAAGATCATCTGGATCTTGCGGATGACCTCCCGGTCAGCCTTGCGGCTCAGCTTGCCGGAGATCTTCTCGCCGTTGTAGTAGATCGCCCCGGCGGAGCAGGGGTTGATGCGCATGATGGCCCGGCCGATGGTGGTCTTGCCGGAGCCGGACTCGCCCACCAGGGACAAGGTCTCGCCCTTGTAGATGTCGAAGCTCACGTCGGAGACGGCCTTGAAGCTCTTTTTGCCCCGGCCGAACACCACATCCAGGTTCTGGATGGAGAGCAGCACTTCTTTCTTTGTCGTTTCCATACCGCCCGCCTCCTTACGCTTCGTACTCGATGTAGGTTTTTGAAATCTTCTCGTGCAGGTTCTGGATGTTCGCCGGAGCCTCCACCTTGGGCGCGGCGGGGTCCAGGAGCCAGGTCTTGGCGAAGTGGGTCTCGCTCACCTGGAACATGGGCGGCTCTTCCTTCAGGTCTATGGCCATGGCGTACTGGCTGCGGGGGGCGAAGGCGTCGCCCACGATCTTGTTGTAGAGGCTGGGCGGGGTGCCGGGGATGGAGAACAGGTCCGTACCCTTCTCGCAGAGCTGGGGCAGGGAGCTGAGCAGCGCCCAGGTGTAGGGGTGCCGGGGGTCGTAGAACACGTCCTCCACGGAGCCGATCTCCACGATCTGTCCGCCGTAGAGCACGGCCACGCGCTCGGCGATGTTGGCGACGACGCCCAGGTCGTGGGTGATGAACACGGTGGTGAAGCCCAGCTCCTTTTGCAGATCCTTGATGAGTCGGAGGATCTGCGCCTGGATCGTCACGTCCAGGGCGGTGGTGGGCTCGTCGCAGATCAGAATCTTGGGCTGGCAGGACAGGGCGATGGCGATGACGATGCGCTGGCGCATCCCGCCGGAATACTCAAAGGGATAGTCGTCGAAGCGGTCCTCCGGGTTGGGGATGCCCACCTTGCGCATGATGTCGATGGTGCGCTCCCGGGCTTCGGCGTTGGAGCACTGCTGGTGCTTCTGGATGACGGTCATGATCTGCTTGCCGATGGTGATGACCGGGTTCAGGCTGGTCATGGGGTCCTGGAACACCGTGGCGATGCGCGCGCCGCGAATCTGCTGCCAGTCCTTGGTGTACTTGACCTTGGCGCAGTCGATGATGGAATAGCCGTGGAGCTTGTTCTCCGCCTCGTCGTAGCTGCGGAACTCCACCCGGAAGGTCACGTCCTCGAAGATGCGGTTGAGAATCTCCGGGTCGTTCAGGTTCTCGCCGATGCACATGGCGGACTTGAAGTTGCGCTCCAGACGGCGGCGGAACAGCACCTGATCATGCTTGGGATAGCGGTCGATGGACAGCAAAATCTCATAGGCGATGCGCCGGTTGCGCTCCAGCACGTCGTCCCGCAGGCCGTAAGGCTTGCCCGCCTGGTCCGGGGCGGCGATCTTTTCCTCGCGCTTCGCCCGGAGGGCCTGCAGGGCCTGCTGGTCGGCGGCTTTCCGGGCGGTATCCGCCTTGTAGGCGGCGGCCCGCTGCTTTTTCAGCGCGTCGCGCTCGCGCTCCACGGCCTCTTTCTGCCCGGCCAGCGCCCGGATCTTGGCCTGGGTTGCGGCGAACTCCGCCGCGTCGGCCCGGCGGTCCAGGGTCCAGAGGTAGTTGTTCCGGTCCACGATGTCGTCGCCCAGCTCTTTGATGCGGGCGGCGAAGTCGGCCTCCTCGTCCAGGCTCAGGCCCTGGGCGGCTTCAATGGCCTTCTCCTTCTCCCGGATGGCCCGGAACTCCGCCGCGCCGCGCTCCAGCGGGGAGTGGCGGTTCAGCATGTCGATGAGCCGGTCCAGCAGCTTGCGGTTGGCCGGGGTCAGGGTCACGTCGGTCTTGGAGATCTCGTCGTCGGAGAAGATGATGGAGCCGTTGGGGATGAAGCCGTTGGAATCCAGCATCCCGGCGAAGGTCTTGGTCAGCACGGACTTGCCGGAGCCGGACTCGCCCACGATGGCCAAGGACTCGTGCTCATAGATGTCCAGGCTGACGTTGCGAATGGCGGTGAGGATGCGGCCTCGGACGTTGAACTTCACGTCCACGTTCCGGAGGGAGAGCAGCACTCTCCTGTTGTTGGTCTCGTTGCTCATGCTGCCGCCTCCTTACATGTGGGTGCGCGGGTCGGAGGCGTCCGCCAGATTCTGACCCAGCACGTAGAGGATGATGGTGATGGCGCTGGCCACGGCCACGGGGGGCCAGAACTGCCAGGGATAGGTGAGGAAGGCGCTCTGGGCGTTCTGGATCATGCGGCCCAGGGAGGGGACGTTGGCGCTCAGGCCCACGCCGATGTAGCTCAGGAAGACCTCCATGGAGATGTAGCTGGGCAGCTCGGAGGCCAGCAGGGTCACGATGACGCTGGTGAGGAAGGGCAGGATGTTCTTGCTGATGACCCGGTTCACCGGCGTGCCCAGGCAGCGGGAGGCCAGGGAGTACTCCCGGTCGCGGATGATCATCACCTGGGTGCGGAAGAAGTAGGCGATGGACAGCCAGCCCGTGACGGTCAGGGCAAAGACGAAGCTCCAGAAGCCGGAACCGATGACGTAGACCAGCACCGTGATTAGGAGGATGTAGGGCACGTTGGCGATGATGTTGTACACCACCAGCATGACGGAGTCGAACTTCTTGCTGTAGCCCCAGATGGCGCCGATGATGATGCCGATGGTCATGTTGATGGCCGCGCAGATGACGGCCAGCAGCAGACTGGTCCGTGCGCCGGAGACGATGCCGTAGAGGATGGAGTTGCCCATGGCGCCGGTGCCCAGCAGCCACTTGAAGGAGAAGCCGCCGAAGTAGTCCATGGCCTTGGCCGGGGTGAGGCTGTAGGTGGCCGCATTGGTCACGTTCTCAAAGGGGTCATAGGGCCAAAAGGAGGGCATGATGAAGCTCACCAGCAGGATGAACACCAGCAGCGCCAGCATGACGATGCTGGTCTTCTTGCGGAAGAAGACCCGGAACACGCTGCGCCAGTAGGAATAGCGCGGGGCAATGATCTTTTCGGAGGTGATGGAGTCGGTGTCGATGAACTGGAAGAGTTCTTCTCTGTTCTGTACGGTCTCCTGCAGATTGCTCATCTTCCGCCGCCTCCTTCCTCAGAGAGGGAAATTCTCGGATCGTATTTCGCCAGCAGCAGGTCGCCCAGGATGATGGAGATGATGCTCAGGAAGGTGTAGAACACGGTGCAGGCGATGATGATGCCGTTGTCGTGCTGGGTCAGGGCCGTGGTCAGCAGACGGCCCACGCCGGGCACGCCGTAGACGCCTTCGGTGATGATCGCGCCCACCAGACAGATCAGGATGTTGGCCGGGACGCCGTGGACCAGGTAGATGAAGGCGTTCTTGGAGATGTGGATGTGGAAGATCTCCTTCTCGCTCATGCCCTCGGCCCGGGCGAACTTCACGTAGTCGGAGTTCATCTGGTCGATCATGTAGCGGCGCATCCACTTCATCAGGTTGCCGATCTGCGGCAGGGCCAGAGAGATGGTCGGGAGGACGTAGGCCAGGATCTTCACCTGGGCGTTGGCGAACTTATAGGGCAGGCCCAGGAGCGTGGTGCCCAGGGCGGCGAACATGAAGATGTAGGCCAGGCTGGGAACGGCCATGATGAAGATGATGTAGAGGTTGCCCAGCTTGTCGGCCAGCTTGTCCTTCCGCCGGGCCATGCGCATCCCCAGGGGCAGACCCAGGGCGTAGGCGATGGCGGTGGCGATCAGGCCGATGACGAAGGAGTTCTCGATCATGCTCAGGCCGCTGCGCTTGTAGCTGTACACCGTGTACTTGTCGGTGAAGTTCTGCTTCTCCATCTCGCTGAGGATGGCGGTGTTGTAGCGGACGGAGTGGAAGTCGATGGCGGTGTTGGTATACTCGTCCGTGCCGATCTTCGCCGGGAACTGCTGGCGTATGGCGCTCAGCTCGCCGGTGGGCGACTCGATGACGCCGGTAATCTCCTGCCCGCGATAGGTGGTGAAGCTGGTGCCCAGGTTCATGTGCAGGAAATTCTGGTGGACGAAGGGGAAGCGCTCGTCAAAATAGAGGAGATACTTGTGGGTGGTGCCGGAACCCGTCACGGCGAAGAGGCCGGAATAGGGGTCGGCTTCCAGGCGAATGCCCCGCTGCTCTGCGGTCAGCTCCGGGTCGGTCACGTCGTTCACCGTCTCGACGGTGAAGAATCCGGCGATGTAGTCCACCAGCCGCAGCAGGGGGTTCTTCTCCTGCACGGCCAGCAGATAGCCGGTGCCGCCGGGCTTCACGCGGCCGGATTTGAAGACCTCCGGGGCCAGATACTTGATCTGGTAGCCCTCCGCAGAATACTTCTCGATGAACTCCTGCACCGTGGCGTTGTCCTGGTAGGTCTCCGCATTCTGGACGGCCTTCACGTCGCCGGTGTAGGCTTTTTCCTTGGAATAGGTCTCCGGGCCATACTCGGCGATGTACTTGTTCTGAACGAAGCTGGTGTAGTTCACCCAGTTCAGATAGCCGTATTTTTGATACTGGGTGTACTCGTAGATGGACCGGTCGTTTCCGCTCTTCTTGTTCCACAGGTCGTCGGTCTGGAAAATGACGCTGCGCTCGATCAGGCTGTAAACCAGCAGCATGACCACCATGACCACGACCAGCAGGGAGAAGATCGAGAACAGGATCCGCTTGAGCATATACTTTTTCATACGCCGCTTGTGCTCTCCCCCCGGGGGGAGGCGCGCCTCCTCTCTCCTCTGTTTGCGCCGCTGTGCAAAGGGTTAAGCTCCGCCCCCAACCGCCGGGGGAAAGCCGCCGCGCCGCCCTCCCCGGTTGTGGAAAGAGCTTAACCCTTTGGAGCTTGGTTTTGGGTAAGGGAAAATTTTGGACACTAAATCGGAGAAGTGCCGGAATGAGATACATAGGAAAGCCGAAGCCTTCCTATGTATCTCCCGTTCCCGGTCCGGCGGCGAACTGCCGACGGATCGGTGAATCATGCTTAGAACAGGCCGATGACCTTGGTCATGTAACCGGCGCCCTCGCCCAGGAAGGTATCCAGGTAGGTGGAGGGATCACCGTAGTCGGGACCCCAGCCGGAGCCGTAGAACATGTCGAAGTTACCGGCTTCCCCGTTGCTGGCGCGGTAGCCGCAGGCGTAGAAGTCCGCAGAGGTGGTGGTCTCGATCAGGTTGACCTGCACGTTCTCAGCGCCCAGGGTGTCCTCGATGACCGACTTGTAGGCCTGAGCCTGAGCGGTGTTGGCGTCGGAGGCAGAGTAGTACACCACGTCGATGATGATCGGGTAGCTGACGAGATCGCCCAGCTCCTCCTGCGCCTGCTCCAGAGCGGCCTGGGCAGCCTCAGGATTGTACCAGCCGTCGATCTGGTCGGCGACCTGGATGGGAGAGCCCATCTCGTCCAGGAAGTACTGAACCATCTCGCCGTAGAAAGTGCCGGCGGGGAAGCTCACGCCGTCCACCTCGGTGTCCTCGGACAGGGAGACAAACTCGGGGTGGGTGTACATGTTGCGCAGGTTGGTGTACTTCAGGTCCTCGCCACGGCTGGTGGCGTTGACGGTGCCCTTGTCAAAGGCGAACTGCAGGGCCTGACGGAAGGCCTTGTTCTGCAGGGCGGTGGCGGTGTCGATCTTCTGCTGCTCGGTCTTCTCGGAGGCAGCGGCGCCGCTCTCCAGGGCGAAGGTGCCGCGGTTCAGGTTCAGGCCGCCGAAGTAGGTGGTGGAAGTGGTCTCGGAAATGTAGGCGTACTTGTCGAAGTTGCCGTCCTCCTTGGCCAGGGCCAGGGTGCCGGAAGCCTCGGTCAGATTCAGACCGGCATAGACGCCGGCCACGGTGTCGTTGTAGGTGGCGGTCATGTTCTCGCCGTTGTCATAGACCCACTTGATGGAGTTCAGGTTGGTCTGGTCGTTGTTGAAGTAGTTCTCGTTGCGGATGACCAGGATCTCGCTGTCCTGCTGCAGCTTCTGGAGCAGGAAGGGACCGCAGTAGACCTGGCTGGACACGTCGGTGGACTTGCCGAAGGTGTAGGCGTTGGTGTCGGCGGAAGCCTCGGCATACTCTTCGATGCCGTACACGCCGCCGTGGGCCTGATAGAAGCTGTCGCAGATGGGCAGGAAGCAGGAGTAGGTCAGCATGGTCAGGAAGTAGCTGGTGGGCTTCTCCAGGGTGATGACCAGGGTGTAGTCGTCCTCGGCCTTGTAGCCCACGTCCTCAAAGCTGCCGCCCTCGTACAGGTACTCGCCGGCGCCGGCCACGACGCCCTCCACCAGCCACTCCAGACCGGCCTGGGTGTCCAGCATATGCTGGAAGCCGGCCACGAAGTCATTGGCGGTCACTTCGGCGTACTCGGTGCCCTCAGAGGTGTACCAGTACACGCCCGGGCGGATGTGGAAGGTGTAGGTCAGGCCGTCGTCGCTGACTTCCCAGGACTCGGCCAGGGCGGGCTGCATCCGGTTCAGGTTGTCATACTGCACCAGGCCCGTGACGGTCTGGACGGTGATCTCGGTGTCGGACTGAGAAGAGGTGTTCAGCCAGTCCAGAGTGACGGGGGCGGTAGAGAAGGTATAGGTGTAGTCGGTGGCGATCTCGTGGCCCAGCTCTTCCATGATGGCCTTGGGATCATACTCACCTTCCCCGGCCACGGCGGCATTCCAGGCATCCCAGAACACGTCGCGCTCTTCGGGCGTCAGGAAGTCGTCGGCGGAGATGACCATACCGAACCAGCGGTCGTCATCGTTGCCCCACTGCACATAGGGGACGGTACGGGGGGCGACGCGGCTGATGGTGTAAGCGCCGTTCTGGGTGGTGTTGGGGATCATCACCGCGCTGTCCAGCAGGGCGGCCTCCGCCTTCGCCATCTTGACGAAGCGCTCGTCCACGGTGTTGTCCTCGTCCTCGGCGTCGGCCAGCAGCTCGGCATACTCGCCCAGCGCCCACTCGTAGACGTCTTCGTCGTCCACGCGGGCATACTCGCCGTCGTTGTCGAAGCTGTACTCGGGCATCACGGGCTCGTCCTCAACGGGCTCCTCGGGCTCGTCAGTGGGCTCGTCGGTCTCCGGGACATCGACGGGGGTGGGCTCGTCGGTGGCGGGGGCGTCGGTCGCGGGGGTGGCCGGGGTGCCGCCGCAGGCGGCCAGGGCCAGAACCATGACCAGAGCCAGCACCAGAGCCAGGGTCTTGGTGAGTGTCTTGCTCATCTCTCATGTTCCTCCTAAAACATTTTTATTACGCGCACGGGAAGTGTGCGGATAATACAAAAAACGCGCAGAAACCGCGTTCCGTCCGCCCGGTTTTGCGCAGAATTCCCAGGCAGGCGCAGCAGTTCAAAAAGTTTGTGAGTATTCTACCACAAGGGGTCTGAAAGTACAAGCGTTTTTTGGCCCATTTCCACCATAGCCCGAATTTGCGGCATTCTTCACAAACTGTCCTGATTGAAATTGTGGAAATCCCGCAATGCGCGGCGGAAGGGGGAACGGCGCAGCGCGGAAACCGGGCGCGGTGCCAGGAAACCCATCCGCACCGCGCCCGGAACATGCCTATTCGTAATGCGTCCACATTCTGGCGATCACCACGGTCTTCTCCTCCTCGCGTACCGCGTAGACCAGGCGGTGCTGCACGTTGATGCGTCTGGAATAAAAGCCCCGGAGCTCGCCCACCAGCTTCTCATACGGTGGGGGCATCCGGTAGGGGTCCTCCGAAATCAACTCCAACAGCGCCCGGACCCGTTTCTCCAGCCCCGCCCGTTTGACCTTTTCCCTGTCCTTTCCAGCCTGTTTGCTGAAAACCACCCGATACATCACCAGTCCTCCGTCGGGTCATAGGGCTGGCAGTCCCCGGTCTTCTCGTCCTTTGCCGCCAGAATGCTTTCCGTCATGCCGGGGATGGAGGAAAGGTACAGCGTCTCCATCAAACCGCGATAGTCCGCCTCGCTCATCACCACGGCGTTCCCGTGTTTGGTGCGAACCTGGATCACGTCCCCATACACCACCGCCTTGTCCAGATACGCAAAGGCATTTTGCCGGAAATTCGTCGCGTTCGTGTTGGTCATGCCATGCACCTCCCGGTTTCATCCTGTACATTATACTGTACGGTGTTACGCCTGTCAATGCGGATTCGTTTCCGTTCGCAATCGCGCTCCTTTCCCGGTTTTTTCCTTGCAAATCCAGCCGGGCCATGCTATGCTTTCCTTACCGATATCAGAAAGGAATACAGCCCCATGAAACGACTGACGCCCATCCTGCTTGCCCTGCTCTGCCTGGCCGTCCTCACCGCCTGCGGCGGCGGGACCCAGCCCGCCGTGACCGCGAACCCGGACAACAGCTACGTCCCGGTCTCCGACGGCGACATCCCCGTGCAGATCCTCCCCGCCACCGACGGCAATCTGCCCATCGAGACGCCCCCCGCCTCCGACAGCGACCTGGACCCCCGTTCGATCACCGCCGAACTCACGGTCCGGGACTACGGCGTCATCACGCTGGAGCTCTACCCGGACAAGGCCCCCATCACCGTGGCCAACTTCGTCCGCCTGGCCCGGGAGGGCTTCTATGACGGCCTCACCTTCCACCGCATCATGGACGGCTTCATGATCCAGGGCGGCGACCCGGCGGGCAACGGCACCGGCGGCAGCGGCGTCACCATCCGGGGCGAGTTCTCCGCCAACGGCGTGGACAACGACCTGAGCCACATCCGGGGCACCATCTCCATGGCCCGCCCGGGCCGGGACATGGACGGGGCCAGCAGCCAGTTCTTCATCACCGTGGCCGACGTGTCCGCCTCCCTGGACGGCCAGTACGCCGCCTTCGGCAGAGTCGTCGCGGGCATGGAGGTGGCCGATCAGATCGCCGCCGACGCCAGACCCACCGACAACAACGGCACCATCCCGGCGGCGGAGCAGCCGGTGATCGAATCTGTACGCATCCTGGGCTGAGGGAAGTCCTGCGCCGACGCCCGGCCAACGGAACACGGCGCTCTAGGCGCATCCACGCGCACCGGTCCGGGATGCCGCCGCCCCCCCGGCCAGTGCGCGTCTTTTCTGATACGCAGCTTCTTTCGCCTTCGTTTGACGAAAAAAAGAAACAGCTTGCCAGACGCCGCGTGATCCTGTATAATAAAAGGACAATGCCGCGCATCCCTGCGGCAGACCCTGCGCGCCCCCGCGTCCGGGGCAGCGCTTTCGGAACGGAGAATGCACCATGGCAGACAGATATGAAAAACGGCGCTTTGGCGACCGGCGGGACGGCAGACTGCTGCGCTCCCTCTCGCCCTTCCAACGGTTTATGCCCTATATCATGAAAAGCCGCAACGACGCCACCAACTACTATTCCGACGCGCTGGAGCTGACGGAGGTGGAGACCTGGATTCGGGAGCTGCGGCGGCAGGGCTGGAAGGGCCTGGGCCTGCTCCACCTCTTCATCGCCTCCTACGTCCGCACCGTGAGCCAGTGCCCCGGCGTGAACCGCTTCATCAGCGCCCAGAAGATCTTCGCCCGCAACAACATCGAAGTGGTGATGATCGTCAAGAAAAGCATGACCGTGGAGGCGGAAGAGACCGCCATCAAGGTCATCTTCGACCCGGCGGACACGGTCTTCGACGTGTACCGCAAGATGAACGAGAAGATCGAGGAGGTCAAGGCCGCCGACAGCGACAGCAGCACCGAGGACGTGGCCGCAGGGCTGATGAAGATCCCCGGCCCCCTGCTGCGCTTCGCCGTGGGGGTGCTGAAGCTCATGGACTATTTCGACATCATCCCCCGCTCCCTGCTGGACGCCAGCCCCTTCCACGGCAGCTTCATCATCACCGACCTGGGTTCCCTGGGCACGCCTCCGGTCTATCACCACATCTACAACTTCGGCAATCTGCCCTTCTTCGTGGCCTTCGGCAGCAAGCGCAAGGCCTATGAGCTGGACCGCAGCGGCACGCCCGTGGAGCGGAAGTATGTGGACTACCGGGTCAGCATGGACGAGCGCATCTGCGACGGGGCCTACCTGGTCAGCTCTATGAAATATATGAAGTATTACCTCTCCCACCCCAAAGAGCTGGAGACCCCTCCGGCCCAAGTGAAAGAGGACGTGTTCTGAAAAACCAGCATCCCCCGGACAAACCGGGGGATGCTGGTTTTTTCGGTGATTCAGTTTCCCACGTCGTAGAGGATCTTCTCGCCGGGCATGACCAGGCCCAGCTTGGTCCGGGCGATCTCCGCGATGACCGTGGGGTCTCCCGCGTGGGCGATGTCATACTCCAGTTCCGCGTTCTCCCGGAGCAGGGCGTCCACCTGCGCTTGCAGCGCCGCCCGGTCCGTCTCCGCCATGGCGGTGCGCTCCCGTGCGCTGATGAGGGAGATGGAGCCGTAGACGAGCATGGCGAGGATCACGATCTTGATGCAAAAGCTGGCGCGTTTGAACTTCATAGGGCGTCTCCTTTGCCTCCCTCCGGCGTATCGTTGCCGGGGAGCGGCGTTTTTTCCGTCGTTTGCCTGTTATTGTAAACCAATTCCGCAAAAAAGAAAAGCCCCTTTTGAAAAAAATCCGAATTTTTTTCAGCGGCAGGCCCAGGGGACGGAGCATCCGGCCCAGGATCGCCCCCAGGCGGTCCAGCGCGCCCCCGGCCAGGCGGCGGGCAGGCCCGCCGAAGAGGCGGAACCACAGTCCCATGCCCAGCAGCGCCAGGGGCGGCATGAAAAGCCGCAGCCTGCCGTCCCCCGGCCCCATGCCCAGCAGAAACAGCGCCGCGCCGAAGGAAAGGCAGAAGCCCAGGTCCAGCCCCAGCCCCGCCAGCAGCCCCAGACGCTGCCGCAGCAGCCGCAGCAGTTCGTAGCAGGCGCCCAGGGCCAGGCCCGTGAGCAGCGTGGCGGCCAGCAGCAAAATCTGCGCCGACAGCGGATTGCCCATCGGCCCTCAGCCCCGGAAGATCCGGCCCCAGAAGCCGCCGCGCCCGGCGGGGGCCTCCTCGTAAATCAAAGAGCTGATGCGCCCGGCGATGGACACGTCCCCGCTCTCCACGCTCAGGCGGCTGACCGACAGCTCCTCGCCCCCCACCACCAGCAGCGTCCCGCCGCAGCGCATGACGATCTCCTGCTCGTCGAAGCGCTCCACGTCGTCCACCCCGCTGACCGTCAGCTTCCGCCGCCCGGTCAGCGTCAGCTCGTGGGGCCGCTCCGGCGTCTGCCGCGCCGGGCCGCTCTTTCCGCCGCCGTCCCGGCCCTGGGCCGTCCCCCGTGCGCTCATCCCCGTACCCATTTCCATCCGCGCCCGCTCCCTTCTCTGACTTCTCCCCACAGTCTATGCCGCGCCGCCTCTGCACATTCCCGGCCTTGTCAGGGGCCGCCGGGCGTGGTATCATGGGGCCAACCTGTAGAAAAAGAGGACAGCCACCATGCGCGAACCGAACGCGGCGAGCCGGGCGCGGCTGGCCGGGTGGGGCCTGGTCGCCCTGGCCCTGACCGCCTTTGCGCTCCTGAACGCCCAGACAAGCCTGATGCGGGACGACTACGCCTACGCGGTGAACTTTCTGACCAAGGCCCCCATCCGCTCCTTCGGGGACATCTTCGAGTCCCTGGGCATCCACTACCAGCGGGTGAACGGGCGGCTGCCGGTGCATTTTCTGGCCCACCTGTTCCTGTGGCTGGGGAAGGAAGCGTTTCACATCCTGAATCCCCTGGCCTTCGGCGGCCTGGTCACATTGATCTGCTATCACGCCTGCGGCAGTCTGCGGCAGATCCGGCCCGGACTCTGGCTGACGGCCTTCGGCGGGCTTTGGCTCCTGACCCCCGCCTTCGGGGAGAGCTTCCTCTGGCTCACCGGGGCGGCCAACTACCTTTACGGCGTGGGGCTGATCCTGCTCTACCTCATCCCCTTCCGCCGCCTGGAGGAAGGCCGCGCCCTCCCCCGCCGCCCGGTTCCGGCGGCCCTGGCGGCCCTGGCCGGGGGCGTCCTGGCGGGCTGGACCAACGAAAACACCGCCTGCGCCCTGATCGGCCTCATCGCCCTGCTGATTGTGCGCCGGGCGCTGACGAAGCAGCCCCTCCCCCTCTGGGTCTGGACCGGGCTGCTGGGCTGCGTGATCGGATTGGGGCTGATGCTGCTGGCCCCCGGAGAGCTGAACCGGCTGGACAGCGCCGGCGGCTTCGGCGGCCCGGGCGGGCTGCTGCGCCGGGCGCTGGGCCTCACATGGCGGCTGCTGCGGGCCTTCTGGCCGGGGCTGCTGGCCTGGCTGGCCTTGCTCTTGGCCTTTCTCCGGCGGCCCGAACGGGACCCGGGGCGGCTGGCCATGCCCCTGGGCTGGCTGCTGGCCGGGCTGGCCGCGGCCTACGCCATGGCCTTTTCCCCGGAGATCCCCGACCGGGTCCTGAGCGGGCCCCTGGTCTTCTTCCTGATCTCCGCCCTTTCCCTGTGGCGGGCCCTGGACCGGAAGCCCGGTGCCCGCCCGGCCCTGGGCCTGGCCCTGGGCCTCCTCTGCGCCGGGGTGCTGCTGTTCTCCCTGGCCCGGACCCTGCCCAAACTGCAAGCCACCGCCGGGGCCTTCGCGGCCAGAGAACGGGAGGCCGCCGCCCTGCTGGCCCAGGGAGAAACGCAGCTTGCCCTCCCCGCCGTCCACGGCAGCGGCAGCCGCTTCGACCCGGCGGAACCGGAGGGCGACCTGAGCCCCGACCCGGCCCACTGGAGCAACGTAGCCCTGGCCCGCTATCTGGGGGCCACCGAGGTCACGCTGCGGGAAGAGTCTGGCATGATTGTCGCCGGGGACAGTGAATGAGAAGAAAAGGGCAAATGTCCTCAGAGTATGGGCATTTGTCCTTTTCTTCGTGCCTTTCGTGTGCGGCTTCGCGGCATGGATGTTCTCGTTGACTCACCCTGCTGCATTTTGCAGACAGTACGAAAAGAAAGCCTCCGCCCCCTGTAGGGGCCGGCGTCCTCGACGGCCCCGCAGCACACGGCAACGACTTGATTCCGCCTACGGCAAATCCGCACTAGCCCGGTAGGGAACGCCGTCCCCGGCGTTCCCTACCGGGTATGTGCAGATTCGCCGAACGTTTATTGAAAACCCGCCGCTGCTGCGGGGGCGTCGGGACGCCGCCCCCTACAGGGCCGCTGCGCGTTTCCCCTTCCTTCCCCCAGCGGGGGAAGGTGGCATCCGCCGATCCCCCGCGAGGCGGATGACGGAAGAGGGAGAACGTGACCGCCAGCAGACGGTACAATCGTTCGCACATCCCCACAGTTGCGTTCATTTCCGCATTGCAATCCCGTCACGTTCTCCCTCTCCGGTCGCCCTTGTGGGCGACACCCTCCCCCGCTGGGGGAGGGACCGGGAGAAGGTGGATGAGCGAAAAGGCCCGACGAATCCGCACCCCCCTGTGGATGATGCGAATTCGCCGAACGTGATGCATGGGGTTTGGCGGCTGCTGCACGGAACGACAAGGACGGCGTTCCCTACCTGGCGTGTGCGGATTCGCCGAACGTTTGTGATACTCTCGCCGCTGCTGCGGAGGCGTCGGGACGCCGCCCCCTACAGGGCCGCTGCGCGTTCCCCCTTCCTTCCCCCAGCGGGGGAAGGTGGCATCCGCCGATCCCCCGCGAGGCGGATGACGGAAGAGGGAGAACGTGACCGCCAGCAGACGGTACAATCGTTCGCACATCCCCACAGTTGCGTTCATTTCCGCATTGCAATCCCGTCACGTTCTCCCTCTCCGGTCGCCCTTGTGGGCGACACCCTCCCCCGCTGGGGGAGGGAATGGGAGAGGGCGCTTTGTTTTGTAGGGTTCGGCGTCCAGCCCATGACCGGACCAACGCAGCTGCGGCAACGATATTGCCAACCTTCGGTGAATCTGCATACCCCCTGTAGGGCGCGCCGACCCCGGCGCGCCGCGCAGCGATCCCCACTTCCTCCACAACTTCGGGCGAATCCGCGAAACGCTGGTTAATGCGTCTGCGGATTTGCCCGAATGCATTCTCGTGGGCAGACTCAGCTGCGGAACGACAAGGACGGCGTTCCCTGTTTTGACCTGATCTCCGCACACACCGTCCCCGCTGACACGCTTTCCCTCTGACACGTATCATTTCCTTCCAATCCGGGCAAACTGAGCGTCAGGATGAAAGAATGGGGGCGAAGCGTCATGAACGCGGAATACCACGGACGGAGCATCGACGACGCGCAGCTGGAGAGCTGGGCGCAGCAGCGGGCCAGGGCCCTGCGGCCGGACCGCTTCGGCAGCGGCAGACGGGAGGCCGCGCTGCTGCGGCGCACGCTGCGGGAGCTGGCCCGGCTGCACAAAGCGCTGTCGCTGAAATGGGAGGGCATCCCCGCCATGCCCCCGGCGGTGCGCTGGCTGCTGGACAACGACTATCTGGCCCGCCGGGAGGGCATGGAGGCGGTCCGGGCCCTGGGAGCCAGCCGGGAGCTGCGCTGCGCCGGGGAGCGGACTGTGCTGCTGCAACTCTGGGAAGGGCTGCTGGAGGCGGGACCGCTGCGACTGACCGAGCAGCGCATGGCCCGCTATCTGACGGGCTTTCAGCGCGCCCTGTCCCTGGAGTGGGCGGAGCTGGGCCAGCTGGGCGCGGGACTGCGCTGCGCGCTGCTGCTGCGCCTGCCCCGGCTCTACCGGGCCGCCCTGGCGGACGCGCAGCCCCCGGAGCTGGCCCGGGAGGCGGAGTGGTGCATCACCGCCCTGCGCAAGAGCGCCGACACGGACTTTGCCGCGCTGGCGGAGGCCGTAGACCCGGTGGAAGCTGCGCTGCGCGAAGATCCGGCGGGCGTCTACGCCCGGATGACCGAAACCGCCCGGGCGGACTACCGGCGGCAGCTGGCCCGGCTGGCCCGGAGGCACGGGCTGCCCGAGACCCTGGCGGCAAAGCGGGTGCTGTCCCTGGCCCGGGCGGGGTCCGGTCCCCAGGCCCATGTGGGCTGGTGGCTGTACCGCGCCCCCCTGGGCCACGCCGCCCCGAAGCGGGAAGGGCGCTGGTATCCCGCGGCCATCGCCCTGGCCACGCTGGCCCTGTCCCTGTTGGCGGCCTTCGCCACACACAGCGCCCTGAGCTTCCCCCTGCTGCTGCTCCCGGTCTCGGAGCTGGTAAAAAGCGCCCTGGACTTCCTGCTGAGTCGGCACACCCCGCCGCGCACGCTGCCCCGGCTGGCGCTGGAAGACGGGCTGCCCCCGGAGGGGCGGAGCCTCTGCGTCATTTCCGCGCTGCTGTGCGCCCCCAAGGACGGCCCGGCCCTGGCCAGGCGGCTGGAGGAGTGCGCGCTTTTGAGCCGGGACTGCGGGCCGGAACTGCGCTACGCCCTGCTGGCGGACCTGCCCGACGCCGACGAAGCGCAAAAACCCGGCGAGGACGAGACGCTGCGCGCCGCCGCCCAGGCCGTGGAGGACCTGAACCGCCGCTGGGGCGGGGGCTTCTATCTGCTGACCCGGCCCCGGACGGAGACCCGGGAGGGGCGCTGGTGCGGCTGGGAGCGCAAGCGCGGCGCGCTGCTGGAGACCATGCGCCTGCTGCGGGGCCTGCCCTCCGGGGTGCAGGTGGCCGCCGGGGACGCGGCCGCGCTGGCCGGGACGCGCTTCCTGCTGACCCTGGACAGCGACAGCCGCCTCTCCCCCGGCGCGGCCCGCTCCCTGGTGGGCGCCCTGCTCCACCCCCTCAACGCGCCGGTACTGGACCAGGAGCGGGGCATGGTCCGGGAGGGCTACGGCATTCTCTCCCCCCGGCTGGGTCTGCGCCTGGCCGACGCGGTGCGCAGCGATTTCTCCCGGGTCTTCGCCGGACAGGGGGGCGTGGACCCCTACGAGGGGGCCGCCGGGGAGCTGTATATGGACCGCTGGGACTGCGGCGGCTTCGCCGGGAAGGGCCTGATCCAGGTGGACGCCTTTCTCGCCTGCATGGACGGGCGGGTGCCGGAGAACTGTCTGCTGAGCCACGACGCGGTGGAGGGGGCCTTCCTCCGGGCGGGCTACGCCGGGGACGTGGAGCTCTCCGACGGCTTTCCCGGCCGGGTGCTGCCCTGGTACGCCCGGCAGGGCCGCTGGGTCCGGGGCGACTGGCAAAACCTGCCCTGGCTGCTGGGCCGGGGACGGGGCCTCCCCGCCCTGCGGCGCTGGCGGCTCTTCGATTCCCTGCGCCGCTCCCTGGTGCCGGTGGCCTCCTATCAGGCGCTGCTGGCCGGGTTCCTGCTGCCTGGCGGCGGCATGGCCCTGGCCGCCGCCGTCGCGCTGGCGGCGCTGCTGACGGAGCTGCTGCTGCTGGCGGCCTCCGCCCCCCTGCGCCAGCCCGACGCGCCCCAGCGCCCCTTCTCCCCGGCCCTGTTCCTGGGCATGGGCGGGGCCCTGGCCCGGACGCTGCTGCGGCTGCTGCTCCTGCCCGCCGAGGCCTTCTGCTCCGGCGCGGCCATCGTCAAAGCCCTGTGGCGGATGCTGGTCAGCCGCCGGAAGCTGCTGGAGTGGCAGACCGCCGCCCAGGCGGAGCAAAAGCGCGCCGGGCTTTGGGGTCATTATCTGGCCCTCTGGCCCGCGCCGCTGACGGGCCTGTCCCTGCTGCTTCTGGCCCCCGGAGTCATCGGCAAGGCGGCGGGGCTGCTCTGGATTTTCACGCCCGCCAGCGCCTATCTGCTCTCCCTGCCAAACCCGGAGGGTCGGGCCCTGCGGGCGGAGGAGCGGGACTATCTCCTGGGCTGCGCATCCGACACCTGGCGCTATTTCGACGACTTCATGACGGCGACGGAGCACGGTCTGCCGCCGGACAACCACCAGTACCGCCCGCCCACGGGCACGGCCCACCGCACCAGCCCCACCAACATCGGCCTGGGGCTGCTCAGTCTGCTGGCCGCCCTGGACCTGGAGCTGACGGAGCGGGGCGCGGCCCTGGACCGCATCGCCCGGGGGCTGGAGACCCTGGAGGCCCTGCCAAAGTGGCGGGGACATCTCTACAACTGGTATCAGACGGAGACGCTGGAGCCCCTGCGGCCCCGCTACGTCTCCACTGTGGACAGCGGCAACCTCTGCGCCTGTCTTCTGGCGCTGCGCGCCGGGCTGCGGGAGCTGGGGGAGGACGCCCTGGCCCGGCGGGCCGATGCCCTGGCGGCGGCCATGGGCTTTGCGCCGCTCTATGACCGGAAGCGGCGGCTGCTGCACATCGGCTATGACCCGGAGACCGGGCAGCTTTCCGAAGGGCACTATGACCTGCTCTCCTCCGAGGCCCGGCTGACCGCCTATCTGGCCGTGGCGCGGGGGGACGTGCCGCGGGAATGCTGGCAGCGGCTCAGCCGGGCGCAGCTGGCCTATCGCCGGCGGCGGGGCATGGCCAGCTGGACGGGCACCATGTTCGAGTACCTGATGCCGGAGCTGCTGCTGCCCCTGATCCCCCACAGTCTGCTGCACGAGAGCGCCCGCTACTGCCTCTATGTCCAGCGCCGCCGGGCAAAAGCCATGCGCGCCCCCTGGGGCTGCTCCGAGAGCGCCTACGCCGCCCTGGACAGCGCCATGAGCTACCGCTACAAGGCCCACGGCTGCGCCGGGCTGGCCCTGCGGCGGGGCATGGACGAGGACTTCGTGGTCTCGCCCTACAGCAGCTTTCTGGCCCTGCCGGTGGCCCCCGGGGCGGCGCTGCGGAATCTGCGGCGGCTGGAGGGTCTGGGGCTGCGGGGGCGCTGGGGCTTCTGGGAGGCGCTGGACCTGAGCCCGGGCCGGGCTGCGGAGGGCGGCGCGGTGCTGCGCTGCGTCATGGCCCACCACCAGGGCATGAGCCTGGTGGCCGCCGACAACGCCCTGTGCAGTGGGGCAATGCAGCGGCGCTTCCTGGCCGACCCGGCCATGGACGCTTACCGCCAACTGCTGGAGGAAAAGACCCCCTGGTCCGTCCGGGTCCTGCGCCGGAGCCACCGGGAGCGGCAAAGTCCGCCCCCGCGCCCGGAGGCCCAGGGCTGGAGCCGGGAGGGTGTGGGCACGGACTTCCTGCGCCCCCGCTGCTGTCTGCTGGCCGGGGACCATTACAGTCTGCTGTTTGCCGAAACCGGCCTGTGCCGTCCCCGCTGGGGGCGCGTCTCCCCCTACGTTCCGGGCCTCAGTCCCCTGGACCTGGACCGGGGCATGGACTTCCGGCTTTGGCTGGACGGGCAGGACTGGCCCCTGCTCCCCGCCCCGGACGCGGGGGAGCCGCTCCGATTCCGTTGGCGCTTCACGGATCAATCGGCGGAGCTGGCGGCGCTGCACCCCCGCTTTCGCAGCAGCCTCTCGGTGCGCCTGAGCCGGGCGGAGGCCGGGGAGCGGCGCAGCCTCCGTCTGCTGCCCCTGGGCAGCGCGCCGGAGGAAGCCGCGCTGCGGCTGCGCTTTCGCCCGCTGCTGGCGGAGGAACGGGACTACTTTGCCCAGCCCGCTTTCGCCGCCCTGGGACTCTCGGCCCGGATCGAGCGGGGCTGCCTGCTGATCCGCCGCCTGCCCCGGGGGCGCAATGGGGAACTCTGGCTCTGCCTGGCCGCCACGCTGCCGCTGCGGGCGGAGCTGGGCCCCGGCCCGGATTCCGGGCGGGCCGGGGAGCCGCTGCCCGTGGGGGTGGAGGAGCGCTTTTTGAATGACGCGCTGGTGACCGTGTGCTGGGACCTGCCCCTGACGGCCCAGCGGGAGACCCGGCTGGATCTGGCCTTCGCCCTGGCCCACAGCGCGGAGGAGGCCCTGGACGGGGCGCGGCGCATCCTGGACGAGACGGGCTTTGCCGACCTGCCCCGCCGGGCCGCCGCCGTGCTGGGACTGGACGTGGAGGCGGCGGAAGCGGCCATGGAGCTGCTGAGCGCCCTCTGCTTCCCCGTGGCCCCCGCCGCCCCGGTGCGCCGGGAGGAGCTGTGGCGCTTCGGCATCTCCGGGGACCGGCCCATCGTCTGCGCCCGCTTCCGGGACCAGACGGAGCTGGACTGGGCCAGACAGCTGCTGGACTGCCACCTCTTCCTCTGCGGCTGCGGGCAGGACTATGACCTGGTGTTCCTGACGCCGGAGGGCGGGGCCTACCAGACGCCGCTGCGTGACCTGCTGGAGCGTGCGGCGCGGCGCAGCGGGGAGGAAGCCCTGCTGGGCCGGGGCGGCGGCGTCCACCTGATCGCCGAGGGGGAGGGTACGGAGGCCCTCCGCGCCGCGGCGGCGGCGTGCCCGGAGCCGGGGGACTGGCCCACGCTGCCCCGGCAGACCGCCTGGCGCGCCGCGCCGCTATGCCCCCCTCTCAGAGGGGGGTGGCGCGAAGCGCCGGGGGGAGGAAATCTCCCCGCCCCGGGCCGGACCATGCCGGACTTCCGCTGGGATTCCGACGGCGGCTTCCGCTTCCGCGTCCGGCTGGGCCTGCCGCCCAGGGCCTGGCAGAACGTGCTGAGCAACGGACGACTGAGCTGGCTGGCCGCCGACAGCGGCTGCGGCAACCTCTGGGACGGCAACGCCCGGGAGAACCCCCTCAGCCCCTGGCCGGGGCTGGCCTGGGGGACGGAGGGGCCGGAGCGCCTGCTGCTGGAGACCCCGGAGGGGCTGCGGAGTCTCTTCGCCGGGGACCGGGAGGAGACCCTGGTGCGCTACCGTCCGGGTACGGCGGAGTGGCTCTGCCGCCGGGGGACGCTGACGCTGCGGCTGACGGCGTTCATCCCGCCGGAGACCGACGTGCGCGTCTTTCTGCTCTCCTGCACCGGGGAGACGGCGGGCTGCGCCCTGCACTGGCAGACGCGCTTGCAGCTCTGCCCGGACCCGGAGGGGGCGCGCTTCTGCCGCTGCCGGGCGGAGGCGGGGCTGCTGCGGGCGGAAAACCCCCGATCCATGGCTGCGGCGCGGCCCTTCCTCTGGACCGCCAGCGGCGGGATCGACCACTACACTTTCTCCCGCGCAAGCGCGGAGGCCCTGCGCTACGACGGGGCCATGCCCCAGGGCGAGCCGGTCTTTGCGGCCCGGCTGCCCCTGGGCGCGGAGACGGTGCTGGTCTGCGGCTGCGACGCGCCGGAGCAGCTTCGGGCGCTCAGCGAACCGGAACATGCAAAGGCAGCCCTGCGGGAGACCCGGCGGCGCTGGGACGAGCTTTCCGCCCTGCTGCGGGTGGAGAGCGGCTGGGAGCCTTTGGACCGGCTGGCCAACGGCTGGCTGGCCTATCAGACCCTGACCGGGCGGCTGCTGGGGCGCAGCAGCCTCTATCAAAACGGCGGGGCCTTCGGCTTCCGGGACCAGCTCCAGGACGCGGTGAACCTGATCGTCCTGGACGGCGCTCCGGCCCGGGCGCAGATCCTGCGCTGCTGCGCCCACCAGTACGCGGAGGGGGACGTGCAGCACTGGTGGCACGAGGGGGACGCGGCCCCCAAGGGGGTCCGCACCCGCTGCAGCGACGACCTGCTGTGGCTGCCCTGGGCGGTGGCGGAGTATCTGGAAAAGACCGGGGACGCCTCCCTGCTGGGGGAGACCGCGCCCTTCCTGCGCTCCGAGCCGCTCCGGGCGGAGGAGCGGGACCGCTACGAGACCGCCGTGGCGGACGGCCCCGCCGCCGGGGTGGCGGAACACTGCCGCCGGGCGCTGGCGCTGGTGATGGCCCGGGGCACGGGTCCCCACGGGCTGCTTTGGATCGGCAGCGGGGACTGGAACGACGGCTTTGACCGGGTGGCGGGCGAGAGCGTCTGGCTGAGCTGGTTTTTCCTGCTGACGGCGGAGGCCGCGGCCCCCTGGCTGGAGCCTGTGCCGGGGCTGCGGGACTTCTGCGCGGCCCTGGCGGAGGCCGCCGACCGGGCCTGGGACGGGGACTGGTATCTCCGGGGCTATTTCGCCGACGGCAAGCCCCTGGGGAGCCGGGAGAACAAAGCCTGCCGCATCGACTCCATCGCCCAGAGCTTCGCCGCCCTCAGTGGGCGGGCCGACCCGGAGAAGGTCTCCCGCGCCCTGCGCAGCGCCGTAGAGCGGCTCCACGACCGGGAACACCGCCTGGTCCGGCTGTTCACGCCGCCCTTCACCGGGGCGGAGGAAGACCCCGGCTATCTGGTTTCCTACGGCCCCGGCTTCCGGGAAAACGGCGGGCAGTACACCCACGGCGCCCTGTGGCTGGTGCTGGCCCTGCTGCGAACCGGCGCGGCGGACCAGGCCTGGGCGCTGCTGCGGGACCTGCTGCCCGGGGACCGGGAAGCAGCGCGCTACGGCGCGGAGCCCTACGTCCTCAGCGCCGACGTGTGCGCCGCCCCGGGCCGGGCGGGGGAGGCCGGCTGGAGCTGGTACACCGGCGCGGCGGGCTGGATGCTGCGCATCGTGGCGGAGGAACTGCTGGGCCTGCGCTTGCAGGGCGGCAAGCTCACGCTGCGGCCCCGTCTCCCCGCTGAACTGTCCCACGTGGATCTGGCCTACCGGGGTCTGCGCATCGCGTACCGGGAGGGGGAGATCTACGTCAACGGGACGCTTTGGTCCGGGGGAGAGATCGCCGTCTGAGCCTGGCGCTAACACCGGCTGACCGGGTCCGCCCCATAGCTGCAACAAGCCCTGTGCTGTCGTTCAAAAGAGAGGCAGCGCAGGGCTTGTTGATGGGGTGTGGCGGCGATGACCCCGATTTCGCCACGGTTGATCGAAACCTGTTGGCGTGAAAAATCAAAACAACGCCCCCGATGATCCGCGCAGCGCCCGGTTTGCCGTTCCGCGTCCGGCGCATCCACAGTCGGAAACGACATGATTTGCGCGCTTGCAAATGCGCAGCAGGGGGGCAAAACGCGGCGAAAGCTGCGGGCCGTCGGGACGCCGGCCCCTACGGATGGACGGGATTTGGATTGGCAGGACGCGGGAACGAGACGGCGTTTGCCGTCCGCGTGTTCCATTCAGTCTATACATAGTTTAATGGAATTACAGCTTCCTTTTCCGCCCCTTTGCACCTCTTTTTCAAAGTGGGGAATGCTCCCCTTTTCCGTCCGAAACAAGCCCAGGAAAGTGGTGGATTCACCTCCCTTTTTCCTGTTTTATGTTTACATAATTTTGATCCTCTGTTAGAATTTGTCACTTTTCCAGCGCAATTTCCCGGAATTTGAAACTTTTTGTAGGAATTTTTCGTCCGGACGGCACAAAATATACCCTTTCCAGCGCCGAAAAAACGGATGTTTTTTCCACATCTTGTGCCTTTGTGGAGCTTCACAGAAAACGGCGGGCCGCTTTTGTTCAATCCGCGGCTTGCCACGGGCAGGGGCCTTCGTTATAATGGGTTTATACAGCGGGAGGGATACGCCCCCACGGGTTCTCAAGTCTCCCGCCGGGCACCTCGCATTTTTCGTGGTTTTTCATCCAAACGCAAGCGCATGGGACGGACAGAAAGGAGACCGGTCATGGGAAAGTTCATTCGGATATTTCTGGCGCTGCTGTGCATCGCCCTGCTGTTCCTCTCCCCCGGGCCGCGGGTCAGCGCCGCCTGGGCGCCTCTGCCCGCCGCCCAGTGCGCCGGGGCCCTCCCCGGGCCGGAGCTGACCGCCGGGCTTCTGCCGGGCTGAGGACCGCCTTTGCCGCCCGACTTGCCGCCGCGCCGCAGCTTGCCCGCTGCGGCGCGGCGGTCTGCAAAAAGCCGTGTTTTTCCCGCTCCCGCCTCTTGCCAAGGGGACAAAGCCTGTGATATGATAAGGGGTAATTATTTCAATCTCACGCAGAGGGAAACGGAGCGGTCCGATGCTGGAAGAGACGCTGAAAACCGGATTTGCCGCCATGGGGCTGTGCGCCGACGACGCGGCGCTGGCGCGCTTCCGCCGCTACTATGAGGCGCTGGAGGAGACCGGGCGAGTGATGAACCTCACCGCCATCCACGGGGAGGAAACTGTGGCGCGGCTGCACTTTCTGGACTCCTGCGCGCCGCTGCAGCGCTATGCGCTGGACGGGGCGCGGGTGATCGACGTGGGCACCGGGGCGGGCTTTCCCGGGCTGCCGCTGAAGCTGCTGTGCCCCGGCATGGAGCTGACCTTGCTGGACTCCCTGGCCAAGCGGCTGGGCTTCCTGCGGGCGCTCTGTGACGAACTGGGGCTGACAGGCGTGGAGACGGTCCACGGCCGGGCCGAGGAGCCGGGGGCGCGGCGGGAGCGCTACGACTTCGCCCTCAGCCGGGCGGTGGCGCGGCTGAATCTGCTCTGCGAACTGTGTCTGCCCTACGTCCGGGTGGGCGGGCGTTTTCTGGCGCTGAAAGGCCCCGGCGCGGACGCGGAACTGGCCGAGGCCGGGCGCGCCGTCGAGACCCTGGGCGGGCGCGTGGAGGGGGTTTTCCCCTACGCCCTCCCCGGCGGGGACGACGACCATCGGCTGGTGGTCATCGAAAAATGCCGCCCCACGCCCCGGACCTACCCCCGCAAGTTCGCTTTGATGAAAAAAGCGCCGCTTTGATTCCGACAGAGAAACAGGAGAAGTGCCGATATGACGAATCTGACCGAAGGCTTTGGCAGCATGGTATTTGACGAGCGGGCCATGCGCCGCTATCTGGACCCCCAGGCCTTTGCCCGCCTGAAGCGGGCCACGGACACCGGGACCCAGATGGACCCGGAGACCGCCGACGCGGTGGCCGCCGCCATGAAGGCCTGGGCCGTGGAGCACGGGGCCACCCACTACGCCCACTGGTTCCAGCCCCACACCGGCTTCACCGCCGAGAAGCATGAGAGCTTCCTGGTCCCCGAGCGGGGCGGCGGGGCGGTGCTGGAGTTCTCCGGCCGGGAGCTGATCCGGGGCGAGGCCGACGGCTCCTCCTTCCCCACCGGCGGTCTGCGCGCCACCTTCGAGGCCCGGGGCTACACGGCCTGGGACCCTACCAGCTACGCCTTCATCAAAGACGGCGTGCTGTGCATCCCCACCGCCTTCTGCTCCTACGGCGGGCACGCCCTGGACAAGAAGACCCCGCTGCTGCGCAGCATGGACGCTCTGAACCAGCAGGCCCGGCGCTTCCTGCGCTGCTTCGGGCAGGAGGTGGGCAGCGTCTACGCCACCGTGGGGCTGGAACAGGAATACTTCCTGGTGGACCGGGACCGCTATTACCGCCGGAAGGACCTGATCTACACCGGTCACACCTTACTGGGAGCCCGCCCGCCCAAGGGGCAGGAGCTGGACGACCACTACTACGGAGCGCTGAAGATCCGCGTGGCAGACTTCATGCGGGAGCTGAACGAGGAACTATGGAAGCTGGGCATCCCGGCCAAGACGGAGCACAATGAGGCGGCCCCCGCCCAGCACGAGCTGGCCCCGGTCTATGACAAGTGCAACATCGCCGTGGACCACAACCAGCTGACCATGGAGGTCATGAAGAAGCTGGCCAAGCGCCACGGCCTCACCTGCCTGCTGCATGAAAAGCCCTTCGCCGGGATCAACGGCAGCGGCAAACACAACAACTGGGGCCTGAGCACCGACGACGGGCGCAACCTGCTGTCCCCCGGCAAAACCCCGGAGGAAAACCTGCGCTTCCTGCTGCTGGTCTGCGCGGTGATGCAGGCGGTGGACGACTATCAGGACCTGCTGCGCTTCTCCGTCTCCTGCGCCGGGAACGACAACCGCCTGGGCGGCTTTGAAGCGCCCCCGGCCATCGTCTCCATGTTCCTGGGGGAAGACCTGGAGCGGGCCCTGCTGGCCTACGTCAGCGGGGACAGCTATGATGGCCGCTCCCGGGAGATGCTGCGCCTGGGAGCCGGGGCGGTGCTGGACATCCCCCGGGACAACACGGATCGCAACCGCACCAGCCCCTTTGCCTTCACCGGCAACAAGTTCGAGTTCCGCTCCCTGGGCAGCAGTATGTCCGCCGCGGACTGCAACACCGTCCTGAACACCATCGTGGCCGAGTCCCTGCGCCAGTTCTCCCAGCGGCTGGAGGGGGCCGACGATCTGCACGAGACCGCCGCGGCCCTGATCTCCGAGACCGTGCGCGCCCATGCGCGCATCCTCTTCTCCGGCAACGGCTACAGCGCCGAATGGGTGGAGGAAGCCCGGCGGCGGGGCCTCAGCAACTACGCCTCCTCCGCCGAGGCCATTCCCCACCTGACGGACGAAAAGAACGTGGAACTGTTCGAGCGGCACCACGTCATGAGCCGCCGGGAGCTGGAGTCCGTCCGGGACGTGCTGCTGGAAAACTACTGCAAGCAGATGCGCATCGACGCCGGCGTAATGAGCGAAATGGTCCGCCGGGACGTGCTGCCCGCCGTCCTGCGCTTCCAGCGGGAGCTTGCCGAGACCATCGACGCCAAGCGCCGCATCGAAGGCGGCCCCCGCATCCCCTGCCAGGCCGAGACCGCGCTGCTGGAGCAGATCGCCAAGCGCTCCGACCAGCTCTATCTCCGCCGCATCGAGCTGGACCAGACCGTGGACCGGGTCGCCGCCATACAGGATGTGGCGAAGCAGGCCCTGGCCTTCCGGCAGCAGGTCATGGAGGCCATGGCCCGCGTCCGCGAAAGCTGCGACGCGCTGGAGGACCTGGTCAGCAAAGAGGCCTGGCCCTATCCGAGTTACGGGAATCTGCTGTACCGGGTGTGAGCATATCAGGAAAATGGCATCCCGCCCCAACGCCGCTGCGCGTCGGGGCGGGATGCTGTGTTTTTTCCAACGGAGTCAATAGGGACGGTTTTCCACGTCCCTTCTGACTCTTTTGCGGTAGAGAGAGGGTAAGCTGAACCGGGAAACGGTCTATTGGCCCTTGTTTTCGGGCTTTCCACGGCGAAGTTGACAGAGGCAACACCAGCTGGTATTTGCAGAATAGATATCAAGCTGGATTAAGAACATACGTTTCAAACAATCTCCTGTTCCAGCTTGTCAAATTCAGGAGTGGAGAAAAAGTCTCCCAGTGTAATTTCAAACCCATCACAGAGTTTTTTGATCGTCACCGTCCCTGGGTTCCGGCTCTCTCCGTTCAGAATGCTTTTGATCGTCGCCTGCGGCACGGCGGACAGGTTGCTTAGTCCGTTCGGTGTAATGCCGCGTTCCTGACACAACTGAATGATGCGGGCAGCAATGGCCTCACGGGTATTCATAGGCGCTCCTCCAAGTGGTTTTGGGTTATAATAAAACACTTGGAGATTCCTTATTAGTGACACTTCACTAATCGAAAAAAGTGTGGTAAAATAGTGATATATCACTATTTGGAGCGATGTCTATGAACAATTCCCTTTGCTGTGCCGTGATCGGAGCGTCTGTGATGCGGTTTCCGTGGGGTTTTGACGAAGAAGCCGCCGGATGTCAGGAACTAAAGCTGGAACTGGCACAAAAAATAATGGAACTGTGCCAGCAGGGCGTCAAATGCTTTGCCGTTGTTGCAGACTGTGGAGTCGGCCTGTACGCCGGAGAAATCGTGAATGCACTGCGTCGTGCGGATGCCGATCTCACGCTCTTTGTCGTCGCGCCGTACGAGGAACAGGCGACAAAATGGGCACCCTATTTGCGGGAGCGCTATTTCATGCTGCTGGAAAACTGCACGAGCATGGAGCTTGCAAGAGTGCACAGAACGCCAGACTGCGAATTCGACGCCTACCGTAGAATCATCGACTGCGCCGATATGGTACTTGCAGTCGGAGATCTTCATAGTGCAAAAGGCGATGCCGCGGATCGCGGGATAGCGTACGCAAAAACCAAACATTTAGCAATCATGCTGATCCCGCCCGTTTCCGGACGATAGAGCTGAGTGGACGCCCGGTCATTCGGCAAAAATCTCATAGTCAAAAGGCCGACGCTCATTCACCATTTCAACCATAGGGTATTTTTGAAAAATGTGGGAATCGGGATGCCCGTATCTGTTTGTAATGCCGCAAGAAATCACGAAGAAACACTCGTCGTTTAAAAAACCATTGAACGCATCCGCATCTGCGCCATGATGTGGGTATTGCACCAACGTCCTATGTGCCGGTGGACATTTTCCGCCATCTTCTCTTTTTCTAAAAACGGAAATGCTCTCGTTGTCCAGTTCAATATCTCCGGTCAAAATCGCATAGCGGACTGAAAAACACCTTTTATTGCGTGCATAATAGCAATCACAAACCGGAGTAATATGAAAAAGGTTAGCAGTGTCAGACTGTTCTTGATTCGGGTTGTGCAGAAGAACGACGGATGTGCGATTGATGGAGTATCCTCCTTTACAAACAGAACGGTTTAGTTTTTGCCGCAGAGCCTGGACATGCCTCCGGCTTGCAAAAACCTGAGATAGAGTTACGTAATTCTGATCCAGATACTCTTCCACAGTTCGACCATATGCGTCCCAGTTTGGAACAGGAAGGTTTTCCAAGCAAAACTCCCAATGAAAAGGCGTAGCGTTTAACGTCGTGCAATTCTTCAGATAGACAAGTTCGGTTTCTCCATATTCTTCATGCATCAGAATGCTACCAGGAGAAACGGACAGATCATTTGTGCTCTCTCGTCTCTGAATTAAGTAATTGTCTTTGAAGCTGTCTCTCTCGTCAGCACCCAAAAGCAGAATCCGTCGAACCCCTTTTGATTCAAACCATGCAACGGGGTCAAGATAAAAGGACTGCAAGAATGCCTCATCATAAGAGCTTTCCAATCGGGCCAAAAGCTTCATCCCCTCGCTGAGATAGGGCATCACAACGGTATCCACCTCTACGCCATCCAGCAGATGCTCCAGCCCGTTCACATGATCGTCATGCAAATGGGACACGATCAACAAATCCAACTTTTTGCGGCCCGATGTTCGAGAGTTTTTCAACAGAAGCTTCAAGTGGTCGGTCTCCTGACGCAAAAAAACTCTCGGAGAATCCGTACCGCAGTCATAAACAAAGCTGAACTGCCGGTTTTGCTTCCCATCTTTTTTCATAAGAATACCTGAGTAAAACAATCCCTGTCCAATCGGATGAAAGCGGAACGTTCCGTGAACAGCCATGGTTTAGCCTCCTGACCTTTTTTGTTTTCCCGCTGTTTTTTGCCGCTGTTTGTTCAATAAAACAGGAGACCGTCCCGCAAAAGACGGCCTCCCTTTTTTGCTTTGTTTGGAAACGTTTGCGCGGCGTGGAACTCAGCGCTTGTTGCTCTTCTTCCAGATGCCCATCTTCTCGGCGCTGGCGATCAGCTCATCGCGGAACTGGGGATGCGCGATGGAGATGATGGCGGCGGCGCGCTGCCAGGTGGACATACCCTTCAGGTTGATCATGCCGTACTCGGTGACCAGATAGTGGATGGTGGAACGCGGGTCGGTCACGATGGAGCCGTTGGTCAGGGTGGGGACGATGCGGCTCTTCAGGGAGCCGTCCTTGCCCTTCATGGCGGAGGACATGCAGATGAAGCTCTTGCCGCCCTTGGAGAGGTAAGCGCCCAGCACGAAGTCCAGCTGACCGCCGGTACCGGAGATCTGCTTCACACCGGCGGACTCGGCGTTGACCTGGCCGAAGAGGTCGAGGTCCACGATGTTGTTGATGGAGATGAAGTTGTCCAGAGAAGCCACGACATGCACGTCGTTGGTGTAGTCCACGGGAGCGCCGACCACGTCGGGGTTCATGTCCACGTAGTCATACAGCTTCTTGGTGCCGGCGGCGAAGGCGAAGACCTGACGACCGGGGTCGAGGGTCTTGTTCTTGCCGGTGATCTTGCCGGCCTGGGCGATGTCCACGAAGGCGTCCACGTACATCTCGGTGTGCACACCCAGATCCTTCAGGTCGGACTCGGCGATCAGGGCGCCGACGGTGTTGGGCATACCGCCGATACCCAGCTGCAGGCAGGCGCCGTTGGGAATCTCAGGCACGATCAGGTTGGCGACGGCGCGGTCCACATCGGTGGCCGGGGCGCTGCCCAGCTCGGGGATGGCGGGGTTGTCGCCTTCGACGACCATGTCCACATCCTGGATGTTGATCTCGGTCTTGTACAGGCCGTAGCAACGGGGCAGGTTGGTGTTGACCTCGACGATGATGGTCTTGGCCTTCTGGCACATATCATAGAGGTGAGAGGGAGCGATGGAGAAGGAGAAGTTGCCGTGCTTGTCCATCGGGGGAACCTGCATCATGACCACATCGACGTCGATGTTCTCACGATAGAAGCGGGGCAGCTCGGAATAACGCATGGGGTTGAAGTAGCCCATGCCCTTGGCGATGATCTTGCGATCCACGCCGGAGCAGTGCCAGGAGTTCCAGCTGAAATGCTCGGGGGCGTCGTCCGCCTTGGCGATCTCGGGCATCCACATGGTGACGCCGCCGCGCACCTTCACGTCCTCCAGCTCGTCCTTGCGGGCGGCCAGGGCCTTGTCCAGGGCCACGGGATGGTTGGTGCACCAGGAATAGTCCACCCAATCACCGGACTTGACGACCTTCACAGCCTCCTCGGCCGTGGTCAGCTTGCTCTCATAAAGCTTCTGAAAATCCATTGAACGCTCCTTTTCTGCCGAACGGGGCAGGTTCGGCTGATGAATTTTTATCACATGGGTGGGTCAAATGACTGCGTCCCATGTGCCCGCACGCGCAGGAGTGGGGCCGGGGACGCGCACCGGGACCCGGCGGCGCTTTTTGCAGTCATTCAACACCGCGGGGCGGTACAGGAGAGTCTGTCCGCTCCGCGGCTTGGGTTATTTGCGTAAAGGGATCAGGCTTGTCCGATCAGAGACTCAGCACTTCTCGAACACGGTGGCAACGCCCATGCCGCCGCCGATGCAGAGGGTAGCCAGGCCCTTCTTGGCCTCGGGGCGCTTGGCCATCTCGTGGATCAGGGTGACGATGATGCGCGCACCGGAAGCGCCGACGGGGTGACCGACAGCGATGGCGCCGCCGTTGACGTTGACCTTGTCCATGTCGAAGTGCAGCTCGCGGGCGACAGCGATGGACTGGGCGGCAAAGGCCTCGTTGGCCTCGACCAGGTCGATGTCCTCGATGGTGACGCCGGCCTTGGCCATGGCCTCACGGGAGGCGGGCACCGGGCCCACGCCCATGATCTTGGGATCCACGCCGCCGTGGCCCCAGCCGATCAGCTTCGCCATGGGCTTCAGGCCGTACTTCTCGACGGCTTCGCCGGAGGCCAGCAGGATGGCGGCAGCGCCGTCGTTGATGCCGGAAGCCTGGCCGGCGGTGACGCGCTGGACATGCTTGCGGGTGTCGGCCTCGTGGACCTCGGTGGGCTCGAAGGTGTGGACGATCTCATCCTCCACGCCGACGGGGCCGGCGGGGAAGGCGCCCTTCAGCTTGGCCAGGCTCTCGACGGTGACGCCGGCCTTGGGGAACTCGTCCTTCTTGAACTCCACGATCTGCTTCTTGACCTTGACAGGAACGGGAACGATCTCGTCGTCGAAGCGGCCGCAGGCCTGGGCGGCCTCAGCCTTCTGCTGAGAGGAAGCGCCGAACGCATCCAGCTCCTCGCGGGTGATGCCCCACACGTCGCAGATGTTCTCGGCAGTGGTGCCCATGTGATAGTTGTTGTAAGCGTCCCACAGGCCGTCCTTGATCATGGTGTCAACGACCTTCTTGTCGCCCATGCGGGCGCCCCAGCGCTCATTGGGCAGGGCGTAGGGAGCGGCGCTCATGTTCTCGGTACCGCCGCAGACGACGACCTCGGCGTCCCCGGCGCGGATGGCGCGGGCGCCCTCGATGACGCTCTTCATGCCGGAGCCGCAGACCATGCCGACGGTGTAGGCGGGAACGCTGTAGGGCAGGCCGGCCTTCACGCCAACCTGACGGGCCGGGTTCTGGCCCTGGGCAGCGGTCAAAATGCAGCCGAACATCAGTTCGTCCACCTGCTCGGGCTTGACGCCGGCGCGGTTCAGGACTTCCTTCACCACGATCGCGCCCAGCTCAGGAGCCGGAACGTCCTTCAGGGAACCGCCAAAGGAGCCAACGGCGGTACGGCAGCAATTGACCAGATAAACATCTCTCATGACAATCAACCTCCAAGTTTGCCCTGGTGCAGGGCAGAATTTAAGTAATCTGCGCTAGGATGGAGTATATACCATTTTGTGATAAAAATCAAGCGTCGGAGGGGCAGATTGTACAATTTTGTTCACCCTTTCCAAAAATCACCCCCTTCTGTCTATCAGACCGCGAGGCCGACCGGGTCAAACGGGAGAAATTTGAAAAAAAGCCGATTGGACCACTTGACAAAATTGTGCGGATGATGTTATAATCCTCTGGCTTGCGGGTGTAGTTCAATGGTAGAACACCAGCCTTCCAAGCTGGATACGAGGGTTCGATTCCCTTCACCCGCTCCAGCGCGAAGGCAGACCGCAGCAGATATGCGCCAGTAGCTCAGGTGGATAGAGCAACTGCCTTCTAAGCAGTAGGCCAGGGGTTCGAGTCCCTTCTGGCGTACCAGATTTGGTGGGATTAGCTCAGTTGGCAGAGCACCGGATTGTGGTTCCGGGTGTCGTGGGTTCGAGCCCCATATCCCACCCCACTCATCGAAATGGCTGGGAATGGTTGCTGCCATTCGCAGCCGTTTTGATTCCTCCGGCCCCATGGCCGGGGGAGCAACTGCGTCAGCGTAGGGGCGTGGTGAAGCGGTAACACATCGGACTTTGACTCCGCCATTCGCAGGTTCGAGTCCTGCCGCCCCTGCCACCTCGCAGCGCCCAATCTCCGCCCCGTTAGCTCAGCAGGCAGAGCACCTGCCTTTTAAGCAGGGTGTCCGGGGTTCGAATCCCCGACGGAGCACCAGAATAGGACCCTGATCCTGAGATGGATGAGGGTCCTGTCGCTTTGCACCCCGGAAAGAATGAAATCCCTTCCTGTCAAGGGGCTTCTGTCCTTCCTATCATTTCATTGCGGCCCCCCGACAGAGTCATTCTGCCGGGGATGTTTGCGTTTTGACGCCTGACAATTCCCAAACCGCCTCAGGAATCGGCGCAGGAGAAGACGGAACGACCTGCCCGCCCCAGAGGACGTTCCCTTTTACCCCTGAAGCGGACCGGGATTCTGTTCCTGTTCCTCCGTGGATGGCTTCGCCCTGCGTCCAGCATCCGGCTTTTCGAAGTTTGCTCGTGTACAGATCTAACTTGTTGCATCGTCCGTGGAAAACCTCTGAACAGGAATCCTGGCTTGCGGCGACGGAAGGGCAATATCATCTTTGTATACAATCTGATTTCCGATATAATGATAGCTTCCGTCATCTAAAATTCGAATGATAACCTCATGAACAAAAAGTTTGTCTGTATGATAGTCCGGGCAAGCTACATTGACAACGAGCTTGATGGTATGCTCGTCAACTACTTCACACTCTGTGACCTCAGGCGTCACTGTTGGATAATACATCGCATTGGCACCGGAGATGCTCTGCCAGGGATATATATCATTCTCTGAATCGTACAAAGCTCTTTCACGGAGTTCATCTATTGAAATATCAAAAAATGAAAGGATTGTATCCTCGAATAGGTTTCCCGGAATTGCACTATATGGATAGGATGCAGTGTACAGAGGATAGTCTCTGGCATAAAGGAAATCATTGAATTTGATCCGATATAGGAACTCAAGCAAATCATTGAAGCACAGCTTTCCATAATTTTCAGAATTCCAATCTACCAAGAATAAATTGACATTTTGATAACCGATTGGAAGGATATATTTCATGGTTAAGTCGTATCGGGAAGGATCAACCGGATGAAGCCGCAACCGGTGCGCCGCATCCCAATGCCGATTAAGATATTCATCCTGATAAATGAAATTCTTTTCGTCAGTGATGTCCCAGTAAAGTATTTTACGCTTATAGAGATAGGAGAGTTCTATGTTGCCCTCGTCATTCCAATTCGCAACCGCAAAAATGATGCAGGGTTCTCCATCTTTGAATTGGAACTTTCTGTAATACAAACCGCCAGATGACGATATGCCCCAAAAGGACACTTCTGTATCCTTTTCCTGTTTCACGCACGCCCAGAAGGGCATAAAGCAATCGGAATTCTCAAGATACTGTGGATAGATGCGATCGCTGTTTATCACTGGATACCCTGCTTCGATCAATATATCCTCGATCGTGTCTATGGTTTCTTGCGTTACTTCCACGTTTGTGTTCCAGTCCTGGGACGGAACTTTTTCAGCCTTCTGATAGGTTTCCCAATATAACTTCGAGATTGCGGTACAGTCCGATTGAATCGCATCCTTTTCTTCATCAGGTATGTCCAGGTACAGATCCAAGTCCGGTTCTCCGCGATTCTCCGGTGTTTCGATGCTTGTTTGCGTGTCTATCATGTCGCTTTCGGCATGTTCCATAAAGTGCCATATCAGAAACAATGACCAAGCTATCATGATTAAGAGTGCGAATCCTGCTATGATATATTTTTTCATTTTTGCATTCTTTTCCGCCCCGTCCCGCCTCCGCATCGCCGGGGCTGCCAGGCTCTGCCCGTTCTGATGAAATGACCTTCCTGAATCGCGGCGACCGTCGCCGCCGCACAGACAACAACCGCAGCGTATTGCAGCGGGACAGCGGGAATCGTCAGCGGCAACAGAAACAGCAGCGCGCCCGTCGCTTTGTTCATACGCGAATGAACAGCCGCAAAGCGCCTCTGTACGACAAATCCGGTAATGATATTCACGACCTTGATGAGCGCGATCATGCCGATCCAGCCATACAGCCACGCGGAAATACGCAGGATCGGGAGCAGCCTGATCAGACATATCCCCACAAACACAAAATCCGCAGCCGTATCCAGCCTTGCCCCAAGCTCGCTGACGGTATCTGTTTTTCTCGCCACGAATCCGTCAAGCACATCAGATAACCCGGCAGCAAGATAGAATCCGGAAAAGGCAGGAGAGAACGCCGGACAGAACAGAAGAACCACACTGACAGCGATTCTGAAAAATGTGATTGTGTTTGCCATAGCGCCTTCCCTCCTCTTTCCATGGGAGGAAGGCACAAGCGATCGCTCCCTTTGCCCGATGGCCTGTGACAGAGATCTGACAGGCGCCGGTTTTCGGAATCGTCAGCAAGAAGTCCGCGTTTTCCTGTTCCGCCCCTTTGTATATCGGTGCTTCGCCATGCGCGCCGACGATCACATCCACGTTTCCTGACGTATGCGAAAGATGCGCCTGTATCTGATCGCCTTCCGTCCGCTTCATTTCGGCGGATTTTTCTCTGTATTGTTCTTCGGAAACCTCTCTTGTCCCCGGATCGGTACCCGGATGCCGCATTCGTAATCCGGTGACTGTGGGTTTCCGGCAGAATACACTTCGAGTGTCGCACGGCCGTTTGCGCCGCGTTTCTGTCCCTCGTGCGGGAGCCATTCCTGCCAAACTGCCTTGTTCAGCGCCTGCAGCGACTCCGGGATCGGGCCTCTGGTCGTAAATACCGCCCACTCGCCTGCCGGGAACGCGAACAGCTCCAGGCCCTCCGGGACCTCGCCTCCCCGGTACAGCCCGGCAATCCAGTAAGCAAAGCCGTTTTCAGATTCCGCGCAGATCGCGTACATCCCGATCCCGTTTTCCAGGATCGCGTGCTCCACGGCGTTTTCCGGCTGCATGGTCTGCCAGAGGCGGGCGTATTTTGCGGCGTATTCCCTGTCCCAAAACTCCGGGCATCTCTGATTCCCCTCTTCCGGACGTATCTCGGTATGGAAGCCGATCAAGGTCATGGCCGCTTTCTTTTCATAACTGACGTTCACACCCATCTGTCCTCCTTCTCCGATAGATCTCAAAAAACTGTATCACATGCTTCCTGACCAGTTCCATGACCTCGTCTTCCCGTTTCGGTTCCCGGTCGCACAGATTGATCCAGACGGTGATCGGAGATGAGAACTGCGCGGCCATGATTTCCGCATCTGCATTTCTCAGGGTTCCCGCACGGATCAGGAATCGCATCATACCCATAAAATACTTCAGAACATCCTCATAGTTCTGTTTCGTTTGCAGCTCCGCCAGCTCTGCGTTGCGGAACTGCTCGATCACAAGCATTTTCCTGCCCTTGCTGATACGCGGGTCATGCAGGATGTAGCGCATCTGTCCCTGTACGAGCTGCGCCGCGTCTTCCGCATTCATGCCGGTCTTATCCTTTGTGAATTCCGGATCGTCCCAGTCAGCACGTACAAAAATCGAATGGTCGGCATAACCTTTCAGAACGGTTTCGACGACAGTATCCAAAATATCCCGCTTATTGGCGAAATGGCTGTAGAGGGATGCCTTGCGGAGCCCTACCGCATCGGCGAGCTGCGAGATACTGGTTGCCTCGTATCCATGAACAGCGAACAGATCCAGCGCCGCCTCCAGGATTTCTTCCCGTGTGTTGCTCTTTTCCATGCGTTTCGCCCCTTCTCCAAACCAGCGGTAAGGCCCGATTTCCTCACCCATTATACCTAACGTTCGTTCGTTCGTCAACAAGCTTTTTCGTTGTCTGTCACCGATCTATTATCGGAACAGCTTGTCCCGCATGATTTTACGCGCAGACGCTTATCCCGTTTTTCGTGCAAATCAATATATATATTTATATAGTATATACTATTTATCATGCTGTCCGTCATCTTGACAGCGGCGGGAGATATGATAGAATCGCAGCAAGAACAGCGACAAAGGAGGAACCCACCATGCCAAACCCGATCATGGAACAGCCCAAACACCGCTCCGCCCTCCGTCTTGCGGCGGGGCGGCTGGTCTTTGGCGTGCGGCGGAAGCTGCTCTGGCTGGGGATGCGCCGCAGCTTTGCCCGGCAGCGGGAGGAAACGCCCCTCCCCTGCCTGGGCTTTTCCCACCACACGCCCCTGCTCCGGGAGCTGAAAAACGCGGACATGTGGATGCAGTACAACAAGATCACCAACCTCCGCCTGGCCACGGCGCGGCTGGACGGGCTGCTGCTGCGGCCCGGGGAGGTGTTCAGCTACTGGTATCTGATCGGGCGGCCCAGCCGTCGGCGGGGCTACCTGCCCGGCATGATGCTGGTCAACGGCACGGTGCAGCCCGGCGTGGGCGGCGGGCTCTGCCAGCTCTCCAACCTGATCTTTTGGATGAGCGCCCACACGCCCCTGACGGTGCTGGAGCGCCACCGCCACGGCTACGACGTGTTCCCGGACGCCAACCGGACCCAGCCCTTCGGCAGCGGGGCCACCTGCTTTTACCCCTACGGCGACCTGATGCTGCGCAACGACACCCCCGACACCTGGCAGCTCCGGGTCCGGGTGGGCGAGACCGACCTGGAGGGCGAATGGCGCGTCAGCGCCGCGCCGGAGTACCGCTATGAGGTGGTGGAGCGAAACCACGAGATGCGCGGCGAGCCCTGGGGCGGCTTCACCCGGCACAACGAGCTGTATCAACAGCAGTTCACCCTGGACGGAACGCTGGTGGACGAGCATCTGCTGGTGCGCAACGACGCGGTGATGATGTACGCGCCGTTTCTGGAGTCCTGACATGCGCTGAACGAATTGCGTCATTCTGTAGGGCGCGCCGACCCCGGCGCGCCGGATTCGCAGCCGTCAGGTCCGGCGCGCCGGGTCGGCGCGCCCTACATGCCAAGAAGCGGAACCGCTTCATATGACGCGGCGAAAGGGGGTGCGGCTTTGCTGATCTACTTTCAGCTGATTGAAACAGAGGAAGCGCGGTCCAGATTTGAAATTGTATACCGGACCCACCGGGACATGATGTTCTC
>Ga0310697_10000540_pt1 | contig 50172 bp, 79 predicted proteins | sample 172DNAGHGlowgp2_FD_203883 | JGI IMG/M metagenome (GOLD analysis project Ga0310697, IMG submission 203883) | Sheep rumen microbial communities from Palmerston North, Manawatu-Wanganui, New Zealand - 1728 DNA GHGlow gp2 (v2) (version 2) | ecosystem: Host-associated > Mammals > Digestive system >...
AATCATCTTGACTTCTTGACTTTTTTAGCCTGAAAGGCAAGTAAACCCTGGCTTCGAGCCAAGTCAAGATCAAAATTTCATCTTGACTTTATCTTGACTTGATCTTGACTTTTATACAACTTTAGGAGTATTTATAATATAAATTATACCCCTGAAATTGTACTAATATACAACTTCAGGGGTACATTAATTATTAATTCTGATAGATCGTAGATTTTACTTCGCAGGTATTTCCTGAAACGGTCTCACCGTCAGCTGTCTTGAAATAGATTTTCTTCTTATCGGGATGTTCCTCAACCTTAATCACATTCTTAACTACAAACAGCAGCTTGCTGGTTTTCTTACTGTAAACAAATACTTTCATGATGATTCCTCCTTAAATAAATTCGCCCCAAATGTAGTTACAAAATAATTCTTTTGCAGTACCCGGTGCCTGCTTGCCATACTTAGCGGTGAGATTTCCAAGCTCTGTAAATACCCAACATCTTGCTTCTTCGACCTGTGCATCAGTAATCTGGTCCATGCACTTCTTTCCAAAAAACTCTTCACCATATCCTCTGAAAATTTTATCAATGTGACTCATCTTTAAACCCCCTTATTAACCTACCATATTAAATACTTCTTTAAGAACTGCATAATCTTCTTCATCGCAGATAACTTCGATTAAAGTATTTCCATATGCATCAAATCCAATTTTTGCAGTAGCATCAAGATCTTCAGTTTTAATAATAGTTTTAACTAAACCTAACTTTTTTGTATTATAGCTAAGCGCATAAGTTTTTTTCATCTCAAATCTCCTTTGCTTGAATGCAATCTTGAGGTTACCTCTCGCAGCTATTTGTCTCAATCAGAGGTCATCCGACGTGATCTATTGACCAGGGAGCATTCTGTTTTACCCTCAAGATTGCTTGTTTCATTTGATATATTAATTATACTCTATACCACTATATATGTACACCGACATAGTGCAAGAGATTTGGTAAACCAACTTATGCAGTTTTACCAATCAAAAAGGACCAGGCTTTTGACCTGGTCCTGAGTAATTATGTTAGCCTGCAAGCATGCTTCCTGCAATTTCTTCAAGCTGAAGGCGAGTTTCCAAAGTATAATCCTGAGCAACCTCGGTAATTCCGTTAATCAGGCCCCATCTGTTAGGAGCGTATTTAATCTGCATTACCTCAACAACTTTTTCTGCAGCTTCTGCAGAGAGCTTCGTAGCGGTCTTAACTTCTTCAATAAGGGCTTCCAGATCATTGCTCAACGGGATTTCTCGAGTTGCTTTAATGGATTCCGCAACCTTATCTTTCAGCTCATAAAAAGAATTCAATCCGCCTGTAAGACCCTCTGCAAAATCATCATGGTTGATTCCAATATGCTTCTGCTTAAACATCTTAGCGGCCGATTTGGAAATCACAAGACCATTGGTACAAACTTGCTTCCAGATGAAAAACTTTACTGACAGGCCGCTTCGTCCAATATCAGAGCTATCCAAAGTAATTCCCGCATAAAGGTCTTCCCCGTCAATATCAAGGAGCGTCTGATCAATCATCCTGAGATGCAGCCGCTCTTCATTGATAAAAGATCCTTTGAGAGCAAATTTTTCAGGATTGAAAACTTCCGCTAATGTTGTCAGAATTTCAGGAGCATCATATGTGGAATAGCTTCCCGAAAGGACTCCGCGACAGATTCCGCGGTAATTCCTGATGAAAAGATTTCTCTTATCATCCTGAAGCCAATAGTTCATGTTTTCTGCAGCCAATGTAGGATTGTTGCTTTCAATGCAACGAGTAATGTAACGACTCGGGATAGAAAGCTTTCCACAAAGCTCTCCGCGAGCAAATCCGCTCATTGGAACTGTATGATCACCGAATACCATTGCGCAATCGGCATTCATATGAATGTCACTAGCCGCAACCTTGAAATCCTCACAAGCAGCCTGAATAGCATTTGCTTTATCAAGGAGCTTTCCAAAGTCCTCAGTAGTGTTGATAAATTCACCTCTGTTCAGTTCATTTGCCATCGTATTTTCCTCCTTATTAATTATTTTTCAGTTCAATTCCCCATACCATCTGATAAGGGTTATTGTACATCTTTTCGGCTTTATTCCAAGCTGATCTTTCAATGCGAGCTTTGATCTTAACTGTTTTAGAAAAGCTAAAATTATCAAATGCAGAAATTCTTCTGTAAATTATCACATTCCAGGTTTTCATCTCGGATCTCCTTTCCATGTACCGCGGGCTCGTTCCAAGCGTTCGATGGTCGATGCGCTCAAACCGGCGACTGTGCGGCGGTGTTTCGTATCTCTTAACTATATTTATTATATCACCGTTTACCGAAAATGTACACTTAAAGTTGTACGTAATACTGCAAGAAAAATAAAGCTATAAACTATGCAACTTTAATAGTATAGCTTTAAAAGGCCCCAGATTGACCTCTAATGAATTAAAATAAGAGGGCAGCCGTTTAGCTACCCTCTTATATAAAACTCCGTGTGGATCAAAATTTCAAGGAAATTTTGAGAATCATCTCCGTCCGCCCAGCGGGATCTCAATTGCTTCTTCGACCGACCAGCCATTGCGGTTAATGCGGTCGTAAAGGGTGGGATAGGGGAGATTGAGTTCTTCAGCCCAAGCCTTGATGGACTGAGTTTTACCGTTGTAAGTCAGTTCCTTAACCTTCTTCGATTTCCTGGTCGCAGGGGTCTTTTTTGCAGGTTTAGCGGGTTTGACAGGCTCAGTCTGCTCCGCATGTTCTTCAGGTTCTTCCTGATCGTCCACAGGCGGTTCTGTAGGAGCAAGCTCCGCAGGCGGAGTAGTTTCAAGCTCATCCTGATCGTCAAAATCATCAGGATCATCCTGATCGTCTTGATCATCCTCAAATTCCCTCACGGCGATTGCAGCTCTTGCTTGTTCCAATGCGGTAGTAAGAGTCACGCCCTGGTCAAGATCGGCCTTGATTTTTTCGATTTCTTTATCGGTAAATTCCTGATGCAGAATCTCGTCGATTTTCTGCAGGATCTTATCGACGGCAGCAGCCTTACTGCCTTTTTCATTGATTTTAACGGCATATTTATTGGCCAGCTCCTTCAAGTCAATCATTCTTTTTGCAATCAGTCTTTCCTTATAAGTCATTATAAACCTCCTTATTAATTAGCATTCGCAATTGCTTCTTCTAATGTGGTAAAGTTACCAAGTGTTTCGCCAAGAATATCAAACAAAGAAATCTTCTTGAGCTCATAGACCTTCTTGCTGGGCCGATAAATGATTTTGTAAAAACCATCTTCGCTCACATAAGTTTTAACGGGATCTTTCTTGCTTGACTTAAGTGTGAATCTCATTTTTGATCTCCTTTGGTTGATTGCTTGTTTCATTTGATATATTAATTATACTCTATACCACTATATATGTACACCGACATAGTGCAAGAGATTTGGTAAACCAACTTATGCAGTTTTACCAATCAAAAAGGACCAGGCTTTTGACCTGGTCCCCTTGAAAAGATATCAATTTACAAAATACCACTTTTGTAGTATAATAATAGAAAAAATTAAAGGAGCTTTTATTATGACCAATTTACAGAAAATGAGAAAATCTAAAAATCTCTCGCAGTCCGAGCTTGCGACTGCGGCTGGAATTAATGTTAGGACATTACAGCATTATGAGCAAGGCGCCAAATTTATTGATAATGCACATTTAGATACTATCATTAAATTATGTATTGTTTTAAATTGTAATATTGAAGATATTTTGGAAAATCCAAAAATACTAGAAAAATATTACGGTCAATAAAAAGTGGCAGATATTACTCCGCCACTTTCCGCATAATACTATTATATAATTTTGGATTTATCACAGCCAAGGTTGACATCAATTCGTCCATGATAGACCAGGCCACATCATTTGGCAATCCATAAATTGCTTGTGCAAATTCGGAATCACTTTCATAGTTAACCAGATTAGAAACATTTTCAGATTTCATTGAAGGGGGAGAATCTGCAAATGAATAGCTTGGTTTTTCATCTGGGAATAGATGTTGTTTAATAGTATAAAATGCTGCTAATTTAATGCAGGTATTTGCCGTAGGATTTCTTTGTCCCTCACATTCGGCAATGGCCTCCTGCAAATCCTGTTCAGTAATCACAAGAGGCCACCCCCTTACATTTTTTCAACCTTGTTAGCCAGTTTTTCGATCTCCATGCGGATGCGTTCATCCGGAGCATCGGGCATCATCTCACGAAGCTGCTCGGCGATATCTTCACCGGCACCGGAGTAGCCGCCCTCACGGGAGTATCTGCCCATAGCATCGCGGCGAGCATTCATTCTGCCTCTGGCATAAGATCTACCACCTCTGCCTCCACGAGCATAAGATCTGCCTCGGACGTAGGTATATCCATCGCCCATCGGCATCATAGCTTCACTGTATTCGCCGTCTACATCTTCCATGATATTGCAAATATGGTCAATGGCACTGGCAGTATATTTGATAGCTTCTACATCATCCTTGGAAAATTTGCCGTTGTCGGCATATTCCTCAAGCTCTTTCATGAGCTTGTCTTTGAGTTCGTAAAGTTTATGCATTTTCTCCGCTCCTTTCAGGCTCATGCAATTCGCGTAATAGTCAGGTTCGCATTCTGTACTTCAATTACAGGTGCCGGAGTCACTGCCGGGTCAGTCGTAGCAGGAACTGCATCCACGCTCAGGCTGAAGCAGCAACAACGGGGGACCTTAATAATAGCGGTGCTGGTAACATTACCAAAATCCTCTGCAGCGGCCGGTGTAAAAATTGCCCGACTAGTCAGACGAGGCTCGCCATTGACGGCAATCGCAACTGCGATAGGTGTGACGGTTCCACCTTCAGGAATGGCAATATTCCCGTTAAAAGTAACCTGATACTGCGCGAATTGATTGCAACAGCCGCTGTTGGAGGAAGCACCTTTGAGAATAAAATTCCCGGTATTGCCTTCGTGGTAAACATTACCGCGATTGCAGGGAATAGATGTATCGAACAGGATAGGTGCATTCAGCGCCACTTCCTGAATCGGATTATACAAGAATTCACAAGCCATAGCGTTCCTCCTTAGAAGTTGTTACCGCAACCACATCCACAGCCATTGTTCTGGCATGTAAAAATAGGGGTGCGGCCATAGACTGGAGTTGTGGGAACAGGACAACTGTTCAGACGGTTATACAGAGCATCTACCTCATTATTAAGGCCCTGCTGGAATGTAGCAGTTTGAGCCGCCTGAGAAGCCTGCATAGTCGCCATATTAAGCTGATTCTGAAGGCCAAGGTTCTCCCTCTGAGCCTGTGCAAGCTGACCCTTGACGCCATCCAGCTCAAGAGCGCACAGCTTGTCAAGAATCGCCTGAGTGCCACGGGTCTGGGAGTCAATAATGTCTCTGGTGTTCATCAGGGACTGAGTGCGGTCCGCACAGTTTTCCGTGGCGACCGTATATTTCAGATCCGCAAGGCCGAGTCTGTTCTCACAGCAGCAGTCTGCAAACTGAGAGCCCAGCTGATTAAAGCCCTGAGTCATTGCGGTCTGTCCGGCAAAAGCAGTCTGCATATTTGCCATTTGACGTGCATTGGCTGCAGTCTCGGCGTTTGCAAAACCAGAGTTGATTGTTGCATTCACACCGGCGAAGCCGTTGCACAGGGACATCTGAACATCGCCACAGCAATTGCAAAGCTGTGTGGACAGATTGCTCACGCCATCCCGGATGGATGTAACGTTGCTATTCAGCATCTGGTCACGGAAGCCGTCATTGATCTGGTTAGACTGATTCATCCAAGGATAAAGCGCTGCTCCATCTGCGGCAAAACCGCCGATACCATTGCCAAATCCACCAAAGCCGCCCCAGCCGTTGTTGCCAATGAGCAGGAACAGAAGCAGGATCCACCATCCATCTCCGCCAAAACCATTGCCGAAGCCACCGCCCTGATTGCCATACATAGGAGCTACGGGCATAACCATTCCGGTTCCGTTTTCATCTGTAAGTGCCATAATTGTTTTTTCCTTTCTACTGATAATTGTTGTCAGTTAGCGGCTTTACTCATATTGCTATAAAGCCGGTATTTCATCCCGTGTGCACCCGGGTAGAAAACTTATTTAATATTCAGCATCTGCTGAAACTGCCGTGCCATTTGAACAGCGTGGTCATACTGTTGCTGAGACACCTTACCAGAATTTAAAAGTTGTTGGACTTGTTGCTTGGGATCTCCTTGAAAAGACTGTTTAAACTGTTGAAACCTCTGAAGCAGGTTGTTTTGTGATCCTTGCTGTTGCATTTGATTGTAAAGTGGATTCATGATGCGCGCCTCCTATTTTATTTATTTGCTGCTTAATGGTATCAATTTGTGCTTGTAAAGCATTGATATCTTGTCTCGTGGCGGCGTTTTCTAAGTTTTGAGTTTGAGATGTTACCGGTGATACTTGAGGCCCATTTTGACGTATTGTGTAGTCGAGTATCCTCATGGAAGGCATTCCAGATGCATCTGCAGATTTAAGATAAATAGTCTGCGATTCAGAATCCCACAGCTGAACCGTGCTATTGGGGGCTACGAGATAGCTTTTTGCACCGGCTTCTCCTTGTACCCAAATAATTCCATTTGACTGTTGTGTTTGATTTTGTGGCTGCATTTGAGGCTGATAATTTTGATAATTCTGATACCCATAATAAGGCTGATATCCTGCAGGAAATCCATTATTATATGCCATGTTTACTCCTTTCTATACCAAACATATACGGGAATCATTTGTGAGCTATTCCACGAATCATAAAGATTTCCATCTACCGCTGTGGCAACGTGTCCGCCAAAAGCAAGAACAAAAGTGCCATATGGGTTGTCTCTACAAAAATCTTCAGCAGTATAACAATCCGGACAAGTGTTAGGAATGGCTTTTCTGTAAAATCCATTCTGTCGTAAAACCGCTCCCCATACACTATCTGCCGAAGGCATATCGCCCATTGTATAGCCATTTTCTACAATCATGGCATATGCATCCTCCCAATCCGTATCTAACGCTTTTGTAACCGCCCTTACGGCACAATCTCCAACATTTCTACCTGTTGGATTGGGGTTATATTTTATCCACATTATTTATCCTCAGATCTTTTTCTAAACCTGATATAAAACTTTCCAGATCAGATTCAGTAAAATTTTTTATAAAATCCCAATAAAAATAATAAGCTGTGGTTAGATTAAAACCACATCTTATTAATCTATTAACATAATTCCACATACACAACTCCTTACTATAATTTTATTTTAAAATAAAAATTGCCCTCTGATAATGAAATCAGAAGGCAATTTCTGTGCAGTTTATGATCATCTTAGCTCGCTTGATTCGCAAGGCAGGTAAGCTGCTTATTATATTTTATTAACTTTTTCCTTGCGAGCGCCTTTTGTTTGGATGTGAGAAATCCGGCTTTATTGAGGAATTCGGCCATGCTGGATAATATCGGAGCATCTACGCCGTTGAATCCAACGCCGTTATGCTCTTTAGTATTTCCATCTGCTTGCTCATCGGCAGTTTGCTCTGCATAAAGTTTTCTGAGAGCTCCATATAAAACTTTATCATTTTCCTGTATCAGATTTTTGATCTCTTCTTCTGTCCAGGTTCTCATTCTTGATCCTCCTTATAAAACTCAATTACGGCTTCTTCTATTGCTTTTTTCTGCAGCTCTTCTGGTATACCTGCGTATTCATTAGAAAGGTCTTTAAGCATGTTATAAACATTCTGTTTAAAAAGATTCTTTGCCCATTCTTCAAATGTAGGTATTTTTGCAGCCATTATATTTTCCTCCTTATTTATTATAAGTAATTCTCATGATATTTGCAAAATTTGCTTCCTGCTCCTGATCGTCTTCTTCGAAAAGCAGTTCTCTAAGCTCTTTAATAGTCATTTCCTGATTATCTACATGTGTTAAAGCCTGTCTTAATTCTCTAATAGTCATTTCAGATCTCCTTTGGTTGATTGCTTGTTTCATTTGATATATTAATTATACTCTATACCACTATATATGTATACTGACATAGTGCAAGAGATTTGGTAAACCAACTTATGCAGTTTTACCAATCAAAAAGGACCAGGCTTTTGACCTGGTCCTGAGTAATTATGTTAGCCTGCGATTTGTCTTGCAGAAACAGCATCTTTACCATCTCGACGGCCCTGCTCATAAGTTTCAGAGTCATAATTCATTCTAATTGTGCAGCGCTTGGATTTCCAATTTTTACTCATCTCTTCATAGGATTTTTCAACTTCCTGAGGAACCACGATCATAAGTGCCATGCACTGTTTGTCGAGGGCTTCCGTAATACCTGCGATAAATCCCATAAGATAGGTATTCATCAGGCCCTTAGTATTTTCACCGCGTTTCTTGGCATTTCTCCAATGCTTCAGGGCCAGTTTGTTTCCCATATTGTACAGGAACTTGAAAACTTCCAATGCGATCTCCGCATCTTTTTTATATCCGTAAAAAACGATCGCGGTATCCAGCAGATAAACCTTGCATCTGAAGTTGCGAGCAATCACGCCACACAGACTCTGTTTCCATTTCTTCATCTCGTGCTTGCCTGTGTCGGAATAAATTGCGTGGTAGATTTCATCTTTAGCTTCATCTATATTGATCGCAGATGCATCAATTCCGTGCTTGGCCATAAGTTCCTGGGCCTTGAGAGCAGCCGCAAGGGCCTCATGCTCATTAGGATTATTGTTTGCGAGATCCAACAGATTCTTGATTTTCTCTACGATTTTTTCAGTAGTCATTATATTTTCCTCCTTATTTAATAATTTCGTTGATTGCATATTCAACATCATTTGAAAATGCTTTACCGATAAATGCAAATTTGCCATTCTTAAAAATTTCATAAACGGTGACTTTGCAAGTCCAACGGTCAACTCTTTCGACTTCAACTTTATAAGTTCTGTTATTCTTTACGACTGCCATTTCAGATCTCCTTTGGTTGATTGCTTGTTTCATTTGATATATTAATTATACTCTATACCACTATATATGTACACCGACATAGTGCAAGAGATTTGGTAAACCAACTTATGCAGTTTTACCAATCAAAAAGGACCAGGCTTTTGACCTGGTCCATTGAAAAATTTGTTACTTCATATATTTAAAAAGTAGCTTCTCTGATTTATAAACGATATTTTTGATTTGTCTTACTGATAAATCAAATTCTTCCGCAAGAGGATCATAACAAATACCATCGATAAATCTACGTTTTAAAATCTTACGATCACGCTCATTATGGATATGTTCATCAATTACATGAGAAATTTGGCTATTTGTATATGTGATCATTTTTTAACCTTTATTCTTCCGGTACCATGGCACATATTGCATTTGCGATAGCCGCTTTTTCCACCAGTCTTTCGTGATCTCATTTTAGTTCGTTTTGTAGTTACTGTTTGTTTCACTTTCGCCATTTACATGTACTCCATCATTGATTATGGCTGCGCCGTTACCAGTATCAACGTCTTGAGTTACTGTCTGTGTGGTGGTTACGGCATCTTCAAATTGGTTTTCGTAATAAAACCAGGCCGCATTAGATCCTGCTAAAAGCAGTATCAAAATGATACATAAAACCCATAGCCTTTTTATTGTTCGCTCTTGTCTTGCCATATCCCCTTCATGTGCAAGATACGGAATCATTATGATTTCATTTTCTTTCATTTCACAAGCTCCCCAAATCCATGTTTCTTGAGGTATTGCTGGATTGCAAGGATGAGCGGGAATTTGCTCTTGTCACTGAGCAGTTTATCTACCTGTGCTTGCGTACCTGCCCATCGGATACCAAGTGCTTTCTTACGTGCGTCATCCACGCCATGAACATTGAACAGGACTTCCACAGCAAGGTCTTTATCAGACTTATCAGGAAATGGATCTTTCACGGGCTTACCGGTTGCCCACCGCATCCATTCTTTGGCATCCATGTAAGCAAGGTCGAGGTCGAGATTTTCTCCCCATCCACTCAGCCTGCCGTGTGAGGAATACTGGAAAATGGTGGCCTTGTCCCATGCGCCCCAATTGCCTGAGTCTGTCCAAGGGTTGGACTGGTATCCAGTAAGATTGTTATTAGCGTACTGCGCTCCCCACAGCGGATAATCTCGCGCGACTGCAATCCAGTTGTGCGCCCGGCAACCGCTGATTTTGCTCATGTAGATGAATGGCGTCACGCCGGTCTTTCCTTTTACATGATCGAGAAATGTCTTGCTCCAACTTACATCGGATTTGCCGAACGCCGGGTTCATGTCTTTTTCCCAGTCCAGTGCAAGGATGGCTTTACCGATATATGGTTTAATTGTATTGAGGAAGAAATTTGCTTCAGATATGGGGTTTCCACCTGCGCCATAATGATAAATACCGAGCAGTTTCCCTGCCGCAATGACTGCATCGGCCATACGCTTAAAGTCTGGATTAATATAAGTAGTTCCTTGAGTAGCTTTTACAATCACAAAATCACACGGAACCTTTGCGGGATTAAGTCCAGTTTGATAACTCGCACCATCAATTCCATTGAGAGCCATTGATTATTCCTCCTTATAATTCTTCGTGCTGATCCCGAGACAAGTTCCCAGAAATGCATCGATCGCAGTTACTGTGCCGACAATTTGCTCGCCATAAGGGAAGCCCCAAATGGTAGCCAGAGCGAAGTACAGAGTACCGATAGCCGGCAATAGAATCTGTGCGATGAATTTGAGAATGTCATAGGTTTCATTGCTCATTTTCAACATGATATCACCTCACTTTCCAATTAAATATTCTTCAAGCTCATGTTTTACTTTTTTCATACCTTCAATGTCATTTCCATCAATGCCGTGCTGCAATAAAGCAAGTAAGGCTTTCATGGTTATTGTACTTGATTTTTCGAGGGCCTTTAACCGGTTATCGTCATTATTTAAAAGCTGGTCGTGTTTATCAAGCCTTGTGTTCTGCAGTTTGTTTGGTGCTCTAATCTTATTAATGAATGATACTATTACTGCACCTGCTCCAGCAATAGCAACTACGGCTCCACATGCTCCGAGGAAAAGTCCTATAAGCTGTGACGGTGTAAGCATGATTGGCGTGTCCATGATGGTGTTCCTTATCCTTTCGATGTCTTAACAGTGATCTTTCCTTTTTTAATGTTAAAGAAAATATCTCCGTATGTCCAGTTGTCCCAGAATTTGGAACCCACATTGCGGAGCCTGTCTCTGGTTTTGTTTCTGCCTGCCCTCGTCGGACCACGGTGATAATCACTCGTGGAATGTTCAGGACGTGTAGCCTCACAGATTGCAACATTACAAGCATTGGCATCCCCATGCCATTGGCATTTGTAAATATTGCATTTAAGATCTGGCACAGCCTTTATCAGCAGATTGTTCCCTTCATTCTGAAGATCTCCAGCCGTATGGTAGATGATACCACCCAAATCAAATCTCAGCACGATGCTTTGATTATTCACAAAATGGTGGCTGTCGTGCTCTGTTAGCCTATCTGCCGGCGCCTGATAAATGCAATTACACTTGATATCACCCACAGTAAATGCGGAACCTGCCTTAAGGTAGACGTGGTTTGCCACCTTCTTAGCCTGCTTGCGAATTGCATTGCCATAAGACTTCTTATATCGATCAAGACCAGTACAATCAGGAAGATACAATCTGCCGACGGCAAACGCTTTGAGGATGTTTGTGAGTCCGCCGTAATGGTCACCGTGTGCGTGACTAATAACCACGGCATCAATCCGCTTGACACCGATTGCCTTCAGTTTGCGGATGACTGTATTAGAGGCTTTCGCCTGTGCTGTATCGACAAGGATACAGTGCTTGACCGAACCGTCCTCATTGAACTGAAGGACCGCCGTGCAGTCTCCATAGAGCGATTCATCCCCCTGAAAGAACCAAATGGGATAGACGCAAAACTGCGCCTGAGATTTTGTGATGAGAATTCGGTCAACCTCCGCCTGTACTTTCACGGGGTCATATCCACAAAACTTGAGGAGCAGGACTCGTGCGTCGTCTTTATCAAACTGACCGCCGATAACGAGATTTGCTACTGATATCAGAGACCGCCCTCTCATGGAATAAATGTAGTCGATTCTGTCTTGAACCTTGGTGTACCACTTACCGAGTTTCTTCCTGCGCATGCCCGCCGTGCCGTAGCGTCCATCAATACATGCGACAGCCATGTACTTGGCTTCAGTCTTCTGCGATACGACAGTGTTGACTTCCTTTTGGATTTCGTCAGCACCTTTACTGCCGAATTTGGCAGTTAACTTTTTTGCTCTTTGTGAATTCTTGCCGTAGACATTCAACAGAACGTCGGACACGGCACAAATAAGTTCCAGTCTTGTCATCAGTCTCCCCTCAAATCTTTATGCCATGAAATATAGCATCCTTGCCATTTATGCTTCTTATAATATAGTTGCGCATGTACTGCCTGCGCTTTGGTCTTAGGATATTCGATACCCCGGATATAAATACCTTTCTTCCTGCACCAGTCCAGATACTCCGTGTAATACTTGGTATCCTCTGCCGACTGCCTTTTTTTGTCTTGATACAAGACACCTTCCTGATTGACGGTCTTGATGATGTTCGGATGTGCCCGGATGAATTTTCTCACGAATACATCCCCACCGTTGGGCGTCACGATCAGGCCCAAAGCATTGATTTTCAGAATCATGTTGCTGAGTGCCGTATAGACTGCCTGCGCACTCGGAAGATTCCGGTTGTACTGCTTGCGGATTTGTCGTTCCAAAATCTCGTAGTAAATGTCCGTATTGTCCAGATACAGTCCGATTGCACCCGTGGCTTTTATCTGCTTTGCAAGACTGAAAATGTGGTCTTGCCATTCTCTGGCAGTCGGGTCAATCCAGTATTCACCCTCCCAGCCTTCGTATGGAGCAAGTCTCAAGTGTTTGAGTTTGTCGTAATAGGGACGCTGTTTTTCCAACGCCCCTATATTCAGATAGCCATACACCCACACGCCATGCCTGACAGCTTCACGGACTACTTCTTCATGCCCTTCCGTATCCACAACAGCAAGGTCATTCTTCCGGCACTTCGCAAGCGTCCGTGGTACATATGCGGATTCAAAGCAGTATGTCAGCATTTACAGTCCTTTCTCGCAAGCGTGCGGATTATTCTGCTCCATACAGTCGGCGTAGTGCCGATGATGATTTCTGTCATATATGCCTCCTTTACTGTGACGGAGTGCCTCTTACTATTACATCTGCCATGCGTGCCTCCTTAATCACGTATCCCCAATATATAACCGACAAAAAGCCCCAGAGCAAACCATGATATATAAAAAACAAATTCTGTCACGATGTCTCCTTATGTTGTGCCTATTGCCAGCGCCTGCCTTACAAGCGGCACATATCCATTAATATATCCGTTTGCTGTGGGATGCACGCCGTCAGCGTCTACCATATACTGTTCCGCTACGGTGCTATCCGTACTCCATGCGGTCGGTGAGCGGTACTGCGAAAAAGCCGAATTAATCAGAGATTCATTGTATACATCAATAACCTTTACCCCATAAACTGCACAGATTGCCACAAGAGCATCATGCAGATCCTGCTGAGTGTATCCCTGTGTGTTCTGTCTTGTCGGACAATATCCGTCTTTTGCACTCCCTGTGTTCCACTGCGTTTTATGCGTAATGATAAAAAACCTCTGCGCATTGGGAAATTTCTTTATCATCTGATAAAACAGGAAACCTGCTCCGCCCATTACTGTACTGCGGTCTAATGCATTGGCTTCTGTGTCTGTGGTTGCAGGTGCTGTCGGTATTGTTCCGAGCGCGGCTTCATAGTGATAATCATTTATCCCACCGTCAGCCACAATAACATCCGGCGTGTATGCCGTCTCTGCTACAAGCGCATCGGGAATATTGGTTACACTTGTATTGATATTGGAAATAGTAGCATCACCTACTCCAATATTTTTGTAATCGAGTCCCAAATCTCCAACAAATCCCTTATAACTGTTCCTTGCCCCTCTACAAATCGAATCCCCACACGCAAGGATTTTTAACTGAGGTAGTCCATTGTCGTTTAACAGGACCCATGGCTTAAAGCCCCCTGACCAGTAAATTCTAAAATATACACTTCCTGACGTATGGTAAAAAATATGCATATCACCTACTGACCTTGTCGCATCCTTTCCATACGTCAGAATCCGCCCCGTCATCTGGGTTATAGGTGCGTGCGCAATGCTTCCATCTGTTATGTTTATCGCAAAATGCCTGTTATTCGGGAGATTATTTAAATCACTTCCGCAAATGTCGCCGGCCGTTGTAGTCAGCAAATGCACGTTTTCGCTGTGCATATACAGCGGTATGATGTTAACAAGATCATTGGGGGCGGTTCCAAAATACAGTTTCGGATTTGCATAATCTGATGCATTTAAAGGATTGCTCCCGGATGCCATGAAATATGGCTGTACATAAGCGCAGTTTTCCGCTGTGGTTATCCAGCCATAATACTGATGCGTTTTTGCATTGATATTTGTGCCTGTCCCTGCTCCTCTTGAAAGCAGAGTGCCGTCAGATTTAAACTGCGCCCAGTATGTGTATCTGGGATAGCTTGTGCCGTATTTGAGCACAGCAATAACCGTCTCGCCACCTGTAACCGGAATCTTTGTGCTGTAAGCAAAAGCAGATGCACTGTTCGCAATTACGCCGGACGAGTTAATAATCCCCTGCACAAGCGTCCCACGGTAAAGATTTACAGATGTATCAAATGCTGATGCAATATCATCTGCTATTCCGTCAAGTGCCTTGCCAGCGATACCTGCATCCGCCGCCTGTCCGCTCTGGGTGAGGGTGGGGTCAATACCGAAATCAATGGATTCTGCCGCCGCTTCTGCCCTGTCAGCCTGTGCCTGCGCAGCCGTTGCCGCCGCCTGTGCCGCTGTGATTTTGCTCTGGAAGTCAGTAAACTCCTCGATGATAGATTCACTTGTGACGGTTCCGGCGTCCATTGCCGACCTCTGGACTTCAAGATAAAAGCTGGCAGTAATGAGTTCTTTCCCATCGTGCTCAACAACAACCTCAAAAACACATCTTCCATGTGCGGCAGTCATTTGTTGCATCTGCGCTTTTGTGCCGGAGAATGTGCATGTATGTCCGATACGTGTTCCAGTCAGTTCAAACCCGTTGCCGTCACGCTTTGTACCTCTGATTTTGGTGGTAGCACCTGCTACAATGTCCAAATCCCCTTCGGTGGAATACAGCTTAAATATAAGCGCAAAATCAGAGGAATACTGTTTGATAGGAATCACCAATGGGAACGAATTTGGTGATACGTTTAATTTTTTGTATATAGTCCACGTTGCCATTTACATTCTCCTTACAGAGTTTTGATTCCGTAGATACCAGTGATAGTGATGTAGATTGAGGAGATACCACTGTCACCCTGACTGATATCCGGTGCATTGGATATAGCACTATGGCTTGTCGGTGAGTATGTGATGTTGTTCGTAATGGTAAGCTGTGTGCCGGAATCTACCCTGATAGTCATAAGTCCGTCTCTTTGGGCAATTCCGTAGATTTTAAGCCTTGTGTCACCGATAGTTATCCTGCTGATAGGGAAAATAACGGATGGAATCAATGCGCTGTTTTGTGACGCATAAATCATAAGGTACTCGTATCCGCTGATACTTTCGCTTAACTGGATTCCTGCATTTGTCCGTCCTTGCCCACCAACACTACTCCACAATTCGTCAATAACGAGCGCACGCCTTGTGGTATCGATGTTATTGACGGTGGTCTGGATATCGGAAACGGTAGAGTTTATGCCGGACTCAAACTCCGTAATCTGCTCGTTGACGCTTGTAGTGAGATTTTCAATTCCTGCCCTTGCCTGGATATCAACAGTTCCGGTGTGTCCCTCTTTGTTGAGTACATAAGCTGTGGCATATAATGCCCTTCTTACATCCTCTCCCTTTGCGGCTTTTGCCAACTCATTGAGCGCATCGGTAATGGTATATTCTTCATTATTTACAGCCTCAATGATTTCTGTGATTTCAGCATTTGATATCATCTTTTATACCTTCGCAATCCAATGTATGGTATCTTCCACCGCAGAGTCTGACGTATTGTGTGCGGAATATTGGAAAGATTCTGTAGTTACATTTGAGATGGTTACATTCAGCGCACCGGATTCCGTCCTGACGCTAACACTTGGAACATACAGATATATTTCGGGAAAGTATATAACTCCTGTTGCTGTCCCCGATGTGGCTACCTCTACGGACTCCTCGCCCTCTTGCAGTTGCAGTGTTACAGTTATCGCAGAACGCACGGATTCTATCTGCTCCTCTGCCTGTGATGCTGACTGACTGACTGCTGCAAAGATGTTCTGCCTGTTGTCAATTTGAATGGATGTGATTGTGTCGGCAGTCCCGAAATTGTATGTAGACTCTGCCGGATTATCCAGTTTGAGTTCCTGCGAAGTGCACATCACATAATGATTCACGCCATGAGGGTCAGACACAATCGGAACGAGATATCCACACTCAAACGGTTCTATGTCCTTGTCGATTACATTGAGGTCAATGGCGTTTACCGTAAAAGAGACCGGATCAGTAATTCCGATTGCAAGGTCAGCCACTGCCGCACGGTAAAGCACTTCGGCAGATGCCACTCCTTCATACTCAATCACTTTCCAGATTGTTCCGTATTTTTCGATACCTTCTTGTGATTTGATATAGGGCAGGCCGTCGTTGACGCTTTCAATAGTCACCCTTCCGTTTGAGCCTTCGATTTCATTCCCATACGGCAGGATAACTGTGAAAACATTTTCTGCATTCTGCTCTTGAGCAATGGACAGAAGGTTTTTGCCAAACTCAATCCCCTGTGTGCTTATCAGGTCGCTTTCTGCAAGGTAGTCGAGATAATTGACTCCATGCTCCCTTCGAATCTGCAATACACCACCAAGAGGGCTTTTTACGGTTTTATTGGTGATAGCCTCGAACATGTCTGTGTTCACTTCGGTGGTGTACCTGTTGAGTCTGTTTGTCGGTTCTTTCACAGTGACATTACCGAGATAAATCCTTTTCCATGCATCTGCCCTTGCGTTATACATATCAAGGAGCATGGAGAGTAACTGCTCGACTACATCATCCCCCTCCAGATTCACCATAAATGGGGAGCAGGGGACATCATGCAAAAAGGCAAGCGCACCTTCGCAGGTTATGGATTTGTTGTTGTAATCATCTTTCTGACAACTGATTGCCCTACCGTAAAAGATGCACTTATCATCCCGATAGCACTCTATCGGCATCTTGAGCATTTCTATCTCGTCGTATCCGCTTGCACCGGGGCAGAGCGTAAAGGTCAGGCTTCCTGCTTTATTGACAGCCAGAGAAAGGGAAGGGGACAGCGTTAAACCATAGCCAGGGACGTATATTGTTATTCCGCCTGCTGTGATTGTGTACATTACAGCGTCCCTCCCCTAAATATGATTGATACCGTCCCTGTACCAGACAGCGTGACAGTTTTCTTTTCATTTGCGAGTCTCAATGTCGGGATGATGCTCCGGCCTTCCGGCAATGCATATGTAGTGCCGTTGTAGGTGGCATAGATACTGCCTGTACAGTCAAATGTTGGCGTTATCGGCAGTCTGGATGCACAGATTTCCACTTCCTGAGTGCCATCAATCACCAAATTGCTAAACCCCCATGCATAGTCTGTCGCAAACTCAAAATCGTCAAACAGCCATTCTCCGTCCGTTCCTGTCTCATAATATTTGTAAGGGTCAACTGATCCTGTGATTGTAATGTCGAATTTATACTTGTCGTACTGGATACCTTCGACCGAAAATCGTCCTTCCCAGTGACCCTTTCCTGTATCATCGAGATATAATTTTGCAGTCCTGCCATGCAGGAAGTTTAGGATTTCGGAAATGACTCCGTCCCATTCCTCCCTCGGCTTGATGCATCTGTATACCCCAGAAAAAGTGGCAGGCTCATAATGCACAAATCCATCCAGAGACTGCGTGAGGTCGATTACTTTGTCACTGCCTGGAATCGTCTGTGTCAGGATTTGCGGCGAAGGCGGTGACACCCTCGCCGGCCCTACCTGTAACAATTCCCAGTCGTTATATGTATGTCGCTCACCTTCATCAGTGATAAATTTTGCTCCGTAAATCATATAACGCCTCTCTGTTTAAGCTGTACTGTACTGCCAAGCCTGCGGTCAACATTTGCGGTCACTCTCCGACCGTCGAGTGTAATAACCGGATCAAGTTCATTGAGTCGGTCAAGAATATCTCTCAGCAGAGAAACCATTTCGTCATTGTTACTTCCCGTTGCCTCACGAATATCCCGCATGAGATTGTCCCTGCCGTATACCATCTCGTCACCGGCTTCACCGAATCCCATAGCAACAGTGGGGGCAGTGAAAAGCCAAGGGTTTTCCATAGCCTTCCTGTGCCACGAAATGGAGAAGTGCGGGACCGACGGAGGATTGAGTGAGAATTTGCCGTTTATGCTGATATGAGGCAGTTTAAGCTTGGGCAGGCTCCAATGGAAATGCATCTTGCTCTTGATTTTCTCAATCGCATTTGATACGGCTTCTTTTGCGGCATCCATAGCACCTTTGATTTTTTCTTTGATGCTATCAAAGATAGATGTTACCTTCTCTTTCGCGGCAGAAAATCCGTCCGAAATCTTGTCCTTAATGCCATCGACAACTGACGTAACCTTATCTTTTGCCGCAGTAAAGACCGTAGATATTTTATCCTTTATGCCGGTCACTATTGTGGATACTTTGTCTTTTGCCGCATTAAAACCGTTTTCGATGGTAGTCTTTACCGCATTAATCGCATTTGAGATAGTGGTCTTGATAGCATCCCACACGGTTGACACAACACTCTTTATGGCATTAAGAACCGTTGAAACAGCGGTTTTAATAGCGTCCCAGACCGTGGTGACAATACTCTGGATATTTGAAAGAGTTGTCTGGATGAATGCTTTAATTGCATTCCAGACGGTTGTAATGACTGATTTTACGGCATTAAGCGCTGTCGAGATAGCTGTCTTTATCGCATTCCAGACTGTAGTTACAACCGCTTTGATAGCATTAAGAACCGTTGTTATTACTGCCTTTATTGCGTTCCAGACTGTTGAAATGATTGTACGGATAACCTGTAGTACAGAGCCAATAAATGCACTAATAGCACTAAAAATTGTGGATGTAACAGTCTGTATAGCTGTCAGGAATCCGCTCCAGTCACCCTGCACAAGAGCAGTAAACGCCTGCACAATTCCGGTAATTACCTGTAAAACGGTGCTGATAATGGTAGACACAGCGTTCCATACAGTTTGCGCAACTGACAAGATTTCGTCACCCCATTCCGCCCAGAAAGCCTTAAGGTTTTCGATGAATGTCGTTACGTTCTCTGCCATAACCTGGAATACCGCAATCCAGAAATCCTTCACTGCGGTCAGGTATCCCATGATTCCACTGCCAAATTCATCCCAGAGTGCAAGTGCGGTCTGAATGAACCCGTTGATAAACTCTGTAACGAATGTAAGCGCAGTGATTACGAAATCCTTGATGCCGTTGAAAATTTCTCCCGCCTTTGTCAGGATTTCAGACCCATGCTCATCCCAGAATTGCTTCATTCTGTCAACGATTATCGAGAATGTCTCTCCAAGTGACGTAAGTGCAGAACCTAACTCAGGCGCTTTGTTATTGATTCCGCCCATGATGAAGTTCATCAAGTCGCCGCCCATGGAGGCAAATTCGCCGCCCATGTCGCTAAATGCATCAAGAAGCATTTTAGCAATCATTGGAATCTGAGCAACAATAACCTTTGCGATTCCCGGGAGAGCCTTTGCAATGCTGACTACAAGAGATGTAGCCGCAGAAAGCACGGAAGGTAACAGCGAATTTGCAAGAGCAGGAAGATACTTGCTGATTACAGGGGCGGCTTTAGACACAAGAGTGCCTATCCCCTCCAATGCCCTCTGGATGGCAGGCATCAGATTATTGAGGAGTCCTGTACCTTGCTTATCGCCGACAAGAGCAACGATGAGGTTATCCATCAACTGTCCTAAGTCAGCATCAGGATTGGCAAATCCGGCAACCAAATTACTCCATGCGGCTTTCGTCATGTTAAACGCACCTTCAATGGTTTTTGCCGCTTCAGCCGCTGTTGTACCTGCTATACCTTGCTCGTATTGCACAACTTGAATTGCTTTTACGATGTTGTCGAAGGACATTGATGTGCCATCGACAGAAAGACCAAGTTTCTCCTGTGCGTCAGTTGCTTTCGCCGCATCTGCAATCAGACGTTGCATTTCTGCCTGTGTACCACCATAACCTAATTTAAGGTTATCGAGCATGGTGTAGTTTTGCTTCGCAAAGCCTTGGAACGCATACTGTACAGATTGCATATCTGATCCGAAGGTATTGACGTTGTCAGACATTGACTGCATCGCAACGTCCGCAAGATGAGCAGCTTCTTTTGTGTCTCCACCGAGTGAATTAATCAAAGACGCTGCAAAACCGGTTGCCTGATCCATGTATTGATTAGCGGACATGCCAGCGGTTTTGTATGCTTGATTTGCAAAAGTCATAACATCATCGGCAGCATCACCAAACAGCTTTTTTACACCACCAGATAATTGCTCGTAGCTGCCATAGGCTTCTACTGATTGTTTAGTGAGAAATCCAACGGCTGCCGCACCGGCAGTTATTCCAGCAGCCGTTACTTTAGCAACCGTTCCTGCTACTTTTCCAACCGAGCCTAAAACTTTTCCAAGTTTTCCGCCAGTGGAGGATGCCTGAGATTCGGCTTCGCTTAGGCCTTGTTCATATCCGCTTTTATCAAGCGTAAGCTGTGCTACTAATGCGAGTACATCCATCGGTCATCCTCCTTTCTTAAGATTATTAATGCCTGTTGATATTCTTTCTATAATTTGTTCTGCCGTTTCTTTTGGATCCTCGTTAGGTTTCTCTAACTTTACGTCTTCAATAATTTCAATATATCGAGATTCAAGAGCCATTCCTTTTGAATAAAGTGCTGCCGTATTATTTGCGATAGCTTTTATTCCATCCGTTATATAAACACGGAAGAGCTTATCCTCTGCTTGTTTCTGCATTTCTTCAATACAGTGTCTGATAATATAGCTCTTTCCAAATCTGGGAAGCAGATCAAGCCGGAGTGTCGTTAGGCACTGAAAATACCTGTCTGCTCCACCATTCCCAACGATGTAAAAAAAGCAAGTACGTCCTGATCAGAGATCATTTCACCGACATTGCGAAGAAAAAACGGCATTGTATAGTTGTTCACGTCTTTCGGGTCGATAAAGCAAGAAAGCGCCAGAAGTTCAAGTGTCTCACTCTTGTGGGTATGCATCATGGATGTGAGAATGTCTTTCACATTCTTCATGCGCTGAGCTGTGATCTTCTTTGCGTTCTCCCTGCGGACCCGGTCAGCCTCTTTCTCGTTGTCTTTGGGAATCTCCTGGAGCCCTTCCACCTTGCGGCTGCGGATACCGAAAATATCATTTACTTTCACAAATTTCTCGGCCGCATTCATGATCAGATATGTCTGATCACAAAATTCATCCGGAGTACAATTTGCTAAATTTTTACTCATTGATTTTCCTCCTTAACCCGCGACGCTATAAAATACCATAGGAACCACTTTCTGAGCCTTGATAGAGACATGACCACGAATAGTAAGGCTGGTCTGGCCCTTACCATTCTTCGTAGTCTGCAGGGAGAATCCCTCAGTAGAAAGTGCATTTTTGAGCTCGATCGCAACATATCCGCCGTCAGCCTTGTCGCCTACCCACCAAATAGAAGATGCAAAATCGGTTTGTTTCAGATCGGCTCGGGGTACAATCTTTGTAGTGTCAGTTCCGTCAATGTCTGCACAACCAAGCGACATGCGGATCATTTCTGGGGATGTGCCAAGTGCCGTGGTAGAAATAGAGCAGTCCCATCCATCCAGGTGCTGAAATTCCATCATCCCATTTGGCACATTATCTACATCTTCAGCCAGATCGCTGAATGTAGGCTGGCAAACTGCATTAATGCCGCCAGTGGTTGCTGTGATGATATCAGCATTTACTACAGCGGGATTCGCAGGATCAAACTGTTTCAGCAGAACACCTGCATCAAGTTGCATATCTTCAAAAGTGCTCTCGGGAATAACTGTAAAAGTACCCATATGTTTATTCTCCTCAATTAGTTAAAAATTCTGCATTAATTTGCAAATATATTCTTCGTACTAAATCATCTCCAGGTTCCGCCATACGTTGTGAAAATGGAGTCCCTTTTGTAAAATAAGCCCGGCCGCCATCAATCTTGATAGCAGGCGGGCTCATTGTTGTCAGATATTCTTCAATGTCATGCGCTTTTTGAGTAATCGCATTCCAAGATGTAGAGCGATACCAAAGAGATGCGGTCAGCAAAATGAAATCACCAATGCTTCCGGTCGAAACGTTATATGTAATATATGGCATTTCTGCATCTTCATCTACCGTATTTTCATCATATGCCGGCAGACCAAAACTTGACCAGAATTGGTGTATAGCCTGTTCTTTTGTCTTTCCCACATATCACCTCAATGATCAGGCAACGCCGTCAATTCTTCAGCGGTAACCTTATTTAATTTAATTGTAGAGGCCGCCGGAAGTTGATAATCATCACCGTCCGAAGTTGCTCTGAATAATTTACCATCCCGTATACGCTTGATAATATCTCTGAAATCAAGTTTTGTACCTTCGTGAGTGATAATCGTATACGCACTTTTTTCGACCAATTTATCGCCGACGATCTCTCTGACAGGAGAATCCATTCTGCAATAAGCCTGAAGCTCTCCGCCTTCTGACCATACAGTGTCTGTTCCTCCAAGTCCATCCGGCTGTTTTGATTTTACCATGAATATACACGATTCAAATTGATCAAACAGTAAATTACTCATGTAATTTCCTCCATTTATTCAAACGGGCCGCAAACACGTCTCTCCACGTAACCATAGCAGAACCGGTTTTATTTCCGCTTTTACCGCTACTAGATTTAGTATAACTGTAAACTCCAGAAATAGATTCGCTAGAATACGGTTTCAGCATTTCGGCTTTATATTGAGCTTGCCAGTTCTCAATCTCCCCAACCAGGGCAATGACCGCGGAGGGGACAGCCATTGCCCAGATCTCTCCTGTAAAAGTTTCATCGGCAAGATCACTTACAGGAAATTGATAAACCCCATCATTAAAGATGGATCCTCGTATTCTAAAATATTGACCATCTTGTAGAAAATCACAAAGGAGCTGCCTGTCAGAAATTTTGAACGTCCCTCTATGTATTTCTTTAATAAAATAATTATGGATAAATGCCAAAATTTCTTCAAGCATTACGCTTACCTCTATTTACGTTTCCTTATATTGTCATGTTTAAATGCCAAGAAGCATTTTTAAGAGCATGGATTGTTACCTCATTAGTTATTATGTCGGTTCGTCGTCGCCGCTTTACCCATAGACGGGGTATCCATCCGCTGATGTTGCCGAGTACGTGGATTCGCCAATATCAACCTTGTACTTTCCTTCACTGTCAATAAAATATATATTACTTACTATGTGGTTACAAATTCCGTCACCAATATTCCCGGTGTTCACTGTGCGTACGCACAGTTTTCCCCGCGCCATCGCGTCATATATTTCCTGCCACGTCTTATCAAGCGTAATAAGGTCAGCCTGTTTATCATAAGTATTGCTAATGACCATCACTCCACCTGCATCAGCAATCCCATCTTCCATATTATTCAGCCGTCCGGCAGTAATCACCTCGCCGGTCGTCCATGTATGTTTTGTATATGCCATGATATTTATCTCCTATATTGGCTTATTTACTATTTACCATTTGGCATGTACCCGCCTAATCAGGCAATCATCAACCGGCCTGCGCCACGTCGACAATTGCCTCGCCAACGTAATTAGACGGCTTCATTCCCCCGACACTGTTGCGATGTAGAGAGAATCAGGATTATACAGAACAGGCATGAACAATGCAGAAGCCTTGGTCCACAATACATGAGGATCCTGCTCAAACCACTGACTTACGAACACGTAAGGAGATACGCCAGAAGATCCGACTTTGATCTGGAAATCATCAACTTCAGGAGGATTTCCCCAAAGACCGGTTCCAAGCTTGCCACCAGGATTGGTCGCAAAGAATGTAATCTTATCATCGGGGAAGTATCTGGCTGTAGAAACCACAGGGCGGCCGTCAGCACCGATCGTCGCACTCTTACCATATGTAAGATCATTAGTAATAATAGTACTGATGCCAAATTCTGTTTCCAGATATGCTTCCAGATCTGCTCTGCGAATCAGCTGACCCTGTGCAGCAGTGCCGCCGATAAGAACCTGAAGAGAAGGATCTTTTCTGAGCTTAGTGATATTTTTTCTGGAAGTCATCATACCATTGATTGTTACGCCCTTATCAGTCGCATCGTCGATGATTTCCTGGATTTGAGTAGAAATATCATCAGTAGCAGAAGAACTGAAATCAAGTGTATATGCTGTATTGGCAGCAGGTACGCCATAGTCAACAGTAAGGTTCAGGTCATTCTCTTTAATCGTGACTTTACCGGTTGCCATCAGTTCATTTTTTGCGACTTTAGATCTAGTAAAAACCTGATCAGCAAGACGAACGCCGTCGTTGATAACATAATCAAACATAGCATCATTCTGAACGCCGGATCTCGTCAGTGCACGCATTCTCTCAGACTGATTGATCTTAACCTTGATCAGGCCCTTTTCAATATTATGAGTATCGATCGGAATTCTGAAAGTCTTCTGAGATTCAGTATCAAACGCGTGGAACTGTGCCATAACAGGAATTTGATACTCAGCTGCAATAGACTCCCATTCGGCCACAAGGTTGTCAGTTTTCAGATCACCAAACAGACCATCGATCGGATCATTGGGGCGGGTAACATTAAAACCGACATCCAGCCAATCAGTCTGAGGGATCATTCCGAAAATATTTCTCTCCCAATTTACATTAGGCATTTTTACACCTCCAAATTAATAAGGGCGAGTAACCGCCGGTGTTGCTTCAACGAAAGTAAAACCCAGAGCTTCAAGTGCAGTTTTTGCAGCATCGTCAAGCTCTACCGGAAGACGATCTTCATAAACCTCACCTTTCGTGACCACCGAACCAGGCATATCACCGGAAGTCACATCGACATCCTCATAAACAATACCTTCGGCAGTAGCTCCATTTGCAGGAAATACCGTGCCCATTTTTACATATTTAGTACCGTCCGCAGCAGTAGTAGCAAGAGACTGAGGAATCGTTCTTGTAAGTCTCGTGCAATCCTCGTTGTTTACGAGGAACCAGCCGGGAGCATAAGTCTGGCCCTGATGGCCTGCACCAATAAAAGACATTTTAACTCTCCTTTACTTTTCCATACAGATTATTGTGATAATTCTGCGCGAGTATCGCGGCTCTGCTCAATTGACCGGCAGGCTGACCGCCTCCATTGTTTTCAGGAGGATTGTCAGGATTTGTGCCCTGAGTTTCAGTAGTAGGAATAAAGCCGCTCCACTCATCTTTAATGGACTTTTTCAGTTTATCGGCATCGACCAGGTTTCCTTTGTCGTCAAGAGACATATTACTGAAATCAGTAACTTTCAAGATAGATTCAATATGCTTTTCTCCGATCTTTTCTTCAGCCAGAAGAACACGATATGCAGCTTTTACTTTAGCTATTTTTTCTTTAGCGGCAAGATCCTTTTTATAGTCATCAAAGGCTTTATGTTCCTTCTCGTATTTGTCCTGCCAGTCATTGGCCGAAGTATCGTTTTTCAGTCCATCCAGTTCCTTTTGGACGTCTGCGAGTTTTTCAGCATCAGTCTTGTAAGTCTTGATCTGATCTTTCAGAGATGAGGTGACGTTGGTATGCTCTTCGATAATAGCTCCGATCTGTTCTTCGGTCAGACCCATTCCTTTAAGCATTGCTCTGGTTAATGCCATGATAATTCTCTCCTTTTCTTCGGGGCTGTTCTTCGCCTTTGAGTAATTTTCAACTTGGTGGTTTCTTTCACCTATACTCGTAATTATACCACAAAAACCTTATATTGTAAATACTGCACAAAAAACTTCCAGAGTTTTCTTGCAGTATTACGTACAACTTTAAGTGTACATTTTCGGTAAACTATAGTATAATAAATATAGTTAAGAGATACGAAACAAGCAATCAAGCAAAGGAGATTATAAAATGACAGTATTCGAATATTTCAAAGACCTGTATGATTTCGCAACTGGAGCAAAGGACGGAAGAGTCAGATTCAAACTGGCAGATACGTCTTAAAAAACCGTCAAGTATGCAATGGATGAGAGTTTCGGCGCTACATGGGACTTCAAGATGAAAGATGCTGGCGTGGATATGGACGAACTCAAGGAACTGGTCGATCAGAAGATTGTCGGTCATAAGCATTACGGTAACTGGAGAGACCGGCAGAGAGGTACTACAGACCTGTACTTCCTCACAGCAAAAGGTATGAAGATGTGGTACAAAATGTATTTTTAATAAAAATAAAATGCCTGGCCAATCGGTCAGGCATTTTTTAATTTATCAATTAAGCATTTTTCAATTCATTCTTTATCACATCTTCATATTCTTTAATGTGATCAATAATAGCAGGTTTTAAATATGGCCGGGGCCTGACATAACTATGTCCAACCCCTTTGCCTTTTGGAACATTAAATTGCTCCCATGATGGCGGCGCTTCAAAATTAGGGCCAGTACCAAGCTCAACATATGGTGCATACTCTACATTAGTGCCGACCATTAATGTGTGATTTTCCTGTACAGTGTGCGTGATAGAATTTCGGAGCGTACCGCCTCGATAGCCCTTAATACCCGTACTTTCAACTGTACCAACCGGACATTTGGCTTTGGCATATTTTTCCGCTTTGAGCCCTATGATTTCTAATGCTTTATCTATCGCATTATCTGCTGCTGCGAGCACCTCATCTACATGACTTTCAACATCTGCCATATTTATTCTTCCTCATAAAAATCGCAGTCTGCGTTTTCAAACAATATCTCTCCGGGTTTTCCATTATCAATCGGCGGACCAGGATACATATCACAAAATGATCTAGTAATACCGCATTTAATTTCTTTGCCGTCAATTTCAATAACAGTCTTATCTCTATGAAGACAATCCTTACATGGAACCTTAGTTGGATCCGGCCAGCTTGCTTTTATCGGTGCAAATTCTCGTTTTTTACTCATCTTTACCTCCATTGTTTTTATTTTTATTATAACATATAAAAACAATTTTGTAAAATATTATATTTAAATATTACTTTTTATGTCGAGTTTTTCCACCATTAAATGTGTCTTCATCGCCAAACTTAAAATATTTAGGTTGTTCTACTACTTCCATTTTAACATGAATCGTTCGGCCTCTTTTTTCTATATTAGTGATCCTAAATTTGGTTCCACGCTGGAGAATGACTTCCGCCTCTCCGCCGACTGAACGATAGCTTTGGCCTTTCTTATAAAGTTTTGCCGATGATCCGACTGTATTTCCAAAATAAGATTGAGGCTCGGCATAAACGGCTTTAGTACCTTTTGGAGCATAGATAGTATACGCAACATCTCCTCCAAAACCTGTACCACGTGCAATGCCAGTTGAGGTAAATGCATGGTTCTGAATAACCTGATTTTCAAGTGCTTTTTTAATACTCTTTACATCACCGCTATCAAGAAGACGTTTAGCCTGATCAAACGATAAAGGTCCGTTTTCAATCATACCGGCGAATCCGCCTCTATCAGATCCTCTGACTAAATAGGTGCCTTCCGGTAGAATACTCTTCTCAATAGCCTTTGTCGTATCAGTAACAACTTTATGATATGTACAATGGCCATTTTCGCCATATTTTTTAAAAGCTGAAGGAAGACTTCGCCAAGAATCTTCATGGCCCCAAACTGTTTTATCTGGCCCAATATAATCGCGTCTATCCCAAGTATCATGATATCCAGACAATGATTTATTCATAGGATTAGAATTCCTCGTATATTCCCAGACGCCGTATTTTTCTTCATTAGTCAAATTGTCCCAAGTGTCATCTAGATTTTTTCTGTGAAATTTATCTGCTTCATATTTATCAGAAAAGCTTTTAGCCGCCTTTTTAGCAGAATCACTATAAACAGAAGGATCGAAAGCGCCAGTATTTGGACTGAATTTTTTTACAACCTTTTTGGCATCCTGTAATTTTTTAAGTTCTTTAGAATATGCTTCGCCATTCTTTTCAAATTCTTCAAGGTCTTTGAGAAGATCTTTTAATTTTTTGGCTTTTGAATCCCATCCGTTTGCTTCGGCTTTAGCAATTTCATCGGCATAGTATTTTTTCTTTGCAGGTATCGAAGCCTTTTTAGCGGCATAATCTGCATATGTTACATCATCTTTCCATATTCCTTTAAAAGTTTTATCAATTCCAGGAAGTTTATCTACTTCGTCTTGAATGTCTTTAAGAGTTTTTTCTGCATCTTTTAAATTATCAATATCTTTTAAATTTTTAACCGGTTTAGTGGGTTTAGCAGGTTTAACAATGTCTTTGGCAGTCTTCTTAGCCGAATTAATTAAGTTGCCTTTATCGTCAAAATATTTTTTTAAGTATTTTTCAATGGTTTCCTTTTGTTTATCCGTTAATTCTCCATTAAGGTATTTTTGCCAAACTTCGCTTGGCTTACCCATCTGCTGCAATTCCTTATAAAATTTATTGCCATCTGTTACATTAACCGACTTAATATTAGTATAAACATTTGACATCTTTTTATCAAGAAATTGATCTACAAGATTAACAGGCTTTTTGAGTAACCCTGCTTTATCGGCATAAGCCTTAAGCATTTTATCAATTTTTTCAGCTTGAACCGCTGGCAGAGTCCCATTTGTATATTGCTGCCATACCTCACTGGGTTTACCCATTTGCTGAAGCTCTTTGTAAAATTTATTACCCTCAGTTACATTGAGATCTTTTATCTCCTTATAAACATTCGACATTTTCTTGTTGGCAAACAAGTTCATCAAGTCTTCAGGAGATTTATGTTTATGGGTAAATGTCAATGGTACCGGATTAGTATCTGTACCCGCCGCCTTTGCCTTTGCCCATTCATTATAGGTCATATTTTTGATAGGCTTGCCATCAACATTATCATATCGATCATATGTAGCAGGATAGTCTTCAAGGTCTGCAACCATAGTACAACGACAGTTATAAACCATTGAAGGGTGCGCAGTAGGATCGCCGGGATAACGGATTTTCATGCCATCCACTTCAAATGGTTTATCCAGAGGCTGACGTTGCCCGTCAAGCAGTCTATGATTAGTTCTGGTGTGACCGTCTAAAGTGCACATCCATTCCTTTTTCAGTTTAATCCCTTTATCTTGCGCAGCTTGTAAGCTAAAATCTCTGCCGGCATTTTGAGCCCCGGTCATAGCCGTTCTGGCGAAAGTCCTCATATGATTAAAATTTTGAGTAGATAAATTATTACAAAGTCTTTTTGCAATTTTATCAAGGCTTTCACCTTCGATAATACCAAGATTTACTTGACGGTTGAGTTTTTTCTCATTCCATTTGTAATCCTTCGGCTGGTTAACTTTCCATTCCGGCAATAACTTAGGATTATTTTTAATCAAGTTAGTAACAGTGGCCGAATCATACAACCCAAATCCAAAATTAACTCCGGCTTTATGCTCCAAACTAAATGCCTGATAGTTGGCATTAAATGCAAACACATTGACCGCCTGGCCATTGACAATTTTAGTAGCAATTTCATTACTGGAGTATAATGTATCAAGAATTTGTTTTTTCTTTGCTTGCCATTGCTCACCTTGAAAAACCTGGCCCTTTTTCCACAAGTCAAATTGATCTTGAGTAATCTGGCCAGCATTTAACTGAGCTTGATATTTAGCTTCTTTTTTAGCATAAGCAGCATTGAAATCTTTCTGTTTCTGCAGCATATCTTTATATGCACTGTTATAAACAGATTTCAACTGTTTCTCTATATCCTTTAAAGCAGCATCAGTATATGTTACGCCCGGATCAGCCATTAGTCATACCTCAATTATTCTTCACCAGATTCATCAGGCTCCTGGTTTTCAAGTCCTTGGCCTTCAGGACTTTGGCCCTCAGCTTCTTCAGTCTCTCCGAAGCCATTATCAAATCTATCTGCATTTTCAGCATCTTTTCTTGCCAAGATAGCAGCAACTTCATCAATGGTAATAAACGGCAGTTTTTTCAAAATCGTTTCATCATCAAGGTAATCCGCTGCTGACAAGACCATGTCAGTCTGTTCGCGCTCATTGGATACACGATTTCTTTTAAATACCGGCGTATCTTGAATGCCTAACATATCAAAAAACAGCTGGAAAAATTCCGAAAGCTGTTTTTCAAGATCATCTGCTTCCTCGTCCATAGGCTGGTATGCGGCATCAATATGATCGTTAGTAGCTCCAGCCGCGATCGTATGAACATCAAGACCGCCAAAATCTTCATAGATACCTGCTCGGATATGGTCCAAATATTCTTTTCTAGCCTGATAGGGAATCTCTTGGGTATATGGTGTAACACTGGATTCTTCAGTGTCGGCCACTGCGATATGATTAAATTTTAATCTATCTCTGAATCTTTCAACTTCCCTATCTGACATACCGGCGCAATTCGACAGCAGCCAATAGATCTGTGCACAGTCAGAAAGATCATTAGCAAATCCAGATCTGATCAGGTCAAAACTATCGATAGCATTTTTCATACCAACCAGGGTAGATTGATGCAGGTGACTTCCCCAAAACGGAATAATCGGAAGCGTGGAATAGTTTTCTTCTCCTACTATCTCGGAACCGGCGAACTCCGTAGTATTTACGATTTGCTTATATGCTCGCTTTGGCTGAACTTCTTTGAAGTCAGAATAACCCGATTCACTGCGGTATTTCGTAAAGCCGTCTTCCTCATAGAGGACCGCAAACATCGGCTTGGTTTCATCGATCTGCCAAAACCTGATGCCGGCTCTGAGAGCAGCCGTCTCTTCGTCCGGCAGAGGCTTGAATTCCGTAAGATCAAAAGTATAAAGCCTGTTTCCACGCTTTGAATCTTCAACCCAATAACCGAAGCTCCTGCCATGAATCAGTCCATAGTAAACCAGATTATATGCATCGTTATCGAATTTAGGACCTAAGAATTCTTTGGTCCTATCGACCTGAATTTCAACGCCGTCTTTATCTACTCGAGTTTCAATGTTATCAGAGAATGATATGCCATTGCCCATGAGATATGAGCACCGCTGAGTATTGAGCCGATGAAAGAAATTGCTGGCAATCTTATTATTGCTTGCGGTGAAATCTTCAATCGGCGTTCCCAGCGTACTGAAAATCAGCTGCACATAATTGTAAATAGTCTCATTAAGCTGGTGGTCATATGCATCAGCAGAGCACGCGATTTTATATTCTTCACTGTGGATATGCTCTGCTATAGCATTACTGATAAATGATGCCTTATCTGTTTCTTTCTCAAAATCCTGAAATGTCAGCATTTAATATCTCCTCCCAAATGGCGATTTATAAGACTTATATGATTGATAATTTTCCATGCCCCCGGCACCGGCAAATCCACCTACATAACGTCTGACTCTTTCCGCATCAGTCGCATTAAGATTAGCTCGATTAAATGGCGATTTATAATCATCGTCATATTCCTCGACAATCCTTTTGGTCTTTACAAAATATCGTGTAGCATCCATTAAGTGGTCATTAACTTTTACTGGTTCATCTTTCGGTGCATCAGGTTTCCATATATAACCGCCCGCTTCTGTTTTCCAATTCTTCATGGATTTAGAAACTTTAATCAACCCAATTTTTAAAGCCCTGGCAGTTTCTTCAATCCCGTTTTCAACGTCGTTGTTCGCCTTTTTTACCCGATACTTTCCTTTACCCTTCCTTCTAAGCAGCGTGATAAATGAGGCGGCAGAGGGATCTATAATTGTCTCAAGATCCTCAAGCGATCCTACAAACTCATCTAGCATTTCAGCATACTCAGAATCAGTCTTTTGAATGCCGGTATCGCGGCCTGAATAATATAGTTCTTTTAGTCCATACCAAGTGTCACCATACTTTCCCCATAAAATGGCAGCAAAAGCATTCATGGTACCATAGTCAATGGACAAGCAGTATTCTTCAGGCTCTCCCCCATTCACTACATCAGCTATCGCGTCTTCGTACATAGGAAAAATCAAGCCCTCAGCAAGAGCCCAGTTTCCCAATATATAACGGTCATAATAAACCGTACCTTCATACTCTTTACAAAGCTGCTCAACAAATTCTTCTGGTAAAAACGGATTCTCAAATATCGTATAATGCTGTTGATATATATCTGCATCAGAATCCAGGAATGCTTTCAGCCAGTGATTCGGACCTTCCGGGTTTAAAGCTCCGTCAAAGCAACTATACGGTTTATCAAGGCGGGATTTTAGCAGCTCAAATACTTCTTTATTCCATTCAGCGACCTCGTCACCGTAGCAGTATTTGATACTCATGCCTCGGATCTTACTGACCTGAGAAACTTTTTCTGCGCCCAGGCAATGGACCCTTTCACCAAACAGGTAGCAAGTATTATCTGTAGAAATACTTCTGACCAGGTCCTGACCCCATTTAATTCTCATGGGTTCCAGGATATTTCTTTCAATGGTGCTTTTGCTAACACCTAAAATTACAGAAGCCCCCTCTTTGTTAATCCGATTTCTGATCCTCTTTGGGATCCAATAATAATCGCCATATGTTTTGCCGGATCTCGTGGCTCCAACTTTGATATTCCAACGGTGACTGCAATTGTCAAAGAATTCTTGCTGCTTTTTACTAAACGGCATATCATTTCATCTCCTTAGCTGCCCTGGCGAGGATCGAACTCGCACATGTGGGAATCAAAATCCCATGCCTTACCATTTGGCTACAGGGCAATAAGTCAGGGCCGATCGCGCCTTAATAATCGGCCCTGCTGTTGCGATTCATCATTTAACAAGGTTGATATCGCAACAAAACCTTGCGGCTCAACTTCCCGGAAGATAGTGAGCCATATATCTACAGCATGGTTTACTGTAAATATCATAAGTATAAAAGATTATTCGCATCCCCTGATCTGGCCTAAAACTTCATCCAGCTTTTCAAGTGCAATAGTATTATCAACTTCGCGTCTATCACGCCAATCTGTAGGCTTACGATTTTTAAGCCAAAAGATCTGTGCTGAAACATCAGGTGGAACTATCTTTTTAGTAACTGTTCGCTTAGTCAACACGCCCATTTCATATTCTTCTTTGACTTCTTCATATTCATATCCAATTGCACGTTTAAAAAGTTGATTCTCAACTTCGAAGTCAACTACATCTTTGGTATTTATTAAGGCCTCACAAATTTTAGAACCAAAATCTGGATCTTTTTTTGCACGAATAAATGTTTGATGTGATACGCCGAGATTCTTTGCTATTTGTCCTTCGCTTAATCCATTACGAGTCCATGCGGCAATTCTTATCAAATTATCTTCGCTTGCAATAGCCATTGTGCTTTTGCTCGCCATTTTTATCACCTCCTGACATATAAATTATATCATATAAACCTAAAACTGTATACTACACCTAAAGTGGCATAAGGCATTTAAAGTCATTCTTCTGCGATTAAAAATATATACAATTAAAAATATATACAATTAAAGTTGTATACTACTAAAATTGTATACACCTAAAATGGTAGACTATACCACTAAAGTTCGTACAACTTTAGGGGAAGTCAAGATGAATCAAAAAGTCAAGATGAATCTATATATTATATATATTATTTATTTTATCAACAAAAAAATTACGATGTTTTTATTCTCAATTACTAAGAATAGGGAAATCATCTTGACTTCTTGACTTTTTTAGCCTGAAAGGCAAGTAAACCCTGGCTTCGAGCCAAGTCAAGATCAAAATTTCATCTTGACTTTATCTTGACTTGATCTTGACTTTTTGAGCTTCATCTTGACTTTTTTATACAATTCCAGGTGTATCTGCATACAACTTTAGTAATATACAACTTTAGTAATATGCAACTTTAATTGCAGTATACAACTTTAATAATATGTTTTATACCACTAAAGTAGTAATTTTAAGTCAAGATGAATTGAAAAAGTCAAGATGAATTTTCATCTTGACTTGATCTTGACTTGACGTCGATAAGTATTAATACCACTACAACTGTATAATTACTTCACGCACTTTTAATTGTAGTTATACAACTTTAATTGTAATCGTATACTTTCAATTGCAGCTATACCTCTTCAGTCGTATTAACCGGTCCCCGTGAATCTTTGGATAATTTTTCAATAACCATTGCTGCGCGCCGAGGTCCGATTCCTTTTACAGTCAACATAGCTTCCAGAACATCATCCAATGTCAGAATATCTTCTGCATCCCAAATTTCTACATCCAGGCTTTCATCTACTACAATTCCACCTTTGGTATCCATATATTTATCTTTGCAGGCTTTCCAGCCTTCGTCATACCCGGATCCGTAAATAGAATTTACCCATTGAATAAATCCAGATAAACTTCTCTTTTTTAGAGTTTTAAATTCATTTGCCAGATTTGCATAAAGAGCAGCAGGAATTATTGTTTTAGCCATAATTATTTTCCTCTGAAAAATGCTTCTCGATCGCGTAGCTGTTTACCAATGTGCCCAACTTCATATTCAAGAGTCTGCTGCTGCCGATCAAGTTCTGCAATCATAGAATCTAATACTTCTTTTTCTAATCCCAAAATCCCTACGATTCTTTTTGTTTTTAACTCATTTCCGTCCGGAAAAATCTTTGTAACGATAACTTGCCAGCCGACCAGGCGCTGAATGTTAATTTTTTTATGGTTTTCAAAACGGGGTTTTACTTCAATAGTGCAGGCATTTTCGGCCGCATATTTCATAAGATCGAATGTCATGATTTTAATTCTCCGTAAATAAATTTACTAGCTTGCCAGCTTGCTAATTTACCAGCTTGTGGATTGATTCGGATTAGTTAATACCATAAAGCTCAGCTTTCTTTTTTATCAACTGCCATTCCTCATGAGTAATTCCACTACAATCATATTTCTCCTGCAAATTATAATAGCACTGTATGAAATATCTTCTGTTATGCCAACCATTGAAAAGGTTATCATAAGTACAATGGTTTTCTTCCAAATGCAGCCATTTATCAAACTTAGAATAATTGACCTTATAGCCGCGATTCAGCATTTCATCATGGACCATTCCAGCATAGTAATGAAAATGTTCTAATGGATATTCCATAATCTTGTTTACCAAAATATGATTTGGAAAACCCCATTCTGCAATATTTCTGGCAATTGCGCAGCATTCTCGCCATTGGCCCAGGAGTTGCTGCCGCGGTAAAACCGGAATTAAAAGTTTATGCCAAAGTCTCATGAATTATCCTCCTCAAAATATGAGAAATCGCCGTTACTCATATCGTCAATTATTTTTTTAGATTTTAAATCCATAATCCAGCCGCTAGCTATAAATTGCCATCTAATAATCCTAGCCAGGAATCGAAGTACCTTCTTTGTTGTATTATCCATTGATCACCACTCCTTTTTTATTCCAAAAACAGGAACGTTATCAAAGTCGGGTGCGAAGCACTCCACACTGTCTTTCTTAACCCTGCCGAATCTACACTTTTCGCATTGCATCGGAATCATCATCCCATTGCACTCGATAATCCTATCGTCTTTTTTGACAACCACTCCGGCATTTCTGAACTTTTCTTCGATTTTCTGATCAAGCATTTCCCCGGCTTTTCTCATGCCTTCTGAGAATCCCAAATTATAAAAGACATATGAAAAACTTATAACGACAATTACAAGAGCAATAAGCATCAACTTTCCTCCATCATTTTCTGCAGGACTTCGGCAATTTCGTCAAGCGATACATTGCACTCCTTTGCAGCGGTCTCAAGAATATCTTTGATTTCGTCGAAGTTGTATTCGATTCTCGCCTGCCTATCCTTCTTCTGCTCATACTGCCGGATTTTCTCAATAGCTTGCATCGGGGTCAAGTTTTCCATAATACGGAAAAGGCCGAAGTATCCGGTGACATTTTCAGATGTTTCTGTATCCATTCGTGCCAATTTTTTGGCCGCCTCCCATGCATCAGATAAACCCTTACAGTAAACGTCCATTCTGAGGGTATCAGTGTATGCCTGTTTCGGGCAATCCTCGCATTCGCATTTTGCGGCTTTATAGCCCTGCTGATACGCCTCTATCCTGACCTGCTCAAGATCGGGCTCGGTGTAGGGTGTCAGGTCAACTTCTGGTGACAACCATGTCATATCCGGCTTTCCATTTCCGTTGACAGATGCTTTATACAAACGCTCTAATCTTCCAATCTCAACAATATACTTCTTTCCCATGCTTTTTACTCCTCCTTGATGCCAACCCTGATAATATTCTTAACTCGATATACAGTGATATTGTCCTTTGTAAGTTTATCTGCAATTCCTGACTTAATAACACTAATTGCTTCCTGTAACCAATTCATATCCATACTTCTCACTCCTGTTTTGTCATTTCATACATTTTAGGCTCACCAAGTTTAAAACCACATTTTTCATACACATGAATTGCGTGCGAATTATCTGCCTTGACCCACAAAGATGTAATACCAAAATCGTTGCACAGTGCTGTAACAAACTCGGTACCATATCCTTGATTCTGATACGGCTCATAAATCACAAAGCGAGAAAGCACTTTATTCTTAATATCAACTTCTGCTTCGCCAATTTTTACTTCATCGTTGTTAAACAATTCCATTTCTTGATACAATTCGTTCTTTCTATAAGTAATCATGTTCCTCACCCCCCCTCTACCGGTTCCAATACATATGCAAGACTATCACCGTTTTCGAGAAATATAACGATTCCAACTCCGTTTCTCGATAATATATCTCCGGTAAGCGGTCTGTAATCAACGGCTTTCATATTTGGATATTTTTCAATAAATCGCTGATATACATCTTTATACGTCATGCTCTTACTCTTCTCCATTCCAACATGGTAACTGTACCATTGCCATCTTCATTTCGGTTTGAATTGTTTTACACCAATTTTTCAGATTATCCGACTCAATCTGATTGCATATTTCGGCAGGATTAATGTCAAAAATCAAATCATTAAGATGCTTTGCTGCTTTGTTTGACTTTGGTGGAAACCAGCATTTCTGCTCCAGTTCGTTCCTGATTATTTGATCATCATCCATGCTGTCTCTTACAAGCCGTTGTGCGACCATTACGGCATCTTCAAGCGTCAACATTAACATACTTCTAACTCCTCTCACTCATCCGGGTATATGTTCATGTCCTTTACCCACACCCCATACTGGTCTTTCCTCAGATGGCATCCGCACTCACACCAATAATCCGACAGGTACTGATAATTTCTGTGTGGGATAGCCTCTTTTGTCTGCTCCTGCTTTTCCAGTGCGGAGATAGCCATCTGCATGGCTTCTTTTTCCTCTTCCGCAGAAGTAATATACTCACAAGAATGGCAACGCCCATCACAGGAAGGGACTGCTTGATATGCGTCTTTGCAATCCATCCACTTGTTGAATATTTCGATTGCTTTCTTTTTTTTCCATCCTATCCCTCCATCATGGCGGCTGTTTCCTCTTTGACCGGCCAAAATCTGTTCTGGACATTTAACAGCCATTCAAAGACTGCACCGCCATGTCAATATTAATGATGTGCGGGTGTGGATTTGAACCACACATAGCGGAAACCCCTCTGTCCGCCTTACGGGCTGTTGATACTATCTCATTCGTGCCTTGCCCGGTATATTCGATTAGAGTCTACCCATTCCTCCACCGCACAACCATTTCACTTTTTGAAAATGTTCAACTGCCGAGTAATCCTCGTTAGTTGACTACTTTAAATCATCCTCATATTTCGGCAGGTCAATCAGCGGGCAAACATTGTGACGGATTTTTAAGTTTTCAATGGGAAACCCTGCCGCATTGCAATATATCAACATGTGTCCGTATAAAGTGACCGTTGCCTGTTTGAGCCTGCACTCCTCACACGTTTTCGGCATTTCGGTCATGGTTCTAATTGCAATCATGCTTCATTCTACCTCTCCATCACTCCTGCATGTCGCACATCCACCAAACGTTGGTCTGCTGTCCGACGTCCGTCCAATGTCCATTTTTCTTCCGCTTTTGATAACGCTTGTGCTTGACGTTGTACCGCTCGTTGTGATTGGTGCCGGGAGTGTAGATATACTCGACATGCCCCTTGCTGACTTTGATGTATTTCGTAGAGTGTCGGAGTTGTCGTCCGCTGTTTCCGTAATAGTATAGCTTACCATTCCGCCACCTGTATGCATTCCGTGTCGGCTCGCCACGGTCATACATTGCGGATTTAGTCTTGTGAATGTACTTGTCTCCTACATAGCCGGTGCGAGGGCTTGCCTCTGCGATCATACATAGAAGAAAAACGGTGATCACAAATGCCATAATTGCAGCAATGATAAAAGATGTCTTTTTTATACGAATCGTCCTCACTTCAAACCCTCCTTATTGATTGATAATTAACATATAACCTAAAAATTCAATCACAACACCTACCCCAATAAGACCCATTGGAATAGTTAATGACTTAGAATCTAATGCACAGCCGCCGATCATACATAAAAAACAGCCTATCCCAAATGTTCCATATGATAAAAATTTTTTGATCATAACTTATACCTCATTCTCATAAATAAACAGAATCCAAGCACAATTTTTATCGCTGGAATATGAATTACTGTCACCATTCCACGTAGTACTTTTCCTCATGTGAGGAAATTCAGCACGCAGGGCTTTCTCAGCCGCTTTCTTAGATCCATAAACTCCCATATACTGTCCGGGCTGAAAAGGACGAGCTTTAGTTGTAACATAAACTTTCATCTTATACCTCTTTATTATAATTGTCCTACATTAAAACAGCTGGTTTTTGATCTGATACCAGCAAACAGATTATAAGTAATATTAAATATCTTCATACAAGATCTCTTCTTCACAACAGCCCGTATTTAAATTAATAACAGCGATCAGTCCGCAATTCTGGCCATCCAGGAGCCTAAGAGCATCCTGATAATCATATGTGCCATTATCAAAACCGTCGGTCCTGTCTTTCTGAATTGCATACCACCTGTTTTTGTTTTCCATAAATAACCTCCTTGCTAGTAATATCAGCACTTCATTTGATATATTAATTATACCAAAAATAACTACATTAGTATGCCGACATTACTAACAAGGATAAATTATCTTTTCTATGCAATATTACAAGCCAGTAGATCCGAATGCACCAACACCTCTTTCATCTCCAAAATCAGTGACAAAATCTGCCATTATTACAGGAAGAATAACAAGCTGGCCAATCCGTTCGCCATTTTTAAATTGTTGTTTGACATTGCTTCCATTATGAACTATCGCGTGAATTTCTCCATGATATCCTGAGTCAACAGGCGGCAGCTCGCAAACAATGCCATTTTTACTCAATCCAGATCTGGGAAAAATACACGCCATATAACCATCAGGAATTTCAAGGCCATATCCGAGTGGAATAGCTTCTGTAGTATGCGGCCAAATAGTAACGGCATCTTTATTATGCATACAAACTCTAACGTCGGCCCCTGCATCATTATAATGTTTTCTTTCCGGAAGTTTGGAATATCCAAAATCAATAACTTTTATTTTCATGCTATCCTTTCATATAAATTAAATCTTTTATATAAATAAGTGACCGGTTTTTTCAAGCATATAGCATATTGAATTTCCAGCCGCGTAGATTCTTCAATATAATTATATTTATTAACCACGAGAACCTCGTCTGCCATTTCAATTTTTTGGTAATGAATTCTCTGAAGAGTAAGGTTTTCAATATCATCAGGTGCGGTATTACAATCAAATATTACAGGAGCAATTACCATATTTCCAGCCAGCGTCAACCGTTCTTGTTCCTGCAATATTTCCTTTTTGAACCTGCCGCTGCCACATAAGGCAATTATCTTCTGTCTCCTCATTTTGCTACCTCAAATTTAATAATATTCTCTGCATGATAATTATCGATAATAATGTTTTCAAGCTTCATACTCCAGAAATTATCTGGAGTATCGTCTGTAAATCTCAGCTGCGGTACTTCTTGCTGTCCGGGTTCCCAGAATTTTTTAAGTAATTCATTAACGCCGTCAATCTGGTTGGCATAAATATGGCTATCGGCCATTACATGTGTTAAAATTCCAGGTTTTACATTCAGGTGCTTGGCAAACATATGGGTTAAAATTGCGTATTGAGTTGTATCAAAAGGCACTCCAACCGGGTAATCTGCAGAACGTTGAACGATCATGCAATTGAGTCTTTCGTCAATAATACTCCAAATAGAAGAATAAACACAAGGCGGCAGATTCATTTCCCCGAGATCTTGCGGGTTCCACATATCAATGACGGCCTGACGGAAGCTCGGATCCTGATGAAGTTTATCTAATACATAAGCAACCTGGTTTTTATAAATAACTCCCTTTGTGGTAGTAACTTGACCAACCTGATAGCCATAGGTTTTACCAATAGATCCGTCCGAATCTGCCCACTTATCCCAGATCTTGCTCCCCAGATCTTTAATATTATTAGAATTTTTCTGAAAGATCCAGAACATCTCACGGGCAGCTACTTTCCAGTTAATATACCGTGACTGCAGGATCGGAAACTCGTCTGCCAGGTCCACAATAATTGATGTGTGTGGAATTCTAAGAGTTTCAATTCCGGTCCTTACATTTTTCTCTCTTTTTCCTGTAGTCAGGATTGTATAGAGGTTGGTCATATACTGTGCTTCATAAGTCATATAATATTTCTCCTTTCAATATTGAAATTATTGCTCAATTCCATAAAAATTATATTCGTCATCTTCTTCCTCAACCATTGCAGCCAGGAGCAGCAAATAATTAATATGATCGGTAATTTTTTCATGCCATTTATCAAGTGAATGATATTGAGGATCTCGGCACATATCATAGATAGAAACGGTATGTTTTGCCATCATACCGGCCAGCGCTTCTTTAGGCGTGATTCCCTCAAGTGCTGCAGCAACGGCAAAAGCATGCAGTCTATCGTCAGTATCTTCGCCTTCTGCATATTCAACTCCTTTTGAAGTCAAAATATTTTTGCAGCGCATCAACTGATTCTCTACGATTTCATTGAATTTTTCATTGGTCATCTTTTAATCCTCCTTTACAAAAATTCTGTATTTTTTACCTTTAATGGTTTTATTAACGATTTTCAATTTATAATGCTTTTTAACTTGCTTTGAAAATTCTATGTTGCTCATTGGAGTAAAATTGTTTGCTAAACAAAATTCGGTATAGTTTCTGTAAACTGAGCTTGTCGGCTCATTTTCAATTTTAACTTCTTCTTTAAAGAATAACAGTATAGGATTATTCTGTTCTTCATATTCCTGCAATTCCTTTTGAACCTTTTCAGACTCTGTAAATTGCTGATGTTTAAGAATATATTTTAAACCGTCTAAACCCAATTGAATTAAATATTGCATGCATTCTGGCTGCCGAAGTTTATATTTGATATATGGATCAAAATCTGGATCAGTGGGTAAAAACTTAGCGTTGAAAGGTACAATGACCAGCCTGTTTAACACTGCTCCGGATTTATCTTTAATCCTTGGCATATCATTAGCAGAAAAAAGCATTTTGGCATAATTATTAAAATCAAAAGGATCTTTACCTTTTTTCTCAGCATTCAATCTGTCACCAGAAACTAGCTTTTTAAATACAGCGGGATTTGGAATAAAATTATCATCTATATCATCGCCAATATTTGCAAGTTTGCCAAATAATTCTGCTGTTTTAAATCTGTCTCCTAATTCTCCAAGGTCCAGGGCTGATGTATTAATATCTCCCAATAAAGTTTTTATCATATCAAGATATGTTGATTTGCCGTTGACCTTATCGCCAATAAGAACAAATGCTTTACGTAATTCATTACGTCTATAAAATGTATATCCTACCACCTCTTCCAGCAGATCTCTGATTTTTTCATCATGACAAGCTAATTTATCTAGCGTTATATCAACAAGTTCAGAATAGGCATCTGGAATATAGTCATAATTAATTTTATTAGTAATTACATAATCTGGAGAAAATCCTATAAATTCATCCGTATCAATATTATAAATACCATTTTTAAATGCAATTAATTCTGCTCCGCTTCTTTCAGTATCCTGAGTTATAAGCAAATCAAGATACGACATGGCTTCAGCTCGTTTTTGTTTACTCAACCCTGGAATATGCTGAATCATTTGGGCTTCTATATATTTGAGGTCATTAATATAGATCCCATCTTTATAAATATGAAGTTGGCCATTAATTTTTATAATGTGATTATTATTTTTTACATAAGTTGCAAACCTGTCAAAAAGAAATTTACCGCCCCTTGCAAAAAAGACGGGCTTACCAAATGCGTCATCTCGTAAAATCGTTTCAATTTCTGAATCTTCAAGAGGATCTTTTAAGATATATTTATTAATAATCCTAATTGTTTCACGAGACTCTTCAACTGAAAAATCGCAGCTTTGAAGAGTTAGGATATAATTAAATAGGCTCTGATTGCGACCATCTCCAGCTTCCATAGTTATAAATTCTGCAGAGTATTTAATTGGTAATAACCATTTGGGTAGCTCCTCATAATCTTCATCTTCAAAGATGTCATATATAATCTCACGTTCTTTCCCATTTGATTTCAAAATTGAATATGAATTTTTACAGCCAACCTTAATATCTGCTTTTAACCCACAAGCAAGCGACGTTTTTATTTTGCAAGTCCCCTGAATAATTGCCCCATCCATCGTGGTATTTTTAAATAAAAAATGTTTTCCACGAGTGGTTTCATAAACCCGGCATCTGAGCTGAAGCGCGTCTACTATATCAAATAAAATTTCTGACTGGTCATAATCATCAATATCAATCAAAATAGTATTATTGGCTAAAATACCGGCAAATTCATCAAACTGCTTAATCTGCTGATAATTATATAACTCTGATGCGGGCTTATTTTTAAATGGAATTAAACACTTTTTATTTTTAACAGGTACATACCCTTTAAATAATTCCATCATATTACAACACCATATTGTCTCAAGCGCTTACAAGCTAAATCAATATACCAGGCTCTGTCAAGATTAGCCGGAGTTTCTTTCCCATTAACGCGGCCGTTATCAATAAAGCAATGATCTGGAGTATTTGCAAATTTTTCGATCGTAGCGCCCGGAGTTTTACACTTTCCAATATAAGTATCGGCCGGATCAGCAGATGCAAATACGCGGTGACATTTCTCTGCAAAATATTTTCCATTGTGCCATACCCGCCAATATTTACCAGTTAGTTTAACTACTTTTTGAAACATGATTAATTCTTTACAGTCATTAATAGTCTTTTTAACCGGAATACCTTTCACCATATATTCTACCAATGCCTTATTAATAATTGGTAAATCAAAATCTACTTTACTTAGTCCTTTTGTATAACTGCCTTTAGTTTTTGTTTTTCCATCTGCACTGACAATCAGATAATTATTTACATCCTTTTGAAAAACTTTAGTATAGATATCAAATCCCATACGCATCCCAGTTCGCTGCTCCCAGGCCCATACGATATCGTCAATCATATTATACCAAGTTTTAATATCTTTATACCGGGACGGCATTTTGAAAAGGATACCGTCAGTATTGGACTGAATTAATTCTATATAAGGCTCTAATTTTTCAATCAAATCTACCAGCAGGAGTTGGCCATTAACGCAAATTGCATTATTTTCTCGTGGATCAAATAAAGGAGAAAATTGATCTTTTAACTGACCAGATATTGCATTATCTGCAATTTTATATGGCAGTCTTGCAGCTTTATCGCCTAATGCTTTAAAGCGTAAGTTTTCTCCATGTATTTTTTCAAAATTTTCAGGATTACTCATATTGCGATATCCTAATTTATATCTCAGCTGTAAACTTGGATAATATGCAGTAACATCGGCCATGACATAAATGCCCTCGCCATAATACTGTTTTATTGCGCCATGTGCTCCTCCCCAAGCAAAAGTGTGCGGTACTCCGGCCACATCTGTTTTTTGTTTTTTACTATAATTCTGATTTTCCGGATTTCGATACCAGTCTGCAATATATTGATATTTATTTAATTTGAGTGTTGGGACAATCGGAAATTCAAATTCATCATTGAATTTCTGCCCTCTGCCGCCAAGTATTTTTGCAACCCTCTGCGCCCCTGTTTTTCCCATATAAGATAACGGTAAATTAAAAATTTTCACCAGGCCCATAGCGGCATCAAATTCAGCTTTTCTTGCAAGAAATACTTCAATAGTCTGCTCGACGTCATGAGTACAATATTTTTCAGTTTCTGCAAGTTCTTCAGGAGTTAATTTTCTGCCTATATCAAAAGGTACTGAGGTTTCTCTGATATCATTTCCCATAAAGGCTTCCAGGCTTTTTAAGCCAGTATCAGTACGAAGCATGGTATCAAAATTAATCATTGTGATCTTATTAAATAAAGAAGAATATTGCCAGCCGCCTTTATTTTCTTTAATAATCCAACGGTTTACTTCTGCTGGATTCATATCTAATAATATTGCCTTTAAAATATATTGGTCATATCTTCTATTATTATAACCTATCCAAATATCATCTTTATGGATTTCAAAATATTCTTTCAATTTCTCCGGATCATTTATTATAGTAGTTTTTGTACGTTCTATTGGGTTAATATTTACAACCATCCAGTCATAATCAAAAACCTCGAAGTCAGTCATAGAAATTTAACATTTCTCAAGCATCCCCCCTTTCACTTACTTCAATTAGATATCCATCATAAATAAAAGTAAGTCCGTGTTTTCTGATTAAATTGTGTAACCATCCTTTTTTAAATCCAAAAAATGCACAGCAATCTTTCATGGTTTCGAACAAGATTTTCTCCATATAAAAACCACCGGTCCGGCAGATTATGTCGGGCCGGTGGTTTTCAGAATTATAGTATCAGAAATAAATTATTTACTCTTCCTCGAAAACCTCCTTAATAGAAATGGGATTAAATGCATCAGCATCATATTCCGCTTCATAGGTAAGATCTGCGACATCTTCAGCAACATCCATAATAAGTTCTGCAAGTGCAGCATAACCTGTAAATACAAGCGGGCCAACATCTTCTGACGGCGCCAGGGACTCCAGGAACGAAAGAACGTTGGCGATCATGTTTGCATCATTCTTTGTTCCGTATACTACCCGGTTTACAAAAATCTTCCTCTTTTTATATTCACCCTCAACAATGGAAAACTGACCTTTCATCATAGGGCGCTTATCTTTTGTAGTTCCAAGTTCCAGCTTATCCAATTTGATTATATAAATCCCTGCGGGCAATTCCGGAAAATCGCCGGTACCGCCATTCTTCTTGATTTCCGCAGCATCATTTTTCAGCTGCTCAATATCAACCTGCTTGTCAAATTCTTTAAAATCCATTTATAAATCCTCCTCGATATCTTAATATCTTAATATCTTAATATTTGTAATAATTAGACTCTTCTACGGCGTCTGCGAGTAGGTGCCGGGGTTTCTTCATTTACAGCAGCAGATTCTTCCTCATCTCTGCTTTTGCGCTTGAGATTACGAATAACTTCAGGCTCTTCTGTTTCTTCATAAGGAACTTCTTCCTCATCACCATCCGGAACATCTGCTGCGATTTCATTTGCAATTTCCTGCTTTTCCAGGTCTGCTTCTTTTTTCAATGCACGGCGTCTGCGGTGAGTGGGCGTCGGTTCTGCAGGTTCTGCAGGTTCTGCAGGTTCTGCAGGTTCTGCAGGTTCACCAACTATTGCGCCAGTTCCTTTATCAACCTCTGCCGCTGCTGATTTTTCAGTAGCAGAAGATTCTGCGGCACGACGTCTTCTGGTTTTCTTTTCTGTTGCAGGTCCTTCTCTCATGGCTCCTGCATCAGCTTCTGCCATTTCTGTCTCAGACTTAGATCCTTCAAATCCATAATAAGACCGGATCTTATCATCTACATATTTCAGATCATTGTCAATGGCATAAGAAGGAAACATGCCAGCCGGAGATTTAGCAGTATCTTTACCATTATTCTGAGTCAGGAATGTATATTTTCCATCGGATACATTTGTCTTAAGAACAATGGTACTCATGCCTTCCATGACAATCTTTTCATCAAGCATTTTTCCAATTGTCTTAAGCCTCTCCAGACCTTCCTGATCGGTATCTGTATGACACATTACATATACAATAGTTTCTGCAGGAAGATCACGAACACAGTTTGCAATATCCCATGCATGTCGGCCGATCTCAGTAAATTTATCATAGCCACGCTCCATTGCTCTGCGCATGAACTCATTTGCCATGACATATTGGAAATCATCAACCACGATAATATTATATGTGGTTGCCAGGCCTTTAATATTCTTTACGATAGAATCACTGTCATCAGTAACCACATACTTGATCTTGCTGGCATTCTTAAACGGAAACCATTTTCCCTGAACGTTGATTACAGCAAATTTTTCAGGATCAAGATTCCTCATAGAATAAGATTTTCCTGTCCCTGACCGTCCCAAAATATAAACCAACTGACCCATTATTCATCCTCCTTCTTTTCATACATATCATTTTCAGTGCCTTTAGCACACGTGCAGTTACAGCAAGGCTCATCGTCAGCAGGAACATCAACGTGGATACACCCGAAGCAACCTTCGTGATCTTGTGAATCTTCTCCAGTTTCCTCTTCCTCTTCATTGCATTCTTCAAACATCCATAAAGGTTTCCTCGTCTGCATGATATTCTGGCAACCGCAATGCGGACAATCAAAAGCATCATACTCAATAGCCTTATCAGTATTTGCCAGATTAGCTAACACGCCGACTCTCTGCGGATCCTGAGCAATGTAATGCTCCTCTGCCATAAGCGGAAATTCTCTCCCACACACTTTACATGTTGTCATACCTTTCACATTAAGCCTCCTTTTTCTCTTCAATAATACGGGCAGCCCACATGTCTGCAAAATGGAGAATTAAATATAAAGGAGTTTCATTTCCCTGAATTTCATATTTAAAATCTCCATACAAACCGTTATGATACAAAATAGCAAACTGCTCTTCCTCAGTAAGATCAATGAACATACTTGCGATCGCAATAGATCTTACTTCATGGGGAACCTTCAATAGATCAGGATTGGATTTATACGGCTGACTTCCTAACTCACCAGATTTCAACCGATTTTCTACATACATGGGCTTTTCAAACTGACCCATTTTTCCAAGATCATGGAGAGCCGCGGCAATAATCACACTATGCTGAATTTCATCATAATTTTTGCCATACAGCGTAACTCCTACTTTTTCAGCCGTTTCCATAACGTTCCTGGTGTGCTGAACCAAGCCGAATTCGCAGGCCAAATGATATCTCGTGCTACAAGGTGCTTCGAAAAATCCGCATTCGTCCATATAACTTATCAGGTCTTCTATGCCTTCTCGTTTCGTAGACTTCAGCATTTCAATAATAAATGCTTTATTATCGAGTTTCTTTTTTGCCATAAGCATTCCCTCCTTATTTCACTATCAATGGCAAATCTTCTATATATTCATCATAAATAATATTATGAATGAATTCCTTAAATGTTTCAAATCCAGATGGATATAATATAAAAACAATACCTTCAGAATCTATAATCTGTTGACACATTTTAATTTGTAGATCGCTTGGCTTTCCATTTTGCTGTTTCAATTCAACTTCAATAGAATGTCCATAAATACAGATATGCATGTCTGGCAAGCCGCTTTTGGTATTACGATTTGCAAATCGTTTTTCCCAATATCCAACTGGCATTGCGGTTATTTTTTGTTTTTCTATACCAAGCGGGTAAACCCCCTGCTCAGATAAAAAATTTTTAACCTTGGTTTCAAAAGATTTTTCAGGTCCCATAGATAATTATACTCGATTCTTCGTTAAAAACATATAGACAAATTGAATAAAAAATAAAAGGGCATTTTATGCAATTTTACTAGTATGCGGTTTCATCTTCAATAAAAAGTGCATCAGTATAATCTTTTCTTTTTGCCAATGTTCCATAGATCGCCTGCTCTATACTATTTCCGCATATTAAATAATAATAAAAACATGGTTTTTCCTGTCCTATTCGGTGAATACGCTTTTTACTTTGTTCGAAAAGTTCCGACGATACAGGCGGCGTAAAGTAAATAATTTTATTAGCCTTTTGTAAATTATGGCCCATAGAACCGGCTTGATATTGAAGAAATGTTATACTATTAGAATCATTTTCATATGCAGTCAGGTCCTTTATATCACCATTAATAAGTGATACAGGAATATTATATTTTGCAGTAATCTTCTGAAGTGCATTTAATTCTGCGGTAAAATTATAAAAAACAATTAATCTATCTTCTGTACTTTGTATCAGAGATTCAAAGGCTTCTAATTTTTTAGAATTATATTGCCCGCACAACTGCCTTTCATATAAAAAACGAGTTAAAGTAGTTGCACCGATTAATTCTATGTCAGTGCTATTATATTTGAATTCCACAAGAGAATTTTTTCTGAATTTCTTATACTCAGGAGTAGTTGGAATAACTATAGGAATATCAGTTTTTTCCGGCAGATCAAAAACATCTTCTGTCTTTAAAAATCTGCAGCCATACTGCCGCATTTTATTTTTCAGCCTGTCTTCATTTTTATAACCATCAATAATCATTATAGGAAAACCTTCTGAATCATCCCAATGATAATCTACATAATGGTTATAAAACATGTCCTTAGTGATATTCCAGCCTAATAAATGCAGCTGGCTCCATAGCCTTTCATATTTTCCACCGGTCGGTGTACCAGATAGTAATATAATATTTTTCGGTTTTAATGATAATACAAATTTGGAACGTTTGGCTTTTTCATTTTGAATCAAAGAAGATTCATCTAAAAGAAGTGTAAAATCTGATAATTTGAGTAATTCTTTTCGCCTAAAGATTAAATCATAGTTGATTATCCCGATTATTTGGTTTTTATAATTTATATCAATAACCTCAAAAAACTTTTTAAAATCTGATTTTTCTGTCAGATTAAATATAGTAGTTTTTTCAGAATAATATAAATGAAAGTGATCTTGCCAATCTTCAATTTTGGATTTCTGACAAACGACTAAATTTATAAAGGAGCCGAGTTGAATAATCTTCTCGGCTCCTACGAAAGTCTTTCCGAGGCCCATGTCGTGATAATACGCAACTCGATTAAAATCCTTAGTGGCTTCAAGTTCTGCCTTTTGATGTGGATATAGAACCAAGTCTGACCTCCTTATTTTATTTACAGATCAAGAATAGAATTATTCTGCAGCATCCGCAGGTGCAGCCGGCTTCCTGCCGACAATAACAACGCATCCCCTCTGGAGAGTTTTAACCTGAAGCCCACGGTTACGACACTGTGTGGTAATGTGAGTCCGGCGCTTCTTAGCCTCGTCCTCAGTATCATATGTAAACTGAACATTGATCTTATCGCTTTCGAGGAAATCCATAATTGCCTTGATTTCCTCACTGGGCGGCGCCATAGGACGGACGGGCTTCATGATACTTTCATCAACATTGTAATCAATTTTCATTTTAAATACCTCCTGTGTGTTTAAATATTTTGAAATTAACAATTTACTATATTATACATTGCATTGCTATAAAAGTAAATACTATTTTTAAAAAATTATTTTGATAGCCGAGGCTTTCTTTTATTTATTAATGATAACTACAGTAGGGATATCTTTACCGTAACTTTAACGGTAATTCTTGCGGCGATCTCGCAGCGGCTTTTTCAACATCGGAATATTCCGATATCCAAACATCGGAATATTCCAATATTCCAATATTCCGATATTCCAATATTTAAGCAAAATCTTTTCCAAGTCAAGATGAATCAAAAAGTCAAGATGAATCTATATATTATATATATTATTTATTTTATCAACAAAAAAATTACGATGTTTTTATTCTCAATTACTAAGAATAGGGAAATCATCTTGACTTCTTG
>Ga0310697_10000542_pt1 | contig 49956 bp, 35 predicted proteins | sample 172DNAGHGlowgp2_FD_203883 | JGI IMG/M metagenome (GOLD analysis project Ga0310697, IMG submission 203883) | Sheep rumen microbial communities from Palmerston North, Manawatu-Wanganui, New Zealand - 1728 DNA GHGlow gp2 (v2) (version 2) | ecosystem: Host-associated > Mammals > Digestive system >...
CTCCCCCAACCGTCGCCGATTGAAGCTTGCAAGTCGCTATTGGGTTCGTCGGTGACTACGCCCCGGGTGGACTTTCACCACAGATGTATGACATGCCCGTCGTACAATGAGGGGGATGTGCCGGCTGGCACATCCCCCTCGTCAATCTGTTATGCTTAATGCGGATTAGAATCCGGCATAGCGTACACCATGCACGTAATAGATGGAGCCGGGATCATCCGAGAACTCAATATTGTACATGATAGCGTCAGTCGGTTTGCCATTGACATTCAAGCCACCATTAGGAACGATTCTACCATTGGTGATTGTGCAAGTGACGGGATTGTCATCATCGTCGGAGTAGATGTACAGATCCTTGCAGTTGAAAGTCAAAGCGTTCACGTCTACGTTGACCTTAACGGTGTAACCCCAGAAGTTGTTGTTGTCACTCAGCCACATCAGGTCTTTATCATCGTTGGCAGTGTTATAAGTGGTCATGTCCCAATCAACAATTCCATAATCGGCATATACATTAGGAATTGTATCAGTTCCATCTATGAGATCGGTATTAACCACCCAGTGGCCTGCCATCTTCTCAACTGCTGTTCCTCCAGCAGGCTCGTCGGTCTCGACACTGCATGATGCGAAGCCGAGGCACAACCCGAGGGTCAAAGCAAAAATTGAAATATATTTCTTCATAATCTTCAATATTAAGAATTAGTATTAGTGGAGAATGATGTGGAACTGCATCTGTCCTGCATAATCCAAGTCAAAGGTCACAGTCTGGGTTTCGGGATCATACGAACCATTATAGAAATCGTCGTAAGAATCACCCCAACCAGGAACAATAGCCGAAAGGGCAAAAATCTCATTGTCGTTAGTGAGCTGGAGATAGCCACCCATAGCATACCTTGGGCCATAGCCAGCACGCTGGTCATAGTAACCACCCATCATATCAGTAATAGAGAAGATACCCGGAACGATTCTTTCGATGGCGACAGGATAACCTGAGAACGGTACAGTAGCACCGCTGGAGAACCAATAGCGGAAAGAGCCTTCCTGAACAGTATAGTCACCAGACATGTCGGTGGTCACACTCGGGTCATAAACGCACACCGTGCGCTCAACCGAAGCAGGATATCCATCACTGCCCACGGCCGAATAAGTAATGTAATAGAATCCCGGGGAGTTGGGATCAACCTCATCGGCACCTTCAATAACAATCTTGTCGGTGATGTCCTCGCCAGCGAGGGTACCGGTGCAACCAGGGTCAACAAAATTGCTGCCAATAGGCACCAGCATGAATTCGTCACCCTGAAGTTGAAGATCGGCATAGTAAGTCAAGCGAGAATCGGTCAGCTCGTCGTTGTCATCGTTACACGATGTCAAGCCAAGCAACACACCCGCCAGCAATAAGCCAAATAAATATATCTTTTTCATATTAAGTCGATTTTATGTTGTTCTACATTTATATGGTAGTTCACAATTACTTGGCATCCCAGAATACGCGGTCGCTGAGCAACTTGGACGCAGGGGTATTCTTGTTCAACTGACGGGCAGTGCTGGGATAAGGCACGCGCTTGCACAGGCCACCAGCCTGGATGTAGTTCAAGGCAGGAACAATCATCTGGCCAGCGCTGTAAACGGTGGGATCCTCAAAGACCTGTCTTGCCGAAGCGGCGCAGGTTGTAGGCACATCGGTGCGGCGAACCTCACTCCATGCCTCCATGTGGTCACGATAGAAGAGGGCGGCCCACTTCTGCATGTAAATCAAGTTCAAGCGGTTGGCATCGCTGGCTTGGGCATCCCAGTTCACACGGTTGCCGTTCATGTACGAGCCAACACTCATGCCACGAGAAGCGAAGTCGGCAGCTACACCAGCCTCATAAGCGGCCTTGGCGGCAGCCTTGTTACCCCAACGCAGCTGGGTCTCGGCGATAAGGAACTGGAGCTCACTCTGGGTGAAGAAATAGATGGGAGCGAAGGTTGCAGGCGCATAGTCGATGGCGCTCACGTCCTTGTTCTTCCAGTCAACGCCCCAAGACTTATAGACGGTCTTGGCACCGGGAATCTGACCAACATACTCACCAGCGTCATTCTTCATGATAGCATATTCAATGCGCGGGTCGTTGGTAGCCATGTAGTAGCTCACAATGGGATAGGAAGCCACATGGTTCTTGGTACCCAGTGCGCGGGCAACATCATACCAGGGATTGTACTGGCCCTCGGCGTTGCTGTAAACGTTCCAAGCCACGTCACCGTTGAAGAAGTTGTCAGCATTGACCAGGGCAACAGCCTTGCTCTGATATTCACCGGCATTGATTCCACCATCGATCAGGCGCAGGTACATGCGCAGACGCAGAGCGTTGGCAAAGCCACGCCACTGGTTCACACTCTTGCTGAGCAACGGATCGGTAAGTGACATCGGGTCACCCTCGAGAGCAGCCTCAGCGGCATCCATCTCGGCAAGCACACCCTTATAAACATCCTCACCCATGTCCCAAACGGGATTAGAGTTGGCACTACCCTGCAAAGCCTCGGAATAGGGCACCTGATCCAGGTTGTCCACCAGAAGCTGGAAGGCATAAGCACGCAAAACGGTGCAGGCAAACAGGTCGCTCTTGTTCTCGGTGCGATCCATCACATCCTTGATGTCGGCGAGAGCGCCAGCATAGAGTGTGCGGTAGCAACGGTCAAACAAGTTGGTTGACTCATCAATATTCAGCTCGGCCTCATTGTTGTACTGGTTGGCCTCGGGACGCTGCTCAAAGTACTGGGCAAAGAAACCGCTATAGTTGAACATAGCATCGCCCACGGCAGCAGCGACAGCATTCTCAGCAGCGGGGAATACCAGGTCGGGAGTGACGTCACTGCTCGACGGGTAGTTGGGGTCGTCGTTGATGTCAAGATTGCACGACGACAGGCTAAGAACAGCTGCAATAGTCAGAAATAAATATATCTTTTTCATGTCTGTTTCAGTTTTTGATTAGAATTTAACCTGTACATTGAAACCAAACTTGCGTGAGCTCGGGTTAGCTGAGAACTCACCGTAGTTACCTTCAAGGTCGTTACCGAAGGTAGAAGTCTCGGGATCGATAAAGGTGTTGCTCTTGGGAGTCCACAAGAACAGGTTGTTACCGAAGAACGACAGGTTCACACCCGTGATGAAGCAGTTGGCAAACCACTTGGTGGGCATCTGCCATGAGAGGATCACGTTACGCAGTTTAATGTAGCTCTTGTCAACGAGGAATGCACGGTCCAGGTCTGAACCACCAGCATCCCAGTAGGTGAAGATACCGGTCTCGTCGAGCGGAGTGGTGTTCTCACCGTAAACGGGGTTACCGTTATCATCGGTACCAATCTGCTGAACAGAGTTGGGAACGATGAACGGGTTACGGCTGTTGAATGCCGTCTGGATAGCGTTACCGGTGAAGTAGGTGATGTCCTTGGTGCGCGAGTAGAGCATACCGCCGTGACGAATGTCGAGGTTTGCGGTCAGGCTGACGCCCTTGTAGCTCAACGTGGTACCGAAGCCCATCAAATACTTGTAGTTCATGCTGCCGACAATCTGCTGCTCGGGGTTAACCAGCGGCTGACCTTCGCCGTCACAGATAATCTTGCCGTCCTCGGTCATCTGGGGAACATAAGCCTTGAATACACCAAGAGGCTCACCCTCGATGGCATACAGGCTCGTGCCGCCGCTCAGACCGTAGATGGTAGCAATGCCGCCCAGCTCCTCAGGAAGCTTGATGACCTTGCTCCAGTTCTTGGTGTAGTTCCAAGTGATATCCCACTGGAAGTCGCCAACCTTGACGGGAGTCACGTTAACCAACAGCTCAATACCACGGTTGCGAATCTTACCCAGGTTCATGTTCTGGGCAGTATAACCGGTGGCGGGATCCATGTTCAGCGAGAAGATCTGCTTGTCGGTATTGCGATCATAGTAAGCAGCATCGAAGCTGAAGCGGTTCTGGAAGAAGGCCATGTTCAAACCAAGCTCAAACTCGGTGGTCATCTCAGGACTCAGGTTCTGGCTACCCAGCACATTACCCATTGAGTAGGCATTCACGCCCACCTTGGTGAAGGGGAACGAGCTACCGTTACCGAAACCACTGGTTGCGGCGGCAGCCTGGGCATAAACAGAATTGGTCATGTAGACACCGGCGTCATTACCAGTGCGACCCCAAGCCACGCGGAACTTACCGAAGGTGATGATGTTGCGCTGTTCGGGCTTGAGCAGCTCACTGAACAGGAACGACAAGCTCACACCAGGATAGAAGTAGGAGCGATTGTCCTTGGGAAGAGTTGACGACCAGTCGTTACGGCCCTGGAGGGTCAAGTAAACCATATTCCTCCAAGCAAACTCGGCACTGCCGAATACGGCAAGGAAACGGCGCTTCCACTCTGACTGTGAGGTCGAGGGAATCTCAGCGCTGTTCGACAGATTGTACCACATGGGGATGGTTAGGTTGGTCACTGATGAGCCCAGATACTTGTAAGAGCGCTCATTGCCGTTGAAACCGAGCTGTGCATTCACATGCCAGTCTTCCAGAATCTGCTGGTCGTAGGTCAACATGAAGTTCTGGTCGATCTCACGACGACGGGTGATGCTCTGCGATACCTCACCGGTGAGGTCCTTCAAGGCGTCATCATAGTTGGGGGTATCCTTGAACAATGCGGCCATGTTGGGCGAACCATAGTTGTGGTGACCCGTGTTGGTATCCAAACCGAAGCGGTAGGTGGCCGTGAAGTATTTCAGGAATGCATAATCGAGCTGCAGGTTACCGTAGAAGCGCTCCTGCTCGTACTCGTTCTGATAATTATTAATAATGTAATACGGGTTGGTAACGCCGTAGGGGGTGTAGTAGTAACCCGGCGTGTTGAACGGGTTGTTCAGGTCCTTCATCTCAACGATGGAGATGTCACGCGGCGTCTGCATGATGCTGTTGTACATCGAACCCGTCTTCTGACCGGTGGTCACGAAGTGGTTGCGCTGGAAGGCATAGTTCAACGAGGTGCTGAAGGTGAAGTTGCCTTCGCGATGGCTACCACGGGCCGATACCGTGTACTTGGTATAGGTGTCGGCATCCTCAGGGATGATACCGTTATCGTTGATTTGTGACAGCGATACGAAGTAGGTGCTCTTGTCGGTAGCTCCGTTGAACGAGATGCTGTTGTTGTAACGGAAACCAGTGGAGAAGAAGTCCTTCACGTTGTTCTTGATGGGAAGGTAGGACTTCATATTCTGGCTGTGGTTGTAAACCCAACCATAGAGTTGCTGTGAACCGTCAAAAGCAGGACCCCACGAACCGTTCTCAATCTCGGTGTGGTCGCCATACCAACCCATACCGAACTGGTTCTGCATCTGGGGCAGGCGCATTACCGACTCCCACTGCAGGCCACCGTTATACTCGATGCCCACACCACGGTTCTGCTTGGTACCCTTCTTGGTGGTGATCAGGATGACACCTGCGCCGGCACGGCTACCGTACAGGGCGGTAGCGGCAGCACCCTTCAGAATGGTCATGCTCTCAACGTCGTTGGGGTTAACGGCACTTGCGCCGTTACCGAAGTCGTAACCGCTGTTCAGACCATCACTGCTGTAGGTTGCCGAGTTGTTCAGGGGCACACCATCCACAACATACAGCGGCTGGTTGCTACCCGAGAGCGAGCTCACACCACGAATGATAACCGATTTGGAAGTACCGGGGTCGGAAGATGTCTCAGCAATCTGGACACCAGCCACCTTACCGGCAAGGCTCGACATGACGTCGTTGGTGCGTGCCTGTGCGATGACATCACCCTTAATGGGAGTGGCCGACACACCCAGCGCCTTTGCTTCGCGCTTAATACCCATCGCCGTAACAACCACCTCATCAAGAGTAGTGTTGTCCTCCTCAAGGGCGACTGTTACATAACTCGAAACCGCAACGACTTGTGATTTGTAACCGACACAACTAACCCTAAGTTGCGTCACGTTGTCGTTGACGATTACTGTGAATTGACCGTCAAGGTCGGTTGAAGTGCCTTGGGATGAGCCGATGGCCTGCACAGTGGCGCCTATCAACGGCTCATTGTCACTGGCACTGACGACTTTACCATTCACGGTCTTGTTGGCATATGCGCTCATCGAAATGAGGCATAACACCATGAGAGTTGATAAAAGTCTCTTCATACAGTAAACAATTAGTTAACCCATCGGCAGGCTCGGGTGAGCGCTTACCTAAACATGCCGGTGGATTGATGTTGATAATCTCTAAGGTATTGTTTAACAGCAAGTGCGCTCTGCTTACTGATTTTTGTCTCATTGGGAGAACAGAATGACAAAAAGCACGGATTGCATCCTCCATGGAGAATACATTCAAGGTTATTAGTTGATGCTATCAGATCCCTTGTGTCCATTCGCAATGATGGTATCATTGGCTCTTTCTATCTCATTCACTATTCCCATGCTCACGGCATAGAAACACGCAAAGATAAACATTTTTTCACTTAAGCAACATCTTCTTTAAAAAAAAACCAAAAAAAATGAGTCTTTTTTGGCAAAAAACGCCTTTTCTGATAATTAATGCTAACTACCCTCCCCTATTTTACTATTCAATTGCAATGTGTTTTCACCGATGTGATTACAAACTTGCAGCGGAAGAAAGTCAAGGCAAATCGACTTTCTTCCGCCGCAAATATCAATGTCAGCGTATTTGCTGAAATCTCTAGCTAACTCTTATTACCTTTCAGATGGAGAGAATCTGGATGGCACAACCACCGCCTGAGGCAAGATGCAGGTGCAGCACCGTGGCCTTGTCCACATCAAGACGACGGATGGTCATGGGATAGGGATTGGTGCGATAATCGGCACCAGGTCCGTCCTCATAGATGATGGCTTGATACTTACCCTCACCCAGGAAATCGAGCGACAGGTCAAAGTCGCGAGCCTCGGCATCGGTGACTCCGCCAACATACCAGTTGTCGGTGCCGCGCTCCTGACGAGCATAAACCACATACTTTCCAATGGCAGCAAACGGCACCAAGGTGCGTTCCCAATTGGTGGGGACCTCCTCGATGAACTTGAAAGCGGGCTGGTGCTCATAGTTCTCGATTTGGTCAGCTGCCATGTGCCCAGGGCTATAAATCACAATATACTCGGCCAACTGGTGGGCCAGCGTGTTCTGCGGACGCGTACCGGGCACCGAGTCGTTGCGGTACTCAAAGATGCCGGGGGTGAAGTCCATGGGACCTCCCAGGCCACGCGTGAACGGCAGGATGCACTCATGATAAGGCGGATTGCCGCCACGGCGGTCAAAGGCGTTGTATTCCTGGCCGCGCATGCTCTCGGTCGCGATGAGATTGGGCCACGTGCGCTGTATGCCGCTAGGCATGGCACCCTCGTGGTTGACAATCATCAAGTGGTGACGAGCAGCCGTCTCAATCACCTTGCGAAAGTGCTGGACACCCCACTGGGAATGTTGCAACTCGCCGTTGTAGAAGTGGGAATTGACATAGCCCGTCTTGACTGTGTTGATGCCCAACGACTCATAGAGCCTGTAGGCATTCTCCAGTTGGTTCTCGTAATTCTGCGCAGCGCCTCCAGTCTCGTTGTGGGCAATGATGCGCACGCCTCGCTCACCGGCATAGCGGCACAGGCCTTGCAAGTCATAATCAGGATAGGCCTTGGTAAACGAGAAGCCGTCACCGTGCTTGGTCCAGTCGGTGTCCCAGCCATAGTTCCAGCCCTCAACGAGCACACCACCCAAGCCATGATGGGCGGCAAAATCGATGTAACGCTTAGTGTTCTCGGTTGTGGCACCATGACGCTCGCCCTGTGACCAGGTCCAGCGCTGTTTTTGCAGCGCCCACCAGATACCCACATACTTGGTGGGCTTGATCCATGAGGTATCATCAAGCTTGCACGGGTCATTCAAGTTCAGGGGCATGCGCGATAACAGGATGTCGGCTGCAGTGTGTCCAATGATAATGGCACGCCACGGCGAGACGCGTGTGTTTCCCACCCTCACTTTATCACCATTTTTCCAGGGCACCAGATCCACTTTGAGGGTTGTTCCCTGATGGGAAAAATTCATTGTGGAAAAATCGGTCAAGTTGGCCTCCATAATGGCCATGTAAAGCGATTCGTTGACCTCTATGGCTATGGGGCCCGACATACTGCCTTTCTTGCTCAGCGGCTCACGGGTGTAGATACCCTCATAATAAGCCGTCAAGGCAGGTATCGACCAAGTCGGGGCATCAGTCGGCAGAGCAAACTGTGTCACCTCGTCCATGATTACAAAGTCCTGCAGACCTTTCTGACGCGGAAACTCATAGCGGAAGGCGATACCGTCGTCAAAGGCACGGAACACAACGTCCAAGGCACGTTTGGCGCCACTTTTTTCCTGCAAGCAAACCCGCATCTCGTTGTAGTGGTTGCGCACCTGGGCATCTTCGCCCCAAGGCTGTGTCCAAGTCTCGTCAAAGCTCGAACGAGTCACTTTGCCCATCTTGAAGTTGTCCTTGAAGTCACCACCCTTGAGCACAAAGCCCAATGCCGATGGCTTGACAATCACTTCATTTCCAGCACGGTTCACCTGATACCAAGCCTTGCCGCCATCAATGCCAACAGTCACCGTGAGCGAGCCGTCAGGCGATGAGACCTTCACATCTTTGGCCAATGTCATTGAGCTCATTATCAGGCACATCAAGGTAATCAATGAGAATCTTTTCATTGTTTTCAGTTTCATTTGTTAATTACTCTATTTACAAATGCAAATATACGGATATTTTGCGGAATATCCAGCATGTCATCTCAAAAAACTGATGTTTTTTAAAAAGGGAGGCACTTCAGGTCTCATGCCTCCCTCGATTATCAGTCAGGGCAGAACAGAAGAAGCAGGTAAAGGAATCTGCCCTGACGCTTCTAGATAAGTGTCACCTTGAGGTCACCCCGTCGGCCGTCACCGTAAGGTAGTAATCACGGTCCAGCACAACGTCATAGTCAGGCGTCTGCGAGCCACCGCCATTATTGTTAAAGATGAGGTGCTCGGTCTCGCCAGCACTGGTGAATTCCCAATAGAGGTAGTCCACGCCATCCACGGTTTTATTACCCGTTGGCGCAGCACCAGGCCAGCCACCGAAGAATTCCTTGTCACCCCATGCATACAGGGCGATAGCATCCCAACCGGTCTGGTTTACAATGTAAATGTAATGAGTATCGCCAGGAATAGGCTCGGGCGTGTCGCCACCACCAGTATAGGTGTTGGGATCAATCTCAGTTACACCGCTGGCAGTCACCTCGAGATAGACATCATGGTCGATCGTGTAAGCGAAGTCGGCCAGCTGGGTGCCTCCACCAGCGTTGTTGAAGATGAGATTCTCACTCAAACCAGTGTTGGCCTCGCCCATGTCAAAGTAGGTGTAGGCCACACCCTTGATTGTTTGCTCACCAGTAGGAGCCATGCCTGGCCAGCCGCCGTTCAGGTCGTTCACATCACCCCACATATAAAGCGTGATGTCATCCCAACCGGTCTTGTTGACTATAAATACGGCATATCCGTCGTGAGCCACTACCACCGGCTCACCCATCTCCTCAACACCGCTGGTGGTCACACGCAGGTAGATGTCGCGGTCGATGGTGAAGTTGAAGTCGGCCAACTGTGAACCCTCGCCATTGTTGAAGATCAGGTTCTCGTTCAGGCCAGCGTTGGCAGCGCCCATGTCAAAGTAGGTGTACTCGGTACCGCCAATCTTCTGCTTGCCCGTGGGAGTCATGCCAGGCCAGCCGCCATTCAGGTCATTCACGTCACCCCACATGTACAGGTTCAGGTTAGCCCAGCCTGTCTCATCGAGAACATAGACCACAAAGCCGTCATGCTCTATTTCGGGACCGTCGCCACTCCAATAGTAGCTCTCCCAGCGCTCACCCCACACGTTGGTGAAGGTGCCCAGTCCGGGATTGTCGGTGTGGTTGGCCATTTCACCCTTGACCGTGAACTCGGTGCCCTGGGTGGCACTATAGAAGCGGAACCCGTCGGCAAGCGTCTTGCCGGCCTCAAAAGTCGAGGGGTCAAGATAGATACCCCACTTGATGTCACTGTTGGGGGCCTTCATGAGCTTCCACTCTTCTTTACCCATCGATGCGCTGTCGCCGTTAAAGGCACCCATGATGTAGATTTCCTCATCGACCGAGGTGCCGAAGGGAGCGATGAATTCGAGCAGGATGCGATCGGCGCGAGTCTCGAACTGCTGACGCTCGTGATCAAAGATGATATCCTCATCCTTGGAGCAACTGGTCATCACGGTCAAGCCTGCCAGCAGCACCACAATCAGACTATATATATTCCTTGTTTTCATATTGTTGTCTTTTAATTGGATTTTGGATTAATAATTGGGATTCTGGATAAGACCAGGGTTAACCGACAGTGCCGACTGAGGCAGCGGATACCACTCATACTTGGTGCTGCGCTGTGCAGGCAGGTCGATTCCAGGCTCTGTGGCACGGCCCCAGAACCACCAGGTGCCCTGCGTGAACTTGTTGAAGCGGCGCAGGTCGGTGCGGCGACGGTTGCCCTCGCCCAAGTATTCCTTGCCCCACTCGCTCAGCATCCAGTCCATGTCAAAGGCAGTGAAACCGGGTCCTGCAACCGCGAGGGCTGCAGCACGGTTGGCAGCGGTGAAGTAGCGCTGGCGCACGGCGTCCACATAGTTCTTGGCCTCGCCACTGTTGCCCTTGCGCATTTCGCACTCGGCCACGTTGTAGTAGGCCTCGGCCAGACGGAACTGCACGTCATCAATCGACTTGAAGCCGCCAGCATCGTCGGTGGGATACAAGGGATACTTCACCAGACGCACACCCGAGTTGGTCTCGCCCCAACGCGGGCTCATCACGGTTTCAAGGGTACGGCCCTGATTGAGGAAGGTGCCCACCTGGTCAACATAGACCAGATCCTGACCATCGCGGTCGGCATCGGCCTTGAGCACATCGCCCGTGCCGAAGTTGGCACGCATCACGCCCTTGAGGAACATACCGGGGCCGTGAGTCTTGGTTGTAACATTATATACATAGTTCTGCTTGCGGATGTCACGATCGTCAAAGCGCTCGTAGGGAGCGCCCAACTTGTCGTTGTAAGGAGCGCCAAGGAAGCAGTTTGCACCTTCGCTGCCACCAGTGGGCAGGACAGTGCCGGCATTGTCATAGCTGGGCACAAGGCAAACGCAGTTCCAAGCGCCGATGCCGTCATAGGACTGGCCAAAATAGTCGGCGTAACCGTACCACATGCCCACCATTGTGCGCACGTTGCTGATGGCATTGGCGGCACCCTGACCGTCCTCGGCTGCAAGGGCGAAGATAACCTCAGGACACTTCACGTTGTCCATGCTGTAAAGGTCGCGATAATTGTCGGCAAGGGCATATTTACCATAGTCACCATTGATGATCTGCTTGGACAAGGCCTCACACTCGTTATAGCGGGCCTCACCGATAAAGATCTCGGCATTGAGCAGCAGACGGGCTTTGAGCAGGCGGTTCATTGCCTGATTGGCACGGTTGACGGTTGCGCGGCTGCCGTCCTCACGGGCAAGCTGGTCCACCGTCTCGTCAAGTTCCTGTGCGATGAAGTCAAAAATCTTGTGGCATGAGGTGTTCCAGTCGGGATCAGCGGTGCCGGGCACTTCACTGCCAGCCTTGACATTCAGGGGCAGTGCACCACCCCACAGCTCGAACAGGCAGTAGTAGTTCCAAGCACGAATAGTGCGCACCTCGGCTACATACTGGTTCAGCTTCTCCTGCGACATGCCCAGATCGGCGGCATTCAGTGTCTCCAAGTCGTTGAGCAACAGGTTTGCAAGGCCTACAGCAGTCCAAGCGCCCGACCAAGCATTTTGAATAATCGTTGACTCACTGTTCCAGTTGTGCCAGGAGAGCACCGTCTTCATGGCCTCATCCCAACCCCACTGGCCACCGTTCCACACGCGCCAGGTGAGCTGGTCGGCTGGATACTCGCTCAAGTGGAAGAAGTTCTCACCGGCAAGGGTCGATGACGTCTGGTTGTAGATGGCGGCAACGGCACCCTTGACGCTGGCTTCATTCTGGTAATACACAGTGGCGTCGATGCGGTCGTTCACCTTCTCGTCAAGGTCGGTGCACGATGACATACCCATCACGCTCACTGCAATTGCTATAATGATATTGATATACTTTTTCATATTCTTTGGTCTCTTTATGGATTAGTGGAAACGCACGGTTACACCCAGGGTGAACTGGAATGCCTGAGGATAAGCACTGTTGGTGTCGATACCGGGAGTAATGCCGGTCGATGTAACAATCGAGGGATCATTGCCCTTGTAGCTTGTAAGGGTGAACAGGTTCTTAGCCGACAGATAAACGCGCAGGCTCTCGAGCAGGTTGCGCTTCTTGGGCATGAACGTGTAACCCAAAGTCACGTTATCAAGTTTGAAGTGGTCGCCTTTCTCGAGGAAGTAGCTCGAGATGATGCTACCGCCGGCGTTCACTTCGGCATAGTCGGTATAGGCGCTGGCCAGCACGTTGTCGGTACCGCAGCCCTTGAGGCCCATGCCATAGCGGCGCATGTTGAAGATCTTGTAACCAAAGGCACCACGCATCAGCATGCTCAAGTCCCAATTGCCCCAAGTGAAGGAGTTGCTCCATGAGAGGAAATGCTTGGGAGCGCCATTACCGATGTTGCGCTTCCAGGCGGGATCGGCCTGAGCAGCGGGCACGGCGTTGCCGTCGTTATCATAGACCATAAACAGACCGTTCTCGTCGATGCCGGCATGCTCAAAGCCATAATACTGTCCGATAAGGCCACCCTCGGCCACGCGGAAGAAGTACTCACTGGTACCCACACCGGGCTTGCGGTACAGGTCAAGATAACTCATCTGGTAAACATCGCTCGAGAGCTTGGTCAATTTGGTCTTACCAGTGCTCCAGTTGATGCCAGTGGTCCACTTGACAGCGGTTTTGGTCAGCACATCATAGTCGAGCACGACCTCAACACCGGTATTCTTAGTAGTACCCACGTTCACAAGAATGGAGTTATAGATGAACGGGGGCTGCGGGGCTGTGTAGTTGTAAAGCAGGTCTTGAGAACGACGGTCATAGTACTCGACGCTACCGCGCAGACGGCTGTCGAAGGCGACGAAGTCAACACCCACGTTAAAGGCGGTCGACTTCTCCCATGCCAGGTCGGGATTGGCGTTCACCGAGGGAGCGTAACCATTAATCCATTCACCGTCGATATAGTAGGCACCATAGCCGCTATAGGTTGACAACGACTGATAAGCGTTGAAGTCGCTGCGACCCGTCACACCATAGGAGATGCGGGGTTTCAAGCTCTGGAAGGTGCGTGACAGGCCTTCGGCAAATGGGGTGCGGATGATTTCCCAAGCCAGTGATACCGAGGGGAAGCTACCCCACTTCTTGTTGACACCGAACTTGGTGCTGCCCTCACGGCGCATCGAAGCCGAGGCGAACAGCATATCCTTATAATTATAGTTCAAGCGGCCAAAGAAACCGATGAGCGTCGATTCTGAGGAACCTGCCCACATGTTGGCCTTGCCGTCGCGCAGATAAGTACCATTAGCGATTCCATGATAGTTCATGCTATCATACACGAAGCCCATGTTCTCATTACCGCTCTGCTCCCAACGGGTGCGTTCCCAAGAGTAACCCACAACGGCCTTGAGCTGATGGTCATCGAGGGTCAGGGTGTAATTGCCCAGCCACTCCAGACGGTTGGTCCACCACTTCTGGTAATTGATGTTAGCGCGGCCGGCATAACCGTTCCAGTAGCTCTCGCTCGACGTGCTGGGGGTGTAGAAGTTGGACTTTAAGTCATTGTATTGCAAGGCATAGCTCAACGAGGTGTTGAGGTAGTGCTTGTCGGTCTGAATCAGGTTCACCTTAACATCACCGTTCCCCAACAGGTAGATGCGGTCACCATTGCTCACGTTGTTCTTCAAGTCGTTCACCGGGTTATGGATATCGGTGGGGCTATTGGGCTGATAGTAAGAACCGTCCTCGTTAAACACGGGAATGGTGGGGTTCATGGTCAACGCTGTGTCAAACAGTCCGTCGTTGCCCCATTTCTCATGCACCTTGCGGCCCGACAGCGATGCGTTGAACTGCAAGAAGTTATTCAACACGCGCTGCTCACCGACGAAACGTGCGCCATATTCCTCACGACCAGACACGATGTCGAGACCGTTACCGCGCTTGTAGTTCACCGATGCGCCAAAGTAGCCGTTCTTGGTGGAACTGTCAATAGACAGGTACTGGTTGAGGTTATAGCTCATGGGACGGGTAATTTCATCCCACCAGTTGGTGTCACCGCCATAGTCCTGGCCGCGACGAGAACGACGGAATTCCTCAGTCGTCAGGATGCGGGGTTTGGGCTTGGCGAAGTTACCGGCGATGTAGCTGTCATAGGTCACTGTCGTCACACCAGGGGCGCCAGCACCCTTCTTGGTGGTCACGAGGATAACACCATTGGCACCGCGAGTGCCGTAGATGGCGGCCGAACCGGCATCCTTCAGCACCGTTATGCTCTCAACATCCTGCGTAGCGATGTTGCGCAGGTCACCACCGGCAATACCGTCGATGACGATGAGCGGGCCGTTGGAAGCAGTGAGCGAACCGGCACCACGAATCTGGAAGTCGGTCATTGAGTTGGGGTTAGCGGCAGCACTTGTGCTGACGTTCAGACCAGCCACCTTACCTGCAACAAGGGCGAGGGGGTCGCTGGCAACACCCTGGTTAAACTGCTTCTTGTCGATTTGAACCACCGAACTGGAAATCTCTTTCTTGGCCAGCGAACCGTAGCCCACAACGACCACCTCGTTGAGTTGCGAGCGCTCCTCAACAAGAACAATTTCAAGATGGCTCTGCCCCTTAATGGCAACTTCCTGAGTCTCATAACCGATGTATGAAACCACCAGGGTTCCGTTACTGGGAGCGTTCTCGATGGTGAAACGACCATCATAATCGGTGACGCTTCCGTTTGAAGTGCCCTTGACGGCAACACTGGCACCGATCAGTTCCTCGCCCGTCTCATCCACAATGTGGCCGTTGACGGTCATGGTCTGTGCCGAAATGCCCAGGGCAAACATCAGCGCAGCGCACAGCAAAATTGTGCGTTGCAGCAATCCTGTTCTACATTTCTTCATTGTCATTAAAAATTTAGTTATTTAAAAATATGGTAATATGTTTTTACTTCATAAGAAGCTTTGGGTCAATAGCCTTCAGGCATCGCAAAATTAACATGCGATGCTTGCTCCGCAAACATCATCAAACAAAAATCAAAATTAGAATGGGAAATAAAACGTTGATAATCAACAAGAAGCGCCAGTACTGCCGACATTAAAATCTAACTGATTATTAAAAGGAAATGAGGCAGAATTCTGCTAATGAGAAGGCAACGGTTCGTTCGGACCATCAATCGATGGCCTTGACATGGGCCTCGAAGTTGTCCTTGTCAATGGCACGGGCCTTGAGTTTGGAGCGGTAGGTGTAGATTGTCGTCAGGCTGGCACGCAGGATGTCGGCAATGCTCTGGCTGTCGGTAATGCCAATGCGAATGAGCGCCAGCACACGCGACTCGGTGGTCAAGCGTTTGCCCTTCTTGACCTCAATTTTGCCGTCTTCCTGCAACAACTCATTTACAGCATCGACAAAGTTAGGATAAATGTTGAGGAACGCATTATCAAAGTTCTCATAGAACAATTGAGCATTTTCATTACCCAAGTGGGCACTTTTCAACTCTCGCGCCAGTTCCTCGACCTTGCGGTTGCGGTACAATCGGTAAAGCGCCTTGCGCTGTTCCTCTCCCCGATCGATAAATTTGCTTGATAGCGCCAAAAAACGCGCGATATACTCTTCCTTGAGTTTCTCCTTCTCCTGCAACAGGCAATTGCTCTCATGCAACTGTCCGACAGTGCTTTCGAGCTGGCCATTCACTTGCCGCAGCTGTTCATTGATGGCCTTCTTCTGCTCATTCAATCGACGGTATCTCCTGAGCAACTGATAGATAGCAGCAACACCCGCAACAAGCAACAAAGCTATGACCGAGATAATGGCAAGCAGCCACATCATGTTGCGGTGGTTACGTTCCTGCTTAGTCTGATAGGCTGTCAGAATCTTAGGCACAATGCGTGAAGCCTGGATGTTGCGCAGGCGTGTGCCGTAAAAGTTGGCATCATCCACTGCCACCTTCATGTAGCGATAGGCACGGTCGATGTCACCAATGTCAAACAGGCGGTCGGCAATTGTCCTTAGCGACGTGTTCTCGCGGATGCAGCCCTCCAGATCACTCTCGGCACTCTTGATGAGGTATTGCATCTGTGCCTCCTGATCGCCCATTTGGGCATAATGGAACGACATGGTGCTCGCTATAATCGAGTACAAGCGGTCTCCACTATGATACTGTGGCAGTAAACGCGCAAGCAGATTGATGGCCTGCTGTGGCTGATGACTGTCGGCCAAACGCTCGGCAACAGTGAGAAGATAGTTCACATCGTCTTTCGGAGCATCTGCGACAGCGTTGCGGCGCCGCAAGTCAATAAGTTGCTCCACATACTCGTCGGCATATTTTGTGCCCTGCATATACTCGGCCTGATAGATCAGCAAGTCTGTCATGATACGGTGATACTGGATGATTTGATCCGGGCTCAAGCGCGTGGTATCAATCTGTGCCAATGTCAGAGTTGCCTTATCGGTCAGACAAGCGGTTGACAGGATATGGGCAAGATTCAAGCGACTCTCATTAAGCAGTCTCTCGTCATCCATCGAACGGGCAAGACGCATGCAGCCATTCACATAGGCATAGGCCGAGTCATACTGATAAGCTGAATATTCCTCATACAGGCGCCGCATCATTTCATAGCGCGTCGACAGTTGCCGCTGCCGTGCCAAATCGGACTTGAGCTGGGCAAGACGGGCTTCTTTGGCGGCAACAATCGCCGGCTGGGCTTCAATCAGGCTGTCCAGCCTCCGAAACATGCCCCCATCGGCCGCAGCGACCGACGATGTGGCGAACACCATCCACAAAAGCATCAGCGCTGCACATTTTTTCACTATCGCTCTTGCCATCATCTTACCGATTCTAGTCTTGAAAACTTATTTACCTAGAATCATGTCAATCACTGCCGCAATGTCACCAATAGTAATCTCGCCATCGGCATTCACATCGGCGCATGACATCGGCACATTGCCCAAGGATCCACTCAGAATAATGTCGATCAAAACAGTGATATCACCGATGGTTACTTCGCCATCCTGATTTACGTCACCACGAACCAAGTTTCCTGCGGGTTCGCCCTTGTAGTAGACTTTATAGCCACCTGCAGGCAGTGAGAAACTTTGGGTGGCATTCAATGTCACAGGCGTGGCGGTCAGGCCAGCGGCAATGTTATCCACATCAATTGCCAGTTTCCACTCGCCAGCCTCCAACCCGGTAACGACACTGTTGACGGTTGATGAACCCAGGTTCAATACCACCAGGGCCGTCTGGTCATTATGATGGCGGGTATAGGCAACCAAGTTAGAGTTACCTGTAGTCAGGAAGGTCACCTCAGCGGCGCGGTCTCCGTTGTCGATGAGAGCGTCACAGCTATGCTTGAGGGCCGTCAGTGCCTTGACAGTATTCAGCATCTTGTTGTCAACCGAGTTCCAGTTAATGGGCGTGCGATTGAAATAGTCCAGCTTGCGTGACATCAAATAGCCCGTCTCCTGGCCGTTATAAAGCATGGGCATGCCGTAGAGCGTGAAAGTAAGCACCGTGAAGGCATAGGCATTGTTTCCATATTGCGTCGTCATCGAGCTGCTGTAGTTTTGGTCGTGGTTGGTGAGATAGACCATGCGACTGATGTCGATGAAGCGCAGGTCTCCTACCAGGTTGCGGCACTGCGACAGCACACCGGCAGGGTTATTCTTATTGTTGACCAAAGCCGATTGGAAGCCCCATGCATAGTCATAGTCCCAACCGCACACGAGCAGACGAGGAACGCTGTTGGCCATATCGCCTTCGCCCAGCATGGTAATTGTCTTGCCCGGTTTGTAATTCTTCAATGCCGTGATAGCTCGAGTCCAGAAAGAGGTGGGAATGGTATTGCTACTGATGTAGTCACAGCGGAAGCCGTCAATGTCCACCTGGTCAATCCAGTACTCCATTGCCTCTATCATTGCCAATTGGGTTGCTTCTTTACTATAGTCTAACTGATAAACATCACCATAGCCGTTGGGGCTGGTAAGAGTAGAGTTATAGTAGTCGCGGTGCTGGGTAATCCACACATTGTCCTTGGCTGTGTGATTGGCCACCCAGTCGAGCCACACCTGCATACCGCGCTGGTGAGCGGCTGTGACAAACGACTTGAGGTCGGCAATAGTACCGAAGTCGCTGTTCACTGCATGATAGTCACGCGGAGCATAGGGGCTGCCGAGCGAGCCGATACGACCAAGGATACCACGGGGATGGATGGGCATGAGCCAAATGATGTCGACGCCCAGGTCCTTCAAGTAATCCAGGCGACCCTTGGCAGCAGCAAGGGTTCCAGCACTGGTAAAGTTATAAAGGTCAAGCTCATAGATGACATTTTGATTCGGGACAAAAGCACTCTCAGCTGCCCCGATGATCTTGGTCAACTGGCCCATCACATAATAACCATGATTGGTGAACGTGCCATCGACACGGCCACCCTGATTATTCCAAGTGAAGATTAGGCCCGTGGGTGTTGCAAGACTGCCCGTGTAGGTCCATTTATAGATTTTGTTGCCACTGGGCGTATCGCCCATATAGGTCATTGCCGGCCCAGGCCAATCAGTGCCCACATAGGTGCGGCCGTCGGTATTGCCCTCCCAGGCCCATATCTTGGGCGAGTCGGTCACCGTGCTGTTGGCTTCAAAGAACACACACACTTCGCTGTCACTGTCAATAGCGGGATCATAGACCGCCGCCATCGAAGTCAGCGCAACAATCATCAGCAATGAAAATGAAAATAATCGTCTCATTTCGGTTATTTTGTTTTGAGGTTGGATTTGTCACAAAAGTAGTCATAAAATTCACACCGCCTCACATATCAAACAAAAAATCAAACTTTTTCACGGGTTTAATTTACTTTTAATCAATATTTTACCAAAATTCATAGTGTTTAAAAATCTAAACGTTCTCCTTGCTGCGAGCTTGGCATTTTGACACATAAAACGACTGGTATCGGTTATTTCAAAGTCCAAACGCTCGTCGGGGGCAAGATTATTTGTACCTTTGCAGACCACAAAACGGAATGAACTAAATAATGGTATCGATAGAGCATCTCATAGGCGTACTGTTGACCGTGGGCCTGCTATTGGCAGTCAGTTGGCTGTCGGGGCGCAAGGTCAAGGACGCTCGCAGCTTTACCACAGGCGGCAACTCAGGCAGTTGGATGGTGTGCGGCGCGCTACTTGGCACGCTGGCCGGCGGACAGTCCACCATCGGCACGGCCCAACTGGCTTTCAGCTACGGCGTGTCGGCATGGTGGTTTACCATCGGTGCCGGATTGGGCTCTTTGATACTGGGCTTGTTCTATGCCGGGCCGTTGCGGCGCAGCGGCTGTTCAACCCTGCTCGAAGTGGTGAGCCGCGAGTATGGTCACACAGCCGAAACAGTGGGATCGGTCCTGTTCCTCATCGGCATTTTCATCAGCATCGTTTCTCAGGTGTTGTCTTCGTCGGCGATGATTACCAGTCTGTTCGGCATTAATCTAGTGTGGGCAGCAGTGGTCAGTGCGTTACTTATCATGCTGCTGGTACTCTTCGGCGGCATCCGCAGTGCAGGAGCTGGTGGCATCGTCAAACTGATATTGCTTTATGTCAGTTCCATTGTGGCGGGCGTGGTCGTTTGGCACATTGCGGGTGGATTCACAGGATTGCGCGACAGCATTGACTCAGTCTATCAATCCCCCGCTATCGCTTGGAGCAACCAACTGTCTGATATCGAAAGTATCCATCACCGCTACGGAAGTCCCTTTGCCCGAGGGTTTTTCAAGGATATGGGAGGCTGCCTATCACTTATCCTGGGCGTGGTTTCTACCCAGACCTATGCCCAATGCATCTGGTCAGCCGCCAGCACGCCCAAAGCCCGCAAGGGTGCCGTTTTGTGTTCACTGTTCATGCCCCTCATCGGTGCCGCATGTACGCTGGTGGGGCTCTATATGCGCGGACATTATATTACTGTTGCTGAGCAAGACGCCCTGCAACGCTTCGGAGAAGCCATACCCGCCGGCTTGGGTGTCATCGACAGCACAGCATTGGCATTTCCTGTTTTCGTGCTGGAGCACTTGCCGGCTTGGCTGGGCGGTCTGCTGCTGGGAACCATGCTCATCAACATCCTGGGCTGCGGCAGTGGACTGTCGTTGGGCGCATCGACCATCCTCGTGCGTGACGTCTATGGAAACCTGAAACACCGCTTCGGCATGGCCGATTCTCCCCTATCCCCGCTCACACAAACGCGCCTGTCCATTGTAGGCATTCTGATAGCGGCATTTGCGTGTGCCATAGTATTTAATGGTTCTTTCATCAACGACTTGGGCTTCCTATCATTGGGTCTGCGCGCTGTCGCAATCCTCTTCCCGCTGAGTTTTGCTTTGTGGCTGCCTGGTAGATTCACCCCCCGCAGCATCCTGCTTGCCATGCCCATCGGTGTGGCCGCCATGCTCCTCGCCAACGCCATTACACTGCCTGGCGATGCCGTCTATTACGGCCTCGCCGCCTCGCTTGTCGTCATTCTTCTTGGCCGCTCGAGTGCCAAATAAATCCCAAATTAATCCGTCTGGCAACAAAGAATCAGCCAAATCTGCGTAATCCGCGGTTTTTTACTTGAGGATGAGGTCGATGAGGGTGTTGATGTCGGCGATATTGATTTCGCCGTCACCATTGACGTCGCCTGCGGGCGCTGCATTTCCGCTCAAGATCATGTCGATGACGGCATTGATGTCGGCGATATTGATTTCGCCGTCACAGTTGACGTCTCCCACTTCCAGCTCGACCCTGGCGCAATAAACGAAGCTGATGACGGGACCGTAGGCCGTGCTGTGGTTATTACCGTCAAAGTCTAAATAAGTCGTCTTACAACGAGCAAAATAAGTAGCACCGTCCTCCATAAATTTGCCATCCACCTTGATTTGTTCAGCAGGCAACGTGGTCTCATACTGTCCATTTTTGAGCGTCTCGATGAAGCGCGTGCGTCCCCAAGTATCTTCCTTACTCGATACCTCGATGACATAGGAGGTGGCCCAATTCTGAGGCATGAGGGTGATGTGTTGCCCCTTGTAGAGCGTGCCGCCATCGTCAGGCGTCTCAAACCGCGCTGCGGCGTGAGCTACCGAGAACCGCACGGTGTTGCTGGTCATCGTCACGTCATCAACAGAAAGCATCACTCGCATAAAATAGGTGTTGCCTGGCTCGAGAACCTCATCTGGAAGTTCGAGGGAACCGGTTGATGATTTGCCCGTGAAAACCACAGCCGTGAAATTGTCATCGCCTGCAACCTCAACTGTTGCCTCTTCGCTGCTGCCACAGGTGTACCACTGGGCAGTCAAGGGCACATCAAGTTCCTCACTACCGTCGGCAGGTGAAGTGATGGTGAGCAGCATGGGCGTGAAAGCAAGCACCTCGCTCACGCCGCTGTAACAGCTATCGGCACACGACTGCACCCGCCAGTATTGAGTCGTTCCATGATTGAGTTTTGTGAAAAGTTGGGAGCTGGCCTCGGTGGCTGTAACTCTCACGCTTTCCAGCACTGAACTGAAGTCGGGGCTGTTGGAGAGTTCGACAAGATAGCTGGTTGCACCGAGTACCGGATGCCATGAGAAATTGAAGGGTGCGTCCACAATCGCACCATCTCTCGGAGAGATGGGCACAGGATTGTCAAGCTGGTCAAGTTCCACACTCAAGAACGCCGGTGACCACTCATTGCCCACACGGTCGAGCACATAGACGGCATACTGGTATCCCTGCTGATACTCGGCAGGAATGTCAAAAGCCGGTTCGTAGGTCATACCCAGCAAATAGTCGATTTGGCCCGTGAAGGTGGACAGATTCATCGTGAGGGGGAAAGCATACACCGAGTAGCGCACATTGTCATAGCCCTCCCAGCGCAGCTGATTGCTCACACGTTCCAGATTCTTCACCTCGCCTGGGTTATAGCCTTCTTTCCACGGCATAGCGGGCGGCAGGGCCGGCTTGGTGAACACTGTATTCTTGAGGTAATGCCCCAGGGGGTTGCTGCTGAGGGCATACAGGTACTTGCACGAGTAGAAGATGGCGCCAGGATTGCCATCAAGCGAGGTGGTACGGTTGAACTCCACCTCGTCGGCATATTCCTTGTACTGCACTGCTGTGGATGAGCTTGTCAATCCCGAAATTGACGATGAGATAAACACCTGGCGGCCGAAGTGGGCGGCAACATAGCCCCACCACTCCGTTATCAAGCCATAGTCGTTGGTACTGTGGCCAAAAGGCCAATAGACCTGAGGCGACATATAGTCGATGCTCTGCGCTTCATACCACGCCAACGGGTCACTGAAAATGCTGTTATACTGCCAATCGCTGCCTGTGGGACACGGATCCACACCATGCTTGCCTGCCACCGCTGAACTCGAAGCAGCGACACCGGCAGGCGAGACGCCGTAACGCACCTCGGGCCGGGTTTCCTGAATCATGTCATAAACGGCTTTAACCATGCGGTTGACATTGTCACGACGCCAGTCGCCAAACGAGAGCGCCGTGCCCGACTGCTGCCACTCGCCATAATCCTGAGCGCTGGCATCGGTGGGAATGCCGCTGGGATAGAAGTAGTCGTCATAGAGGATACCGTCCACATCATAGTTGGTGATAATCTCCTTGCACACGGCCACAATGCGGTCGATAGTGCGCTGCTGGCCCGGGTCAAGGATGACAGTTGCGCCATGGGTGAGCAGCCAGCCATCTTCCTTGAGTTCCTGGTCATAGGGGGTATTCCAATTAGTACCAGTGCTCCAACGATAGGGATTCACCCAGGCATGGCACTCCATGCCGCGCTTGTGGCAGCCTTCTACCACATACTGCAAGGGGTCAAACCCGGGATCCTGACCACGCGTTCCCGTCAAGTAACTCGACCACGGCTCGATGCTCGATTGATACATCGCGTCACACATCGAGCGCACCTGGAAATTCACCGCATTAAAGCGGTTGACCTGCAAGGAGTCGAGCAAGCGGTCCATCTGAGCCTTCTGCTTGGCAGCACCCGCGCCCTGCGTGGGCCAGTCCAAACCCCACACTGTGGCAATCCACGCTGACCGAAATTCGCGTTTGGGCGTGCCATAGGCCCATGCCTGAGCCATCACGCCCGAGAGCAACAGGACAAGGAACAATGTAGAGAAATATCGTTTCATATTCTAAAGATTTGTGGTTAATTCTTAAAAACTCTTTAATTTTGACAAAGGTAGCACAAAAAAGCGCAATGACAAGCGATTGCGCCTTTCCTTATAATAATTTAACGATTATTCCTTGATTGTTTCGAGTGTCTACAGACGGTCAAAGGGGATGCGCCCCAACAGTTCACCAAAACGCTCGGCCCCTTCCTTGAGCTGCCCCTCTACCATCTTGCGCAGGAAAAACGGCAGGTTGAGCTGCAATTCGGCCGTACTCATGGTCGTAGCATCGTCATGCGGCTCAAGATTGATGACCATGTTTATGGGCACCGGCGACTGCAAAGCGGTATAGACCACCCGTTGGCCTTCGATGCTCGCATTATGGTCAAGGGCAAGAGTCACTTCGCCCATAGGGGACTGGATGGCAATAGAGTCCTCACCAAAAGTCACGGTGTCGAGGTGCTGACGAGCCTCGCTATCGATATGGTCGGCATGCGTCTCAATCTGTTGCTTGATGAGTGAGGGATTGGTGAGTTTGCTGTATATGGTTGTCGCGTCACAGGCGATAACACGGGGCGAGCTTTTGAATGATTCCATTTTGTATATATCTTTTTTCTTGTCGATTAATCAACGGCATCCAGGCCTGCAGGGGCCCACGACTCGGGGTCGCTATGCCAGTGCTGCAGCGTCTCGGCATCTTCAGGGGTAATATCCCGGTTTTTTAGCGCCACATCAATCATCGTTTCAAAATTAGTCAGGGTGACAACCGGCAGTTTGGCACGCTTGAGCGCCTTAGCAGCCTGTGCAAACTGGAAGTCGAAGATGGCCACCACACCCAGCACATCACCACCAGCCTCAAGCACAGTGTTCAGGCACTTCATGCAGTTGTTGCCGGTAGAGAGCTGATCCTCGATGAGTACCACTTTCTGCCCCGGTTTAATATCTCCCTCAATCAGGTTTTCCAGGCCGTGGCTCTTGGGAGTGGAGCGTACATACACGAATGGCATGGCCAATGAGTCGGCAACAAGGGCGCCATGGGCAATAGCACCAGTGGCAATGCCGGCAATAACCTCGGCGTCACCAAAGTTTTCCATAATCAGCCTCGCCATCTCGACCTTGATGAGGTTGCGCACATCAGGGTAGGACAATGTCATGCGCAAGTCGCAGTAGATGGGTGAATTCCAGCCCGTAGCCCATGCAAAAGGACTGTCGGTCTGCAGTTTAATGGCACTGATTCGCATCAGTTTTTCGGCAAGAAGGGTATCTAATTTCTTCATCGTGGTTGTTAATGGTTGAAAAATCGAGCGAAATTAGCAAAAAAGTGCGGTTGACAATAACATATCGTCAAGAAAAAATCCAAAAAAATATTAACACAGCAAAGTAACTGCACAAAACAATGCTTTTCGGCAGTACAGCCGAAAAAATACAAGCACGCACGGAAAGCCTCATGGCAATGCTACCCTCTCACACCTGTCGCGACACGACTCACTGGCAGTTCATCACCACGCGGAAGCCCAAATCATTGGCTCTAGCATAGGGATCAAGGCCATCACGCGCCGACACACGGCACATCGTCGATGCCGAGTTACAACCGCCTCCACGATAGACGCTGGTCTGTCCTGATTCGGGCCCGACGGGATTGACCTGTGGCTCACTGTCATAATGAACATACCAGTCGAGGCACCACTCGGCGACATTGCCGCTCATGTCATAGATGCCCAACTCATTCGGCCGCTTATGAGCCACCGGATGGATGAGGCCACCGGAATTCTCGCAATACCAAGCCACATCATCGGCATTCATGGCACCGGAATACCGGTTACCTACAGCCAACTTGCCGCCTCGCGCAGCAAACTCCCACTCGGCCTCGGTAGGCATGCGGAAGATGCGACCTGTCATTGCCGAGAGCTTATCGACAAACGTGGCACAATCAAACAATGACACGTTCACTACAGGATTCTGCGAATTCCCAGGGGTTTCACTAGATTCATTGCCTAATACAGCATTCCACAATTCCCGAGTCACCTCGGTCTGGCAAATGTAATAATTGTTGGTCAGCGTCACCTCATGGGCCGGATACTCGTTTAGAAGAGCCTCATCCAGTTGTTCTGCCGTGGCTCCCATCGTGAAAGTGCCGCACTCAACCAGCACCATTGTGAAAGTTACCCCATTGGCAGTAATCGTCTCGGTAATCACCTGAGCCTGCGGTTCGTCTCCCTGGCCGGCAAGCAGTATGTCAATCAATGACGAAACATCACCAATATTCACCACGTTGTCGTAGTTCACATCGCCATAGACATACATATCTTCGTTCTCGGCACTCCTCAGGAGATAGTCAATCAGCGCAGCCACATCTGCAATGCTGACCTTCCCGTCACCATTCACATCGCCAATCACGGCACCGGCATTTGCCGAAATCGGTAGCACCGTCAAAAGTGCAATCATCAGGGTTCTCATTAATTTTTCCATAATTAACATCAAGATCTTAGACATTTAACAATATTCATCGCTACAAAGGTAATATCTGCAGATTAATTTTTCAACTTTTCGGGCCACAATGTTATCCATACGCCATCAAACTTTACAGACTATACAAAAACGGGTAGGGAAATAATTGGAATATGACAACTTTTCACTATTTTTGCAATTCAAAAACCAATTAGTTTCAATAATGATTGCAACTGGAAAAACAGGCTTAGTGCTCGAGGGCGGAGGAATGCGCGGAATGTACACCTGTGGCGTCCTTGATGTGCTAATGCAGAACCATATATATCTTGACGGCATGGCGGGTGTGTCGGCAGGCATCGCCTTTGGCTGCAACTACAAGTCACGGCAAGTGGGCAGGGCGCTACGCTACAACGTGCGCTTTGCACACGACAAGCGCTACAGTGGCATACGTTCGCTTCTCAAGACGGGCAATTACTATAATGCATGGTTTGCCTACCACTTGGTTCCCACGCACTACGACGTGTTTGACTACAACGCATTTGACGACTCGCCAATGGAGTGTTATGCGGTGTGCTTTGACGTGAAAACAGGAGAAGCCGTCTATCAACGGCTGGACCATGTGGACAATGAGTGTTTTGAGTGGATTCGGGCCTCGGCATCGATGCCTGTGGTTTCACGTCCCGTGCAGGTGGGCGGCAGGCTGCTGCTTGATGGTGGCCTCGCCGATTCCATCCCGTTGGAGTTCATGATGAACAAGGGCTATGACCGCAATGTGGTCATCCTCACCCGTGAAGAAGGCTACCGCAAGACTGCCGAGCATGGCATGTGGCTGATGAAACCTTTCCTGCGCAAGTATCCTAAAGTGATCGAAGCATTGCGGCATCGCCCGGCCCTGTACAACAGGCAGCTGCAACAGGTAAAGGAGCAGGAGCGCAAAGGTAACGCCTTTGTCTTCAGGCCATTGAAACCCCTGAATGTAAGCCGCACGACACATGACCCCGAAGAGATGAACCGAGTCTATCAGCAAGGTTGCGAAGAGGCCAAGCAGCGGCTTGATGAATTAAAGAAGTTTCTGGCCAACGAGGAGAACAACCCAGCGCCATGAGTAACATCAAGCGTCCATTGACAGTGTCACAGGCGATGAACCGTGCAGCCGCCCTGTGTGCCCGCAGCGAGCAGGCCCCCGCCGACATCAAAGAGAAACTGATGAAGTGGGGCCTCAACGCCAGTGACGCCTCTCAGGTGACACGTCAACTGACCGAAGGGGGCTTTCTTGATGAGCGGCGGTTTGCACGCGCTTTTGTCAAGGACCGCTTCTCTTTCAACGGCTGGGGCCGCATCAAAATTGCCCACCAGCTGCGCCTCAAGCACATCCAGACCGACATCATCAACGAGGCGATGACAGTCATTGACGAAGAGCAATATCGCCAACGGCTCAACGAACTGCTGACGGCCAAATGGCGCACTGTCAAGGAACGTGAACCGCGTGCCACTTGGGCTGCAATGATGCGGTTTGCCGCCTCACGCGGCTTTGAGGTCCCTATTGCCAGCGAATGTGTCAAACTAGTGACCCGACTCGATGTTGAAGACGATTAAACAATGGCTGGGAGCGGCCGCCGACATGATCATGCCACGCACATGTCCCGTGTGCGGACACACCCTCGGCAGTGATGAGCGATGGATTTGCCGCAAATGCCTTGCCACCTTGCCGCGCACACACTATGAGGAAGTGGAATTCAACACCATGGAACAGCTTTTTGCCGGCAAAGTACCCATCGAGCGAGCCACGGCCTATTTCTTCTACGAGAAAGGTTCTCCCTACACTTCGATTCTTCATGATATCAAATACCATGGCATGCCTCGCATGGGCCAATGGCTTACCGCCCGTGCCGTCAGCGACATGACTGAGAGTCACTTCTTTGAAGGTATCGATGTGGTGACTGCCGTGCCTTTGCACCGCAGCAAGCTGGCACAACGCGGGTACAACCAGAGCGAATATCTGGCACGCGGCATTGCCGATGCAATCAATGCGCCCTGTTTCGAAGCGCTGAAGGCAATCCGCCCTCACTCCACCCAAACACACAAAGGGGCCATGGAACGCTGGCAGAACATCCAGGGCAACTACACATTGACAAAAGATGCCGACCAATTGGCCGGCAAACACATCCTGCTCGTCGATGACGTGGTGACGACAGGCTCAACTCTCACTGTGTGTGCCGCCCTGCTGAAACAGATTCCAGGCGCCACCGTTACCCTGTTCACCCTCGCCGCCGCCCGCCTGGAATAAAAGACCGCATATAAACCAAAAATTAACGGCACCCTGCAAGGCGCCGTTAATTAATTCTTTGTTCATCACCAAACAACTACGGCATGAATAAAAAAAACGCACTAATTAATCAGTTCAATCACATAACGATTTTTCCAAGTCCAATCTTTTTCAGGACGATCAAGGCAATAGTACTTGTCGCTGTCGCAAGAGCAACGACACAAACAAACGTCAGCCATCGGGGCATCATCAGTCCTGTCAACAAACGAATGAATAGCGAAACAAATAAGATATGGCACAGGTATATGCCGTAACTTAATCGGCTGATCATTGTAATAAACGATGTTACTGCAGCGTGATTGCACCTCTTGGGTAGAACCGTGAACATGAAATAGAAGCACGCCACATAAAAGGCAATTTTGGCCAAATCACACACACCGCCATTCATCTGTTTTACCTCTAAGATAATGCAAAGCGCCATCGTGCATACCAGAGACAGAGTGGAAATCAAGCGATTTATTTTACCTGATGCAGGATGCCATGTGACAGTCACATAGCCGGACAAAAACAGGAATACCCAAGTTAAGTATTGATTGTTCCACCATGACACAAATTCAGACTGAGGAAAACACTCCCCAATCACCAAGCCACAGAGAACCAACAGCAACAAGTAGTGAAAATTGTTTTGACCTGACTGCACCACTATGCGCAACAAGGGCAGCAACAAATAGAGCCCAACCATCATGTACACAAACCAGTATACCTGATGGATGTTCATTGTAACAAGGTCATGCAAATACCCTTTGAAGCACTCCGCCATCATTGGTACAGAAAAGCCATGATGGACATAAAAGAAGGAGCAGTACACAATCACACTCCAGAACATGAACGGAACCAAAATACGCGTCAAGCGGTGACGGAGCGTGAATGATATGGACTCCCTTCGGCCTAGCAGCAGCGCTCCACTTAGCATCACAAACAAAGGAACAGCTGTGGATATGCAAACATTGACAAATGAATTCACATACACATTCCCATCAGCACCAATGACTGCAGGATAGGAATGAATGCACACCACAAAAAGTATAGCTACAGTCCTGATGATGTCATACCTGATTTCACGCTGGCTACCCATCATTTATTCATTTCTTGTTCATCCATGCACCACTATGAGCGTACTCAACACACAACCGCGCCCCCCTTATACAATTAACGACGTCTTGCAGGACGCCGTTAACTTTATTTTTAGAAATCTTCCTTCTCCTTTGCCAAGTTGCGGAATGCCAATTTGCCTTCCAGATATTCCTGGGTGGCAATCAGCGTGGGCTTCGGGAGTTTCTCATAATACTTCGAGATCTCAATCTGCTCACGGTTCTCACTGATTTCCTCGAGATTGTCGTTCATCGTGGCGAACTCCTGCAGCTTCTGCTCGAGGTCAGATTTCATCTCGGCAGCAATCTGGTTGGCACGCTTACTGATAATGCAAACGGTCTCATAGATGTTACCCGTGGGCTCTGCCATCTCGATGATGTCATGCACAGTAGTGGTGAGTGGCGCGTTAGTTTTCTTGTAATCCATTTTCTGCTATATTTATATAACTATGTTGTAATTGTCATTGATTAGTAGTTGTTGCCGACATGCTTGGTGGCAATCTTGAAAATGTTGTCGGCTTCCTTGCGCATCTTGCTGTCAGGATAGTCGTTGATGAACGAGTAATACTCGTCAATCACAGTGCGGAAACGTTCCTCCTTCTTCTCGACAACACTCTCGGATGCCTCCTTGAAACGGGCACGCAGCACCAGCATCTCTAGTTCTTCCTTATACTTACTGTAGGGATAAGCCTTGATAGCGTTTTGAGCAGTGATAACTGCGCTCTCATAGTTGTTCCCCATGTAATTGCCCAGGTTGTAATAGAGCGTGGCATTCTGCAGCTCTTTAAGCACCAGCTTGTCCTGCAGTTCAAAGACTGCGCTCTGGGCAATAGAAACCTTGTCGCTCTTGGGGAAGTAGTCCAGGAAGGCCTGCAGTTCCTCCATGGCGCGGATGGTCTCGGTCTGGTCGAGTTGCGGATCGGGTGAATCCAAATAGAAGCCATAACCGGCATAGAAACGCGCCAACTCGGCATACTGTCCACGAGGATAGCGCTGATAATACTGCTTGAAGTAGGAACCGGCACTGATGTAGTCCTTGTTCTCGTAGTAGCTCAAACCCAGCAGATATAATGACTCCTCGGCATGAGGTGTGCCACGGAAGATGGGCACCAGCTCAGTGAGGATGGTGTATGCCTGGGCATAGCGCTTGTTCTCAAACGCTTTTTTGGCATAGGCGTACTTGTACTCAAGGTCACTACTCTTCATCACCTTGTTGTACTCGCCGCAACCTGCCATCATGCAGGCAAGAGCCACTATTATCGTCAATCTTTTGAACATTGAAAAGTCAGTTTTGCGCAAAATTAGCCTGCAAAATTAGACATTTTTTATAAGATGACAAAACCCAAACAGCAAATCAGTCAAATATTTCGCAAAATTTAACGCATATCACCGAAAAATACTGCAGTCATATCAGTTATTGGGGAAATTGTTGTAAATTTGTGGGATGTAATCACCATTAAAAACTGAATCATATTATGAAAATTGGAGATAAGATTCCCGAATTTCTGGGCACGGATGCCAATGGCAACGAAGTGAAAGCCAGCGACTTTGCAGGCAAGAAACTCATTATCTATTTTTACCCGAAGGACAATACCCCGGGCTGCACCGCCGAAGCCTGCAGCCTGGCAACGGGCTATGGGGCCCTGAAGCGTGCCGGCTATGCCCTGCTGGGTGTGAGCAAGGACAGCGCAGCGAGCCACCAGAAGTTTGCCGACAAGTATAGCCTTCCCTTCCCGCTGATTGCCGATACCGACACGACGCTGAATCAGGCATTTGGCGTCTGGCGCGAGAAGAAGATGGCGGGCCGCACCTATATGGGCACGGTTCGCACAACCTTCATCATCGATGAACAAGGCGTGGTCAAGCACATCATCGAGAAGGTGAACACCAAGGACAGCGCCAACCAGATTTTGGAACTTGGCATTTGACAGGCTAGAGGTTAAAGAACTGAAATTGAATATTATATGAAAAAGATAACATTGATACTTGCAATGCTGGTACTGGCAATGAGTGCCGGTGCACTGACGCTTGAAGAATGTGTATTGCGCGGCAATTCACCCCGAGGCATCGGCGCCATGCAGCCCTCCAAGAGCGACGGCCGTTACTTTTACCGCATGAGTGACGATGGCAACGCTATCAACCGCATAAGTTATGCCAAGGGGGACGAGAGCGTGCTGCTCGACACCAGCAACGAACTGGTGACAGGCTGGGACGACTTTGAGGTGACCGCAGATGGCGCCTATGTGCTGCTGTGGAACAACTCGCAGGAGATTTACCGCTACAGCTTCAGTGCCGACTACTACGTCTATGACCTCAAGAACAAGACCATGAAATCGTTAAGTGATGGCGGAGGCGAGGAAATCGCCACCCTATCGCCCGACGGCAAGCGAGTGGCCTATGTAAAAGACAACAACGTGTTTGTGCGCAACCTGGCCGACGAAACCACCGTACAGGTGACGCACGACGGCAAGAAGAACAACATCATCTATGGTGTGCCCGACTGGGTATATCAGGAGGAACTTGGCATGCTCAATACCCTGAACTGGTCTAGCGACAGCCGCTCGCTGGCTTTCCTGCGTTGGGACGAGAGCCAAGTGAAGATGGCCTCGATGGTCATCTATCAAGGCACCTGCAATCCGCGCGATGAGTATGAGCTCTATCCTGGCCGCTACGACTTCAAGTATCCCGTAGCCGGTGAGAAGAACTCGGTGGTAACCGTGCACTGCTATGACGTGGTGGATGGTACTTTCAAGAAGCTCAACGTGCCACTTGACGAAGAAGATTATGTTTGCCACATCACCTTCAGCCCCGATCCGCAGCGACTGATGGTGCAGCGGCTGAACCGTCACCAGAACGACCTGCGCATCTACGCCGTCAACCCCATCACGGGCGACGCCAAGCAGGTCTATCACGAAACGTCGGACACCTGGGTGGATGCCGAAACCAGCCAGCAGGTGCAATATGAAGACAACTTCTTTGTCATCCCCAGCGAGCGTTCTGGCTTCATGCAGCTCTACCAGTATGACCTTGACGGCAATCTGATGCGCCAGCTGACCAATGACGACAACCGCATCATCTCGCAGTTCTATGGCTACGACAAAGCCACCAAACGCTTCTATTATCAGGCTTCTTGCGGCCCGCTGAACCGCGTTGTCGAGTATGTGGACGCCAAGGGCAAGGTGAAACGGCTCGCTCCATCAACTGCCGATGGGCAAGGAACTACCTCAGCTATTTTCAACGGCGATTTCTCCTACTACGTCGGCTGCTATAATGACGCACAAACTCCCCACCAGTACCGCATCTATAACCGAAACGGCAAGCGTGTGCGCGACCTGCAGCTCAACGAGGAGTATGCCAGCCGCTACACTGCCGTCGATGTCCCCAAGAAGGAATTCTTCACGATGGAGCACAACGGATACACCCTCAACGGCTATATGATTAAGCCAGTGGACTTTGACCCGAGCAAGAAATACCCTGTTATCATGGAGCACTACAACGGCCCCGGTTCACAGGAGGTTGTCAACCGTTGGCGCATGGGCTGGGAGCAGTACTTTGCCACCGAAGGCTATATTGTGGTCGAGGTGGATAGCCGCGGCACAGGATTCCGCGGAAAGGCGTTCGAGTCAATGACCTACCTAAATCTGGGCAAATATGAGACCGAGGACGCCGTGGCGGCCGCCAACTGGATGGCGCAGCAGCCCTGGGTAGATGCTGACCACATTGGTATTATGGGCTGGAGCTACGGCGGTTTCCAGACGCTCATGGCCATGAGCGAGCCCGGCAGCAACTATGCCTGCGGTGTGAGCATCGCCCCGGTAACGACGTGGCGTTACTATGACAGCATTTACACCGAGCGCTACATGCGCACGCCTCAGGAGAACCCCGAGGGCTACAGCAACTTCCCGCTTAACCGCGCCGAGAACCTCAACGGCCGCGTGCTCATCATGTTTGGCAGTGCTGATGACAACGTGCACATTGTCAACTCGATGCAGTATGTTTCCAAACTGGTGGACATGAACCGCACGTGCGACATGATGGTCTTCCCCAACATGAACCACAGCATCCGCGACTGCTCGGCACGCTATGTGGTTTACAAGCGCGCCCTTGAGTTCTACGACCAGTACCTCAAGTAAACGCTTAAAAAAGAAGACAAGAAAGACAAACAAGACAATTTTTTAAATAATTTTATTGTCCTTCTTGTCTTTCTTGTCTTCACAATCGATAACTGAAAGATAGTACGTATTAAAGAATGGGCAGATGGATTTTAGGGATGTGTTTTTTGTGGTGACGGGGCCGACGGCGACGGGCAAGACGGCGCGGGCTGTGCATCTGGCCAAGGCGATCGGCGGTGAGATCATCAGCGCCGACTCGCGGCAGATTTACCGCGGCATGGACATCGGCACAGGCAAGGACCTGGCCGAGTATGACGGTGTGCCCTATCACCTCATCGACATCCGCCCTGCAGGTTACCGCTACAGCCTCTACGAGTTCCTCGAGGACTTCGAACGGGCCTATGATGACATTCGTGGCCGCGGCAAGCCCGTCATCATGTGCGGCGGCACGGGGATGTACGTTGAGACGGTCGTTAAGGGCATCAAGCTGCCGCCGGTTCCCCGCAACGAGGAGTTAAGGGCCGAGTTGGCTGGAAAATCGCTGGAAGAACTGACTACCCTGCTCAAGACGATGAAGACCCTGCGCAACAACAGCGACATCGACACCGTGGCTCGTGCCACACGCGCCATCGAAATCTGCCGCTACTATGAGTTACATCCTGAATTGAAAGCACTCACCGAGCCCCACCCCATGGAAAACGCCTTGGTCATCGGTGTGGAGGTGGACCGTGACACGCGGCGCGAACGCATCAGCCGACGCCTGCGTGCCCGCCTTGACGAGGGCATGATCGACGAGGTGCGCCGCCTCATCAATGACGAGGGCATCGACCCCGAAGACCTGATTTATTACGGTCTGGAATATAAATTCGTCACCCAATACGTCATCGGCCAGTTGACCGAGGAAGAGATGTTCCGCCAACTTGAAATCGCCATCCACCAGTTTGCCAAGCGCCAGATGACCTGGTTCCGTGGCATGGAAAAACGCGGCACACCCATCCACTGGCTCTCCAGCACCCTCCCGCCCGACGACTTCACCGCCCAGGTCCTCGCCCTCGCCGACACTTTATCAGACAACAAGGACAACTAATCGACAACCGTAACAACTAATAATGCCGCATTTCAATTACTAAGATAAATCGGGAATGCGTTATTGAAAACAAGAAATACAAGAAACACAATAATAAATCGGTCATTAGACCTTGGTTGGCAGATGCTTATTCCTACCTAACTGGTAAATCATGTGCCATGCGGATTTACAGATTGTATTTGGCTCACCTGCAAAACCGTGTGTCTTGATCAAACCGGTCACTCACCCAAAGGGTGACCCATGCGGTAACCCCCAGTAAATCAGATGACCGAGCGCAAGCGAGGGAATCTGATTCACTGGGGGAAAAAGATAAATGAGATTGTCGCTGGAGGCGACCCCAATCAGTGCATCCTTGTGTTTAATTCAGAAATTAGTGCTACCTTTGCCTCATCATCAGTTATACCAATCTCGTTTACCATATCGTTTTCCGCACTTATCGCAGCGTTCCCGCCATCGACGAGATGCATGAGCGGGAGTTGTACGCCTACGCTCATGGATATATTACCCGCCATCGCGCCAAGTTGTACCGCATCGGCGGCATGCCTGACCACGTTCACCTGCTTGTCTCGCTGCCTCCCGATCTTGCCGTTTCGGAGTTTGTCAGAGGGCTGAAATATGCCACAAACAGTTGGCTGAAGGGCAATGCCTCTTTTCCGTTGTTTACCGGGTGGGGAGAGGGATACGCTGCTTTCACCTACTCGGTTGAGCAGATACCTGTAGTAAAGCAGTACATCATCAACCAGAAAGAGCATCATCGGCAGACAACCTTTGCCGAGGAATACAGGCGCTTTATCATGGACTGTGGCGGTGAGATTGATGAGCGGTTCTTCCTGAAGGACTGATGCCACAATGGGGTCACCCCAGGGCGACAGGGTTCTATGCTCGATAACCCCGCCGGGCCGGCATTCCTCGCTACGCTTCGGAAGTCGCCCCAGCGGGGTTACTCAAAGGCCACCCTTTGGGCGGTGTCTCTGATTGCTGAACACATGGTCTTGCAGATGTCCCTTGTATTTCTTGTATTCCCTTACTATCAAAAATATTGATCACAATTTAATGATGATGGAGGGGGTTACTGGCCAGCGGATGCCTTTTGCTTCTTGTTGAGGTACTGGTCGCGGTCGGGGAAGCGGTGCCAGACAAGGCCACCCAGGCTCTGGAAAAGGATACTGTCATTATATGTGATGTCATACTGAACGTCGAGCGGGGCACAGTGGGTGTCGATGTGCTGACTGGGATCGTGAATAATGACGTACTGGTAGAGGGTGGTGCCATAACGGCGGAACTTGACATAGGACTGATGCTCCCTGCCGTTGCGGTTGATCTCGAGGCCAATTACACCTGCCTGCCTCATCTTGGCATTGATGGTGTCGAACTGAGCAGGTGTAATCCCCACACTTGACAGCATTAAATCCCTCATGCTCTGGTTGTTCATCATGTCATGCCAACATCCACGGGGGCAACACACCAACAGCCGGTCAATTGTTTCGCCCTCGGCTTGATAGTCGATGGTGGTTGAGTCGTCGAGGCAACTCTTGGTATAAGCAATCAGGTCGTGGATCTCATCGTGATGGGACAGGTAATGCGACTCCATCGATGCGACGGTACACGGTTCCGACTTGGGCAGCGCCAGGTAGAATGCCACCCACATGCCCACGTTCAGCGCATGCAAGGTCATCATGGTCTTCTGCCGATTGTTGCGCAGAGGTATGGCACGGGCAAACGAAATGAGATAGATAAGGATGATGGGCAGACCGATGAAAAACAGCCATGCCAGCCCGATAATCACATATTCCCACCGGTCCAGATACTCGATGCGGTCATGAGTCACATCGCCAAAACGCATCTCCACAATATAGATCATGGTGGCGATAACCACGACAAATTCCAGGGCGTTGTAAGCCTTGCCGAGCATGTTCTTGATCGTCATGACAATTTATTTATCCTGGTTCTGTTTCTTTTTGATATATTCCTCGCGGGCGTGGCGGAGGCGGCGCTGGCGTTCGGCCTCGCGGCGGCGACGGCGCTTCTCGGCGTCCTCCTGGCGGTATGCAAAATCGTTGTCAGCCATAATAGTCAACTAGTCAACGTTTCGTCAATTCGAAATAATTGAATGCGGATGCCAAATTAGTATAATTCGCGAAATTCGTAGTTTATTAATTCGTAGTTTGTTTTACTCCTTGTGGAAGGTGTCGCTGAAGAGGGTGCGGTTCATGATGGAGCGGCCCAAGGTCAGTTCATCGGTATATTCGATTTCGTTACCCACGCTGACGCCACGAGCCAAGATGGTGATTTTCACCTCGGGATAGGGAGCCAAGCGGCGGAAGATGTAGAAGTTAGTGGTGTCGCCCTCCATCGTGGCACTCAGGGCCAAAATCACCTCCTTGATACCGCCCGCTTTGACACGCTCTTCCAGGCTATCCACCTCGATGTCGGCGGGCCCGATGCCGTCCATGGGCGAAATGAGTCCGCCCAGCACATGGTACAGGCCCCTATGCTGATGGGTATTCTCAATACTCATCACGTCCTTGACGTTCTCGACGACACAGATAGTGGAGGCATCGCGTGAGGGGTTGCTGCAGATGGGGCACACCTCGGTCTCGCTGATGTTGTGGCACACTTTGCAATAACGGATTTCACGGCGCAGCTTGATGATTGCCTCGCCAAAGCTCACCGCCTCCTTCTCGTCCTGCTTGAGCAGGTACAGCACAAGGCGGAGCGCTGTCTTGCGCCCGATGCCCGGCAACTTGGCAAACTCGCTGACTGCCGATTCCAATAATCGTGAGGCAAATTCCTGTTCCATGTCTTTTCCCAAATGGGAAGGCAAAGTTAGTCATTTTGCTACGGTTAGCAGCACATTTCACAATATTTAATCTTTAATATCTGTCATTTCGCTTGGCATAGTTGGCAAAATTGACTACCTTTGCACCTGTAAAACTATAATGCAACAACAATTAAAAGATTAAAAAACATAACATCATGGCTTTAACAAACGACAAATTGGTCATCGTCGGCGCTGCCGGCATGATTGGCTCTAACATGGTACAAACTGCCCTGATGATGGGCTTGACAACAGACATCTGTCTCTATGACGTATTCTCGCCCGAGGGCGTGGCCGAGGAAATGCGCCAGAGCGGTTTTGGCGACGTGAAAATCACCGCCACCACCGACGCTAAGGAAGCATTCACCAACGCCAAGTATATCATCTCAAGTGGCGGTGCACCCCGCAAAGAGGGCATGACGCGCGAGGATCTGCTGGCCGGCAACTGCAAGATTGCTGAGGAACTTGGTATGAACATCAAGGAATTCTGCCCCGACGTGAAGCATGTAGTCATCATTTTCAACCCCGCCGACCTGACAGGTCTTGTTACCCTGCTCTACAGCGGCTTGAAGCCCAACCAGGTAACTACTCTGGCTGCACTCGACACCACCCGCCTGCAGAGTGCACTTGCCAAGAAGTTTGGCGTGATGCAGAGCGAAATCACAGGCTGCGCCACCTATGGCGGCCATGGTGAGCAGATGGCAGTCTTCGGCAGCCACGTTGAGATTGCCGGTCGCAAGCTGACCGACATCGTAGGCACCCCCGAGTTCCCCGCTGAGGAATGGGAGCAGATGAAAGCCGACGTCACCAAGGGCGGCGCCCAAATCATCAAGCTGCGCGGCCGCAGCTCGTTCCAGAGCCCGGCTTACCTGTCGGTAGAGATGATTCGTTCAGTCATGGGCGGTGAGAAGTTCCGCTTCCCCGTGGGCACCTATGTTTGCAATGACAAGTACAACCACATCATGATGGCCATGGACACCGTGCTCGACGAGAACGGCGCCACCTACAAAGTACCGCAGGGACTTCCCAGCGAGAACGCAAAACTCGACGCCAGCTACGAACACCTGTGCAAGATGCGCGACGAGCTGGTTGATCTCAAAATCGTGCCCCCCATCAGCGAGTGGAACAAAATCAATCCCAACTTGTAAAAACGCAGCACTCTGCGTATAGAGTTCAAGAGCATCCGCATTCCAATCAACAGGATTGCGGATGTTTCTTTTTCTTGAGGTTAGACGTCAGAATTTAGGTTTTAGGTGCAAGCGGCAGCCCTCAAAGCCCTAGGCCCCTAGACTCAAGACGTGCAAACAATGCGAGCAATAAAATATAATTTTCCTTAATTATTTGTGGAATAATAAACTTTGACGTACATTTGCAGTGCTTTTAATAAAGGGACTATGGGCAGTTAGCGCAGTTGGTTCAGAGCATCTGCCTTACAAGCAGAGGGTCGGGGGTTCGAATCCCTCACTGCCCACAATAGAAAAAAGCGAAGAGATATCTTAGTTACCGGCCGCGAGGCCACTACATTTTTTTATTTATTTTTATTGTTAGTATCATTTATTTTAACCAAACTTTTTTGAAACGATGGACGAGAATTTGAAAAAGCCGAAAAGACCCAGAATCGGCGAAACCAATGCCAATTTTGATGAGAATTCTGAAGGTCGTTATGAGAAGGTAGAGTACAATGCTCATGAACCTCATCAGGGAGATGACACTAATACTCCCGAAAGCTATCAGCAAGAAGGGTATCACCAACGTCAAGGAGGATACCACCGTCAAGGATACCAGCCCCGTTACCAACAGCGACAGGGCGGCTATCAGCCCCGTTATCAACAACGCTACCAACAACCTCAAGCCCAAGGCGAGCAAGAGACCGAAGGCGAGGGTACAAATATGAATCCCGAACATCAGCAAGGCGGTTACCAGCAGCGTCAGGGCTATCAGCCCAGACAAGGCGGCTATCAGCCTCGTCAAGGTGGTTACCAACCCCGTCAGGGTGGATACCAGCCCCGTCAGGGCGGATACCAGCCCCGTCAAGGTGGCTATCAGCCTCGTCAAGGCGGTTACCAGCAGCGTCAGCAGGGTGACTACCAGCAGCGTCAGGGCGGATATCAGCAACGTCAAGGCGGATACCAGCAGCGCCAGGGTGGATACCAGCAGCGTCAAGGCGGATACCAGCAGCGTCAAGGCGGGTATCAGCAGCGTCAAGGCGGATACCAGCAGCACCAGGGCGGGTATCAGCAGCGTCAGGGTGGATACCAGCAGCGCCCCAAGCGTCAAGGACCCAAGCCCCAGATGCGCTTCACACCCAAGCCCCAACGCATTTTCTACGAGGAGCCCGCTATCGATCCCAACATGGAGGTTCGCTTGAACAAGTTCCTCGCCAACGCCGGCATCTGCTCGCGCCGTGTTGCCGATGAATATATCCAGAAGGGCCTCGTCATGGTCAATGACGTCGTGGTGACCGAACTCGGCATGAAGATCACTCCCAAAGACATCGTGAAATATAACGGAGAGATCGTTACCACCGAGAAGAAGTGCTACGTCCTGCTCAACAAGCCTAAAGACTGCGTCACCACCAGCGACGACCCCAATGGCCGCAAGACCGTCATGGATCTCGTGAAGGGCGCCTGCGAAGAGCGCATCTATCCTGTGGGCCGTCTGGACCGCAACACTACCGGTGTGCTCCTGCTCACCAACGATGGTGACCTGGCCGCCAAGCTTGCCCACCCGCAATATGTCAAGAAGAAAATCTACCAAGTGTGGACCGACAAGCCCATCAGCGAGGAGGACATGCAGCACATCGCCGACGGCGTTGAGCTCGACGACGGTCCCATCCACGCCGACGCCGTGAGCTATGTATCGCCCACCGACCGCAAGCAGGCCGGTATCGAGATTCATTCGGGCCGCAACCGCATCGTGCGCCGCATTTTTGAATCGCTGGGCTACCATGTGGTGAAGCTCGACCGCGTTTATTTCGCAGGCCTCACCAAGAAGAACCTGCCGCGCGGCCGCTGGCGCTACCTCACCCAGGAAGAGGTAAACTTCTTGAAGCAGAATTCGTTTGAATGATTTCAGACTTTAGATTTTAGACTTCAGATATTAGGCTTTAGACCAATAGGCTAATAGCTGATAGACAAAAAACGATAGAACAAAACATATAAACCAATGGAATTGAAACGAACAAAAATCGTTGATATTTTTGATCCCGCACTGGTGGGTCAACAGGTGTGTGTTAAGGGCTGGGTACGCAGCCGCCGTGGTAACAAGTTTGTGCAGTTTATCGCACTGAATGACGGTTCTACCATTAACAACCTGCAAATCGTCGTTGACCTCGAGAAGTTCAGCGAGGAGGAGTTGCGCCCCATCACCACTGGTGCCAGCCTTCACGTCGAGGGACAACTGGTACAGTCTCAGGGCAAGGGCCAGACCGTTGAGGTACAAGCCCAAAGCATCGAAATCTACGGCACCTGTGCCGATGACTATCCCATGCAGAAGAAAGGCCACACGCTGGAATTCCTGCGCACCAAGGCTCACCTGCGCATGCGCACCAACACCTTTGGTGCCGTGTTCCGCATTCGTCACCACTTGGCATTTGCCATCCACAAGTTCTTCAACGACAAGGGCTTCTACTACCTGCACACGCCGTTGATTACCGCCAGCGACTGCGAGGGTGCCGGCGACATGTTCCAGGTGACCACGCTTGACCTGGGCGACCTGCCCAAGACCGAGGACGGCAAGACCGACTACACGAAGGACTTCTTCGGCAAATCGACGAGTCTGACCGTGTCGGGCCAGCTCGAGGGCGAGCTTGGCGCTACCGCGCTGGGCGAAATCTACACCTTCGGCCCCACCTTCCGTGCCGAAAACAGCAACACACCTCGCCACCTGGCCGAGTTCTGGATGATCGAGCCCGAGATGGCCTTCTATGACATCACCGACAACATGGATCTGGCCGAGGAGTTCATCAAGTACTGTGTGAACTACGCGCTGGAGCACTGCAAGGACGACTTGGAGTTCCTCAACAAGATGTTTGACAACACGCTCATCGAGCGCCTGCACAGCGTCTTGAAAGAGCCGTTCGTGCGCCTGACCTACACCGAGGGTATCGAAATCCTCAAGCAGGCCAAGAAGAAGTTTGAATTCCCCGTTGACTGGGGTGTGGACCTGCAGAGCGAACACGAGCGCTACCTCGTCGAGGAGCACTTCAAGCGCCCTGTCATCCTCACCGACTATCCGCGTGAGATCAAGGCCTTCTACATGAAGCAGAACGAGGACGGCAAGACCGTTCGCGCCATGGACGTGCTGTTCCCCATGATCGGCGAGATCATCGGCGGCAGCGAGCGCGAGGCCGACTATGACAAGCTCATGAGCGAGATCGAGCGCCGCGGCATTCCCATGAAGGACATGTGGTGGTACCTGGACACCCGCCGCTTCGGCACCGTGCCCCACAGCGGCTTCGGCCTGGGCTTCGAGCGCCTGATCCTGTTCGTGACGGGTATGGCTAACATCCGCGACGTCATCCCATTCCCGCGCACGCCGAACAACGCCGAGTTCTAATGAGGCATTAGGCGTTAGGAAGCATCCGTCTTTCTTGCACAAGACATACTTTAGTTTATCATCAGCCGCGACAGCACCAATGCTGCCACGGCTGATTTCTTCATGCAGACATAACAACGCTGAATAGCCAAAAGCAAAAACAAGGTTACAACCATAAGAAAAACGAAAAACATCTCAAAAAAACCGATAATTATTTCATATTTACAAAAATATCAGTATATTTGCAGCAATTCAAAACAAACAACATCCGCAATTAACATTATTTACACAATAAATCCAAAAGCGCTATGAAAAAGATTCTACTTACTCTCATCACTGTGCTGATGGCCACACTGGCGGCTCAGGCCGACGTCACCATCAACAGCACCAACTTCCCTGATGCGAACTTCCGTTCCTATCTGCTGTCGCTCTACCCCAGTGGCACTATCACCACTGCCCAGATCAACTCATTGACCAACCTCGATGTGAGTGACAAGAACATCTCGTCGCTACAGGGCATCGGCTATCTCACTGGTGTGAGATATCTGGAATGCTCAGGCAATAACCTGACGACGCTGAATTTGACATCTAACACCAATCTGATTAATGTCTATTGTCGCTACAACAAACTCACTTCTATTAATGTGAGCAATTTGCCCTCTTTGAGTTGGCTGCTCGCCGATCACAATACCGACCTCAGCACCATCACAGGCCTGAATACTTGTTCGGCGTTGACACTAATCAATCTGGAGTCTTGCGGCTTTACCCAACTGAACATTTCGGGACTTCCTAACCTGCATACGCTCTCGGTAGCCAACAACGTGAGGCTCGACGCACTGACCTGTACTGGCTATGGCAACGCCGACTTGACTAGTCTCAGTGTAGCTGGTTGTTTCAACTTGACCTTGATGAATGTCTATGGCAACCACAATCTGCAAAGCATTACTGGCTTGTATGACTGTGATCAACTCGCCACGCTCTATTGCAATGGTTGTGCATTGACCGGCACGCTCGACCTGATGGAATTACCCAGAGCGACTACAATCGATTGCTCCAGTAACGAGCTGACCGGGATTAACATATATGGCAAGCCTACAATGATCACATTGAATTGTAACAACAATTTGCTCACTTCACTCGATGTTTATCTTTGTCAGAATTTAAAATATTTGAACTGTTATAACAACCCGCAGCTCACCACTCTCAGTGTCAAGAATTGCCCGGCTTTGACTGAACTCGACTGCAGCAACACCAAGATCACAACGCTGGATCTTACCACAAGCATGGGCAGCCTGACCAAGCTCAACTGTCAGGATAACTCATTGTTGACCTCATTGAAGTGTTACTCAAATCAATTGACTACGCTCAACGTCACCAATAATACTGCATTGGCCTATTTGACTTGTTCCAATAATTCTGGTCTCTCAAGCATTACCGGTTTGAGCGATTGTGCTAATCTTACTGAACTCTATTGCCCGACTTGCGCCATCACAAACCTCAACCTGACCGGTAAGAACAAGCTCAAGAAATTGGTCTGCTATGAAAATGAGATGACTACCCTCACCCTGACGGGTTGCACAGCACTCGAGGAAATCAATTGCTCAATCAACAAACTCACTGGACTCAATTTCCAGAGTTACTTCACAAAACTGAAAACCATCACTGCCTTCAATAATCCCTTAATGACATCAGTTTCCTGCAATAACCTTGCAGAGCTGACTTCGTTAAAATTGAGCAACTGCACAGCATTGAAAACCCTTTACTGTTACAACGACTCCAAGTTGGCAACGCTTGAAGTGGCAAATAACTATGCCTTGACCACCGTGTACTGCTATGGTACTGCGCTCACTTCGCTTGACCTGAGCAACAGGTCAAATCTCAGCACTATCAGTTGCTATAACATACCGACTTTAAAGACCTTGAAATTAAACCATTGCGCCCTGGGTGAGCAGATTAATCTCACCAACGACTACGCTCTGGTTACATTGGATTGTGGCGGCAATTCAAATCTGAATTCTATCCAAGGACTGACTGGTTGCACTGCGCTCCAATCTCTGAGTGTCTATGGGTGCAATTTTTCGTCGCTCAACGTGTCCGGACTGACAAATCTTAAGACCCTGTACTGTAGCGGCAACCGACTCACTGAACTCAACGTGTCCGGACTGACAAATCTCTCGACCTTAAGTTGCCCCAACAACCAGATCACGGCGCTTACCTTGACGAACAATAACGCCCTGACTTCTGTTATTTGCTATAACAACCAAATCACGTCACTGAGCGTTTCTGGCAAGCCTGAACTGACTAAAATTGAAGCCTACAATAACCCGTTGACCAGTTTCTATGCCTACAACTGTCCCAAGCTTGCTACCGTGAAAGTGAATGATTGTGCCTCGATGTCTAACATGCAGGCCTATCACTGTGCAATCAGTAACTTGGATGTGACCAACTGTTCACATATGAGTATTCTCAATGTGTGCTACAACAATCTGTCGGCGCTCACAGTGAACGGTTGCACTGCACTGCGCACATTCAATATCTTCTGCAACCAGATCACCGAGGACAACATGACAGCGCTGGTGAACAGCCTGCCCACCGTGCCTGCCGGCAGCGGCACTATCAGGGCCTTGTATTATACTGATGAAGCAAATGTGGTGACCACTGCCCATGTGATTGCTGCCAACCAGAAAGGCTGGAATGTGCAACGCAACGATGGCTCCAACTGGGTGAACATTGACACCAGCTTTATCCGTGGTGACGTGAACGGCGACGGTCATGTGAGCATCGCCGACGTGTCGGCCCTGATCGATGCCCTGCTGAGTGGTGAGACACCCCCTGCCGGCGCCGACTGCAACCAGAGCGGTAATGTCAGCATTGCCGACGTCTCCTCCCTCATCGACTATCTGCTTTCAGGCCAGTGGCCTTAAGTATTGGGTTTTAGACTTTAGACCTTAGACTTTAGGCTTTAGGGGCATCCGCATTCTTGTCAACGGGGTGCGGATGTCTTTATCTCGATGTTAGAAGACAAGAAAGACAAAAAGGACAATATTTTTTTTGTATTTAATTTTATAATAAATTTTCATTTAACTTCTCGACCGTTAGGCCGATATAATAAACTTAGCGTCTTAACGCCTTAGCGTGAGTCAACGGGGTGCGGATGCCAACTAAAAACTAAGGACTAAAAAAACTTGCAACTTATTTGTAAAATTACTATATTTGCAGCAGATATTAACTTTTAATACGATATTGCTATGAAAAAGAAGAATTTACTTCTCCGTTTGGTCGTCCTGGTGACGGCCATGATGTGCACCCTCGGCGCTGCTGCTGCCGAGGCCTATGCCTGCTACACGTCGTCGAACGCGACGCTGACGTTCTACTACGACAGCCAGCGCAGCAGCCGCACGGGCACGACCTACGACCTGAACACAGGCGACAGCGATACCGGCTGGGACACCGATGGCACCAATGCCAGTGTGACCAAGGTGGTCTTTGACCCCTCGTTCGCCAGTGCCCGCCCGACGACCACCTGCGATTGGTTCCATAATATGAAGAATCTTGAATCCATCACGGGCATGGAGTACCTGAACACCAGCGAGGTGACCAATATGAACTGGATGTTCTTGAAATGTTCAAAATTGACGAGTGTTGATGTGAGCCACTTCAACACGTCCAAGGTAACTAGTATGTACAGCATGTTCAACAGTTGCACAGGCTTGACGAGCCTTGACTTGAGCAGTTTCAACACGTCCAAGGTGGCCGTTATGTATAGGATGTTCTATAACAGCACTAATCTGCGAACCATCTATGTGGGCAATGGTTGGAGTACTGCGGCTGTGTACGGTTCCACAGAGATGTTCAATTATTGCACCAGCCTGGTGGGCGGCCAGGGCACGACCTGGAACGATTCCAACCCGAAAGACAAGACCTATGCCCACATCGACGGCGGCCCGAGCAACCCGGGCTACTTCACAAGGATTGAGGCCTATGCCTGCTACACGTCGTCGAACGCGACGCTGACGTTCTACTACGACAGCCAGCGCAGCAGCCGCACGGGCACGACCTACGACCTGAACACAGGCGACAACGATACCAGTTGGGAGAACGACGGTACCAATGCCAATGTGTCCCGGGTTGTCTTTGACCCGTCGTTTGCCAATGCCCGCCCGACGACCACCTACGATTGGTTCTATGATATGACAAACCTTCAATCCATCACGGGCATGGAGTACCTGAACACCAGCGAGGTGACCGATATGGGTTCGATGTTCATGAAATGTTCAAAATTGACAAGCCTTGATGTGAGCCACTTCAACACGTCCAAGGTGATATATATGAATCTAATGTTCTATGGCTGCACTGGCTTAACGAGCCTTGATTTGAGCAGTTTCAACACGTCCCAGGTGACATTTATGAATCAAATGTTCTGTGGCTGCACTGGCTTAACGAGCCTTGATTTGAGCAGTTTCAACACGTCCAACGTGACCTATATGAGATACATGTTCGAAGGTAGCACTCTTCTGCGGACCATCTATGTGGGCAGTGGTTGGAGCACCGCTGCCGTGACGAACTCCGTTTATATGTTCAATAACTGCACCAGCCTGGTGGGCGGACAGGGCACGACCTACAATTCCTCCAACCCGAAGGACAAGACCTACGCCCACATCGACGGCGGCCCCAGCAACCCGGGCTACTTCACCGAGTGGAAAGAGGCCTATGCCTGCTACACGCCGTCGAACACGACGCTGACGTTCTACTACGACAACCAGCGCAGCAGTCGCACGGGCACGACCTACGACCTGAACACAGGCGCCAACTATCCCGGTTGGTACTCCGACCGCACCTATGTCAATGTGACCAAGGTGGTCTTTGACCCCTCGTTCGCTGGCGCCCGCCCGACGACCACCTACGATTGGTTTTATTATATGCAGAACCTTGAATCCATCACGGGCATGAGTTACTTGAACACCAGTGAGGTGACCGATATGAGATACATGTTCCAGGCCTGTTCAAAATTGACAAGCCTTGATGTGAGCCACTTCAACACGTCCAAGGTGATAAATATGAGTTGGTTGTTCGGATATTGCTATGGCTTGACGAGTCTTGACTTGAGCAGTTTCAACACGGCTAACGTGACCGAGATGAATTTTATGTTCTATTACTGTGATGAACTTCGGACCATCTATGTCGGTGATGGATGGAGCACCGCGGCTGTTGCCAACTCTTCAAATATGTTCAAGAACTGCACGAGTCTGGTGGGCGGTATGGGCACGACCTATAATGCCAGCCACATTGACAAGGCCTACGCCCACATCGACGGCGGCACGAGCAACCCGGGCTACTTCACAGCGAAGCCGGCCTACGTGCGTGGCGACGTGAACAGCGACGGTCATGTGAGCATCGCCGACGTGTCGGCCCTGATCGACTATCTGCTGAGCGGAGAAACGGCTCCAGCCGGCGCCGACTGCAACCAGAGCGGTAATGTCAGCATTGCCGACGTCTCCTCCCTCATCGACTATCTGCTGAGCGGCCAGTGGCCTTAAGTATTGGGTTTTAGACTTTAGACATTAGGGGCATCCGCATTCCTGTCAACGGGGTGCGGATGTCTTTATCTCGATGTTAGAAGACAAGAAAGACAAAAAGGACAATATTTTTTTTGTATTTAATTTTATAATAAATTTTCATTTAACTTCTCGACCGTTAGGCCGATATAATAAACTTAGCGTCTTAACGCCTTAGCGTGGAGCTCTGTGTGCCGATGCCAACTAAAAATTTTTGGTGTGGTTGCCATGAAATAATAGGTTCCAAGTGTTGGAAATCAAAAAAATATTACTATATTTGCGGAAAATTATTAACTTTTAAACTTGAAGCCCTTATGAAACGAAAAAAATCACTCCTTCGGCTGGCCGTCCTGGTGACGGCCATGATGTGCGCCCTCGGCGCCAGTGCTTATAGTTTTGTCTATAACAATTTCTATTACAACATCACGGGCACCAATCCCGCTACCGTTGAGGTGACCTACAAGGATACCAACTATAACTCATACAGCGGCAATGTGACCATCCCCAGCAGCGTGACCTATAACGGCGTGACCTACACAGTGACCGCCATCGGCGCCGGAGCGTTCCAGAACTGCGATTATCTCACCGGCGTGGTCATCCCCAACACAGTGAAAACGATTGGCGTCGCAGCGTTCAACAATTGTTATCATTATGATTTCACGACGCTGGTGCTGCCGCCATCGGTGATCACCATCGAGTCCTGCGCCTTTGACAACTGCAGCGGCTTGACCCAACTGACCCTTCCCGCCTCGCTGAAGACCATCGGGAGAGAAGCGTTCCGGCACTGCGCTAACCTCAAGCACGTGACGATTCCCGCCAGCGTGACGAGCATCGGCAGCGATGCGTTTGGTTATTGTAGCAGTCTGCTCGGCGTGACGTGCCTGGCCGCAACGCCGCCCACGTTGAGCGGCAATTACACGTTCTATTCCTCGGTCTATAGTGGTGGTACGCTCTTTGTGCCCAAGGGCTCGGTCGATGCTTATAAATCGGCCAACTACTGGAGCCGCTTCACCAACGTGCAGCCCCATCTGGAGTATGCGCTCAACGAGAAGGGCAGCAATATCACATTCTCGTCGACGGGCGACTATCCCTGGACCAACATCGTGGAGGGCAGCCGTGTGTATGCGCGCTCGGGCAACATGGGTGCCCATAACAGCAGTTCGACAATGACGGCCACTGTTACCCTCTCGGCGCCCGATTCAATCAAGTTTGACTTCAAGGCCTGGGGCGAGGGGACGACCACGTTCTACGATAAGTGCGTTTTCTCGATTGACGGCACGGCCCAGTTCACCTACGGCGCCTTTGACAACGACTGGACGACCTACAGCGCATATCTGAGCACCGGCACCCACACGCTCACCTGGCGCTACACCAAGGACAGCAGCATCAATCCCACGGGCGACTACTTCGCCGTGGACAACGTGCGGCTGGTGACCGAAGGCTATGCCTGCTACACGACGTCGAACAAGACGCTTACGTTCTACTACGACGCCAAGCGCAGCTCCCGCTCGGGCACGACCTACGACCTGAACACGGGAGACGACTACCCCGGATGGTACAGCGACAATACTAAGAACAATGTCACCATGGTGGTCTTTGACCCCTCGTTTGCTAATGCCCGTCCGACGACCACCTGCGCTTGGTTTCGTGATATGACACAATTGCAGACCATTTATGGTCTCTATTACCTGAACACCTCGCAGGTGACCAGCATGAGAGGCATGTTTGCATGGTGTGATAATTTGAAGAGCGTTGACGTGTTCAACTTCAATACTGCCAATGTGACCGACATGATAGCCATGTTTGCATACTGCGAACAATTATCCAGTCTGAATCTGAGCCACTTCTCCACGTCCAATGTAACTCTGATGTCCAACATGTTCGTTGGTTGTCATCAATTGACAAGTCTCGACGTGAGCAGTTTCAACACGGATAAAGTGACCAATATGTATGCCATGTTCGGCGAATGCCATGAATTGACAAGTCTGAACCTGAGCCGTTTCAATACGGATAAGGTGACTGACATGTCTCTTATGTTCCACGACTGCAGTCAGTTGCAAACCATCAATGTCGGTGATGGATGGAGTACCGCGGCTGTTGCCAACTCCTCAAATATGTTCAAGAACTGCACGAGCCTGGTGGGCGGCAAGGGCACGACCTATGACGTCAACCACATCGACAAGGCCTACGCCCACATCGACGGCGGCCCCAGCAACCCGGGCTACCTGACCGAAATACCTCCCGAGGCCTATGCCTGCTACACTGAGTCGAACACGACACTGACGTTTTACTGCGACTACTTGCGCAGCAGTCGCACAGGCACGACCTACGACCTGAACACGGGAGACGACTATCCCGGATGGAGGTCATACCAGAGTCCTATCACTAATGTGGTGTTCGACTTGTCATTTATTAAAGCCCGTCCCACCTCAACCTGCAATTGGTTCTTTGGGATGGATAACCTCACGACCATCGTAGGAATTGAATATCTCAACACTTCAGAGGTGACAAACATGGATGAGATGTTCTATTACTGCAGCGGCTTGACGAGCCTTAACTTGAGCAGTTTCAATACGGCTAAGGTGACCAGAATGGAAAGGATGTTCAAAGACTGCA
>Ga0310697_10000543_pt1 | contig 49847 bp, 32 predicted proteins | sample 172DNAGHGlowgp2_FD_203883 | JGI IMG/M metagenome (GOLD analysis project Ga0310697, IMG submission 203883) | Sheep rumen microbial communities from Palmerston North, Manawatu-Wanganui, New Zealand - 1728 DNA GHGlow gp2 (v2) (version 2) | ecosystem: Host-associated > Mammals > Digestive system >...
TCCTCCCCATCGCACCCAGCCTTCACGTCGCCCACCAGCCGCCCCAGCAACGGCCGACGCCCCTCCACAGCCATAGTAACCATGTAGATATGACGCCCGTAGTAGTCGTTAAGGTCCGACCGGCGCTTCATCGAAGGCACCTTCTCGCCCGCGAACCGCAGCTTCTCCTGCAATTTTCTCTCCTTTTCGTCCGCAGTACTATCTAATATCATCATATTCACAATGCTATATAATTATTTATTCCACATTGAAATGCCATTTTGGAATAACAAAGGGCTTGTTTTTCTCGTTGCTGTCTGCAAAGGTAAAGATTATTTCCGAATCGCAATCAAAACGTCTCAGAAAAACAAAAAACTTCATCAATCATCAATCATAAATTATTCTTATCTTTGCCGGCGCTATGAAGAAGATTCTGAGAGTTAACAGCCCCAATGACTATGCTCGTTTCGTGGAAGCGCCCGTGTTGCATCCGCTAATCAGCATCATCCACTATGACGAGCTGGCCCCCTTCCGTCATAGCCTGAACAACTATGGCGTGTATGGGCTGTTTATCCAACGTCAGTTCCCCTTCAATCTCTCCTACGGCATGCGGCGATTGCAGGTGAGCGATGGCTCCATCATTGCCGTGGAACCCGGACAGATAGGCGGATTGGAGGACAAAAGTCTTATTGGCTTATCTGCACCTGATACTCGAGTACTGCAACCGCATCTATCAGCGCCAGCTGTCTGAAGAGAATCGGGGAGAAGCCGACCTGCTGAAGCGCTTTCACAACCTTCTGAAAACCTATTTCCGCGAGAATCGACAGCTGTCCCAAGGCTTGCCAACCGTCGCCTGATGTGCCTCCGAACTGGCCTATTCGCCCCGCTATTTCGGCGACATCGTCCACAAGGCAACAGGCGGCACGGCCATCGGATATATCCACAACTACATCATCAATCAGGCAAAAAGTCTGCTGATACAAGGACATAACATCAGCGAAACCTCCCGCCTCCTCGGCTTCGACTTCCCCCATCATTTCACTCGCATCTTCAAGCGCATCACGGGCCTTACACCAAGCGAGTTTGTGGGGAAATAATCAACCATAACTTTAAAGTCCGTAGGGGTAAGTAAGCAAGATGTTTCGGAATTAAAATTTATCGAAGAATCATGAAAAAGGACGTAGGAACGATAGATTATTTACAGAAAACGCATTCAATAATTAGAATTTTGACTACTTTTGCGGTTATAATTCACGATAAAACACTTAAGAGAAAAAAATACACACCATTTTATCGGTAACAAGTATGAAAAAACAGTTGGCAGTGATACTGGGTGCGGCTATGAGCCTGTGCTCAGGGAGTGTGGCAGCACAGGATGCGATGACACGGTTCATCGACGAACTGATGGGGCGCATGACGTTGGAAGAGAAGCTGGGACAACTGAACCAGCAGCCTTCCGATGAGATTTCGACGGGGCCTGTGGTGGGCTCCAACGCGAGCAGGCTGGCTGCCGAGGGCAAGCTGGGGTCTATCTTCAACATCAGGGACGTGGAGAAGATTCATGCCTTGCAGAAGGTGGCCGTGGAGCAGAGCCGGCTGGGCATCCCCATCCTCTTCGGCATGGATGTGATACACGGCTACCAGACCATCTTCCCGCTGCCGCTCGGCATGGCCTGCACCTGGGACATGGAGGCCATCAGGGAGGCGGCGCACATCGCCGCCGTGGAGGCCTCAGCCAACGGCGTGGCGTGGACCTTCAGTCCGATGGTGGACATCGCGCTCGATGCCCGCTGGGGACGACAGGCCGAGGGCGCAGGCGAAGACCCGTACTTGGGCTGTCAGGTGGCTGCGGCGATGGTGAAGGGCTATCAGGGCGACGTATTCAGTCCGCAGGGCGTGGGCATCATGGCCTGCGTGAAGCACTTCGCGCTCTATGGTGCGGCAGAGGCAGGACTTGACTACAACACGGTAGATATGAGCCATCTGCGCATGTACAACCAGTACTTTCCACCTTATAAGGCAGCCGTGGAAGCGGGTGCGGGCAGCGTGATGTCGTCGTTCAACATCGTAGATGGCATTCCGGCCACCGCCAACCGATGGCTGCTGACGGACGTGCTGCGCCGACAGTGGGGATTCAAGGGCATGGTGGTCACCGACTATGCCTCCATCCATGAGATGACGAGCCACGGGCTGGGAAGCCTCAAGGACAACGCCGCACGGGCACTGCTGGCAGGCACGGACATGGATATGTGCGCCAACGGCTTCATCGGCACGCTACAGCAGTCGCTCGAAGAGGGCAAGGTGACGATGGACGACATCGACCGTGCTTGTCGCCACGTGCTGGAGGCGAAATACCGTCTGGGACTCTTCACAAATCCCTACCGCTTCGGCAGCAAGGCACAGGCCGCGAAGGTGACCTACTGCGAGGAACACCGCGCAGCAGCCCGTCGCATCACCGCCGAGAGCTTCGTGCTGTTGAAGAACGGCACACAGGACAGCCCTCTCCTACCCCTTCAACCCCAAGGAACCATCGCCCTCATAGGTCCGCTCATCGACACCCGCACGGACATCACCGGCTCATGGTCGATGGCGCAGGATGCTACAAGATATACGACGCTGCGCGAGGGCTTCCAACAAGCTTTGGCTGGCAAGGCCACGCTGCTGTGCGCCCAGGGCTGCAACCTTATTGATAATGCCCGCACGCAGGAAGCGGTGGCACACGGCCACGCCTGCGAACCAATACCCTTTGTTGATAGCGACGCAGCCCTCGCCGAGGCCATAGGCATCGCGCAGAAGGCCGATGTGATCATCTGTGCCATGGGAGAGTGTGCATGGATGAACGGCGAGGGCACCAGCCGCAGCAACCTGGAGCTGTACCCGCCACAGCGCCATCTGCTGGCAGCACTCGCCGAGACGGGAAAGCCTGTCGTGCTGCTTAACTTCGCCGGACGTGCCACGGTGCTGACATGGGAGAGCCAGCATGTGGATGCTATCATGAATGTGTGGTACGGCAGCGAGTGCGCCGATGCGCTGTGCGATGTGCTCTTCGGACGGGTGTCGCCGTCGGGACGCCTCACCGTGTCGATGCCGCATGCCAGCGGACAGGAACCACTCTATTACAATCACCTGCCCACAGGGCGCCCTGTTCCCGATGGAACCACCGATTACCGTGTGTGGAGCCCCAACTACCTGGATGCCGTGCAGGGGCCGCTCTACCCCTTCGGCTACGGCCTCACCTACAGCCGCTTCAGCTACTCGGACATCCGTCTGAGCAGCACCACGATGTCCGCCGACGGCAGCATCACCGCCGCCATCACGCTGACGAATACGGGTGAGCGCGAAGCCACAGAGGTGGTGCAACTCTATATCCATGACAAAGTCGCCAGCATCAGCCGCCCCGTGAAGGAGCTGAAGGACTTCCAGCGCGTCACCCTGCAGGCAGGAGAAAGCCGCGACGTGGAGTTCCACATCACGGCTGACAAGCTGAAATTCTATAACTATGACCTCGACTATGTCCTGGAGCCCGGTGACTTCGAGGTGATGGTGGGTCCCAACTCACGCGACGTGAAGAAAACCCTCATAAGGGTTGAGTGAATTCAACCTCTACAATGCGGAGTTCGTTCTTCGTCTCGTTGTTTCAACTGTTCTAAAGCGCGTCACCAGTTCCTCGTTCCATGTCGATGCCAGGCAGGAACCCACGGGAAATGCTGTGGCGTAGTATGTCTGGTCACTCCCCTTGCGAACAGGTCCTATGCGCACGCCAGCAGGGCCGTCGGTGAGCACCGTGGCCGGGAAGGCCAAACGCGGCAGCGCCTGTGTCATCCCCGCAGCCCCCAGCACCGGGGTGGACTCGCACCCCACGACAGCGTGGTCTTCAACGCTGTTGTAAGCACCGCCCACGAGCAGCTGCGGCTGAGCCATCACACTCATCGCACATGTCATAGCCGCGAGGGCCGTCATAATCAAACGGCCGTTTCGTGTACTTTTCTGTGTATAACTCCTTATAGAGTTTTTCTTCAGGACTTGCATTGCCCAGCATTTTGTCATTAAAGGGTATGTCTCTCCATCTGTCGCTGTGTGATGCTATTTGCTAATCTTAAAGCCCAATTTCAAAATCAGTTTTAGGGTGCCAACAGAGGTATTCCTATCGTACTCCTTTTCCGATTCAGGTAACTCCTCGTATGGAACCAAGCATGGATGCGTCTTTAGCTCATCGTTGCGTTGCTCCCCATACATCCACCCTTGTTGGATACGGGTCTCTGACCATACCTCATGTACGTTCTTTGACATTTCCTCTACCAGTTGTTCCAACTCTTTTGGCAGCTCAACACCAGAGGTGTCAATAGGCTGCGGAATGTAAGTCTTTGTTTTCATACGTTCTTTTTTATTGATATCTTTTTCGAACGGTTTTATTGGTTTTTCGCGTCAAAGGTAATCATAAAATGATAAAAAGGAAGCCTAAATGGAGAAAAATGAGCCTCACACACTCATTTTTCTTTCAAAACCCTTACCTTTGTCGCAAAAAAATTGAAACCTAACCGCATCATGAAAAGGATTTATGCATTATTACTGACTGCAGCGATGCTGCTGACAACAACGGTATCGGCCCAGACCCAAAAGGGATATGTTAAGACCAGAGGATATCTTGACCAGAATGGAACGGTCGTCAAGGGCACACGCCTATCCGGCGCTACGGTCATCGTGAAAGGACGTAGTGCGGTGCTAAGTGGAAAGAACGGCTGGTTCTCTGTGGCTATACCTGGTACCAGCTACTATCTCCAGAGCGTACACAAGCAGGGCTATGTACTCACGGATCCCGAGATGTTACTGAAGCAATATGCCTATTCATCTGACCCGCTTGTGATTGTGCTGGAGACGCCTGAGAAGCAGCTGCGATTCAAGCTTGATGCCATGACGAGAATCAGTGCAACGCTGCAGGAGCAGCTGACAAAAAGCTACGCAGAGATTCAGACGCTGAAGGAGCAGAACAAGCTGAGTCAAGAGGAATACCAGCAGAGGATGCAGGAAGTGATCCTGCTGCAAGGCAACAATCAACAACTGGTAACGGAGATGGCGGAGTTCTATTCCAAGTTAGACTACGACCAGTTGGACGAATTCAACAGGCAGATAAGCATGTATATCATGAACGGAGAACTAACGAAGGCTGATTCTCTGCTGAAGACAAAAGGTGACCTACGAACCAGGACACAAGAACTGCACCAGATGCAGGAAGAGAATGCGGCGCAAGAAGCCAAGTTGCAGAAGAAAAAGGATATCGCGCAGAAGACGATGGAGGATATCGCTCAAGACTGCTACAATAAGTTCACGATTGCACAGATGCGCCACCAGAACGACTCGGCAGCCTACTATGTCAGATACAGAGTCACAGAGCTGGATTCCACAAATGTAGAATGGCTGATAGAAGCAGGCGACTTCTACAAGATCTATTTAGCAGCTTACGAGCAGGCACGTGCGTTCTATGAGCAGGCTCTACGTGCCGCCATTGCAGCAAATGGGGAACAAAACACGGAAGTCTCGAAATGCTATATTAATATAGGTGAGACCTACCACTATCTGGCAGACTTCCAAAAGGCCAAAGAGTATTATGAGAAAGCGCTTGCCATCAGCAAATATCTGTTCGAAGGTGATAACTATGAACTGGCAGAATGTTACAACGACCTTGGTGTCCTCTGTCAGGACTTCGGACAATACGCAGAGGCTATTGAATACCATACTAAAGCGCTGGAGATTAGGGAAAGTATCCTTGGAGAACTCCATCAGCGGGTTGCTTTGAGCTACTTTAACCTCGCAGCCGCCTATAGCGTACAGGGAGACTACACAAAAGCGTTGGAGTATCACGGGAAGGCCTTGGAGATACGGCAGAAGATTTATGGCGGTCAACACCCTGAGATTGCAGCCAGCTATAATGCCATCGGTTTGCAATATTCCGATTTGTCGATGTTTGATAAGGCGCATGAGAATTTCGCTGAAGCAGCCGCCATCCAACGTGTTGTCCTAAGTGAATTGCATCCAGAACTAGCCACGACATATTTAAATGTGGGAGCGGCCTATATGTATCAGGGGAAATATGATGCAGCCTTGAGAGAGATGCAAAAGGCCACGTACGTGTACAACACGGTCTTTGGGGGACATCATCCTTTTTTGGCCGAGTGTTATAACAACATGGCTACAATATACATGAAGTTGGAGCAAGTAAATCTTGCAATAGAATACATAGAGAAATCCATTTCTATTACAAAGATGTTCTTTGGCGAAAGCCACCCCAATTTATCGGTGATGCTCACCAATTTGGGATATATCTATAACAAAACGGGAGAATATGACAAATCGTTGGACTACTACAATCAAAGTCTAACGATGGCAGAAGCCATACTCGGGAGCAATCATCCTGAAGTCGCTAAGACCTTGATGAATATGGGATCTGTATATACGGATATGGGAAAGATTCGCGAAGCCATGGATTATTTTAACAGAGCGTTAGACATCACCATTAAGGTATATGGCGAGGAGCATGAAAGGACAGCGAACTGCTACAACAATATCGGTTCCGCGTTATCCAACCTATGCAAATATAACGAGGCCATTAATTATTTCCAGAAAGCGCTGCCTATCTATTTGAAGATTTTTGGAGAAAACCACGATGCGGAAGCTACTGTATACAACAACATCGGTTCTAGATACAACGACTTGGCGCAATATGAGAAAGCCATAGGCTATCTGACAAAAGCATTGGAAATAGGGAAACAGGTCCTGGGCGAAGAACACACCGAAAATGCCAACACATATGTCAATTTGGGCTTATCCTACGACAACCTCGGAAGGTATGATGACGCGGTAGAAGCTTATGAAAGTGCCCTTAAGATTCTGAAGAACCGACACCCAGAGGGGAACTCGGCGTTGGCAACAACGTATGGAAATCTGGCACAGACACAAGAAAAACAGGGGAAACACCTTGACGCACTGGCGACAAATAGGATAGCTCTAGAAATGAGGCAGAGGATATATAAAGGTCCACACCGTGATATCGCTTCAAGCTATGACAACATTGGCTTTATTTACGGACAAATGGGCGACTATGACAAAGCCTTAGAATACCTGGAGAAATCCCGGCAGATGTTCATTGAAACATTAGGAGAGCACCATGTGGCAGTAGCAACCGTCTATAACAATCTCGGCAGTGTCTATTCTAAACTGGGTAAGCAAAAGCTGGCTTTGGAATACCTCCAGAAAGCACTTGCCATCAAAAAAGACCTGCTGCCCGAGAATCATCCAGACATAGCAGCCACACTAAAAAATATTGAATTAGCAAAAGCCAAGAAGTAATTTACTGTTTCATTCTTAACCCTTACCGCAAGAATGCGAAGCAGAGGTGGAACGAATCAAGAAGATGCTGGAGGAATAGCAAAAAACCACGCGCGTTTGTCATCAGGGGGCAAACGCGCGTGGCTTTTCCAGAGGCTTTAGGTGTGGTATTTGAATCGCTATGAGGTTGCAAGTTGGTTGCTCAGTCACTTGTCCTGGACGGCACGGATGACATAACCGATATAGGGATTGGAGTCAAAGGTGACATACTGTCCTGGCAGACACCTATCGTCGTCGATGCTCGTACCGCCGATGAAAGTGGCGGCTGTGTTGGCACTAAAACGATAATAGCAACTGTTCTCGTGTTTTAATTCTTCTCCTTTAAAGCCCACGCGCGGCAAGTACAGACGAACGTTGTTGGGACCATACAGGATCACGCCGGAACCCTGTGATCTGTCCCAATAGGAAGCCGCAACTCGTTTACAATTATCCAATAATTCGCGCCACTCTGCTTCTGTGGGCATACGCCATGGCTCTCCAAGCACGACACGAGCAGCATCGTATTGGGTGCCGATGACAGGTCCTGCAGGCGGAGCGTTGTAATTGTTTTTCGTGTAGGTCTGTTTAGGCGAGGTCTCACCCCATGCATAGTAGTTTCCAACCTCCCATGGAGCTGTTGCCCCCACGTTCATATTGGCCCATTTCACACTCAGCCCGAGGTCAATGGCTTCCATCGTGTAAGTTTGCTGTTGTTCGCTGGAATCTTTTTCATCATCTTTGCTGCACCCTATCAGGATACCAAGGCTTAATACGGCTGTTGCCCAAAAAACGAAATTTTTCATTGCTTTATGTAGTTTTTAAGTGAACTTCGCGTCAAAGGTAGTCATAAAATGATAAAAAGGAAGCCTAAATGGAGAAAAATGAGCCTCACACACTCATTTTTCTTTCAAAACCCTTACCTTTGTCGCAGAAAAATCGAAACCTATCCGCATCATGAAAAGGATTTATGCATTATTACTGACTGCTGTGATGCTACTGATAGTTGGGACAATTGACGGCACAGCCCAAGTACAGAAAGGGCGTGTGCGGACTATCGGGCGTCCTAATGTGCCGGGGAAGGCGCTGGGTGGTGTGGCTATCCGCGCTCGTGGACAGATGAATGCGGTGCTCACAGATGGGCTTGGGGAGTTTCAGATCATTATACCCAACAAGAAAGAAGGGGATGCCTGGGTGCTACAAAGCGCGCAGAAAAAAGGCTACGAATTAAAGGACCATGAATTACTCGGGCGACAGCTGGTTTTCTCATCGAATGTGCCTCTTGTCATTCTCATGGTGGATATCAAACAATTTGAAGCCGACCGACAGCGTATTGAGGAGAACGCATACCGTGTGGCTGAGAGGAACTACCAAAAGAAACTCCAGGAACTGGAACAGCAGAAGGCGAACAACGAGCTGACAGCAGAACGCTATCGCCAAGAGCTACAAGCGTTACAGGAGAACTACGAGCGTTATCAAAACCTTATCGGTGACATGGCAGACCGATATGCCCGTACAGACTACGACCAACTGGATTCCATCGACCGCGAAATCAACATGTGCATCGAGCAAGGTGAACTAGACCGTGCAGACTCGCTTATACACACGGTATTTGATCCCGAGACGGTGCTCCAACGAAACCGTGCCGCCAAGGAGGAGGTACAGTCACGAATCACGTTCGCACAAAGCGTCATCGACAAAGCGGTTGCCGATAGGGAAGCTATTCTGCGCGATATGGAATATGCAGCCCGTGTGGCCACACTCGCAGAAATGCTGGCAGAGGAGTACATCGCCCAAGGGCTACGTGAAGAAGCAAGAAATAACCTTCAGAAAGCCTTAGAGATTAAAACGATTATCCATGGCGAGGAGAGTGAGGAGGTTGGGCTGCTGAGAGATAAGATAATAGGTCTAGAATACGCAGAATAAGATATCCCTATGAAACATCTTCACCTTATAGCATACATTGTCACGTTACTCCTGTCGGGCATAACAACCGCAAGGGCACAGACACAACAAGGCTGTGTCAGGACATTGGGACGGCCAACGCAGCGCGGGCTGGCACTCAGCGGGGTGACAATACGTGTGAAAGGTGAACACAACACGGTACTGAGCGATGCCGATGGCGCCTTCGCGTTAGCGATGCCCGGAAAGAAGAACGGAGAGGCGTATGCGCTGCAACAGGTGCGGAAGGTTGGGTATGAACTGAATGAAGCAGGTATGATCGGACGTCCGTTTGCATTCTCGGACAAGGTGCCGCTGACCATCGTCATGGTATCCACGGCTCAGTTGCAGGCAGACAAGCAGCGCATTGAGAACACAGCCTATCAGGTGGCACAGCGGAACTATAAGACACGCATGGAAGAACTGGAGCGGCAGCGCGATGCAGGACAGCTGGCAGCAGAGCAATATCGCACAGAGATTCAGGAGTTGCAGGACAAGTTCGAGAAATACCAGTCACTCATTGATGATCTCGCAGAGCACTATGCCCACACAGACTACGATCTTCTGGATGAGCACGACCGCGAGATATGCCTCTGCATCGAACGAGGCGACTTGAACCGTGCAGACAGCCTCATCCATACCCTATTCGACCCCTTGGATGTGCTGCGGCGTAATCAGGAAGCCCTTGCCCGCATCAACCAGAGCGAGGTGGAGGCCCGCCAGTTGCTGGCACAGGCCAACGAGGAGATGGCGGCCGTCTTGAAACAGCAGGAGAAGGATGCCAATTACCTGTATCAACTTTACACTATCGCCCTGTCACGATTCGAGAATGAGAAGGCTGCACAATACATTGAGACGAGGGCGTTACTGGATACGACCAATATCACCTGGCAGAACGAGGCCGGCCTCTTCGTGGAAAAGTATTTAGCAGACTATGACAAAGCCCTGAGCTTCTACTATAAGGTGATGCAACAGTCCATACTCCAATACGGCCAGACAAGCAGGGGCGTTGCAGGAGCGATGAATAACATCGGTTCCATCTACGGACGAAAAGGAGAATATGCACAAGCCTTGGAGTTTCATCAGAAATCTCTGGAGATGCGCAAAAGTGTACTGGGAGAGAACCATCCCGATGTCGCCACTTCATACAACAATATCGGCATGGCATATTATGCCTTAGGGTACTATGACAAAGCCGTAGAGGCTTACCTCCATTCACAGGCGATTCGCGACAGCGTCTTGAAAGAAGACCATGTGGACGTTGCCATGACTTATAACAACTTAGGCATGGTTTTCTATCACAAAGGTAATTATAGCGAAGCCTTATCTAATCACTTCAAGGCGCTGGCCATCTACGAAAAGGCTTTAGGTAAGAATCACCCTGAGACAGCAGCATCATATAACAACATCGGGCTTGTTTATAATAAGCAGCAGAAGTACGACCTGGCTCTTGACTACTACAAGAAAGCATTAGCCATCAACGAGAAAGTCCTGGGTAGCGAACACCCGCTGACAGCTACATCCTATAGTAATTTAGGCACCGTATATGATAATCTGGAGAACTATTCAAAAGCGCTGACATACCATCGTAAGGCTTTATCCCTCCGGGAAAAGTTCCTGGGCAAAGAGCATACAGATGTGGCCACATCATATAATAACCTTGGTACGGTCTATTATCACATTAAGAACTATAAAGAGGCACAGGATTGCTATCTTAAAGCGATTGCCATTCGCGAAAGGGTGTTGGGAGAAGAGCACGATTTAACAGCCACGTCCTATAACAATCTCGGCCTCGTATATTTTACCCAAGGGCAATATGAGAAGGCGCTGACATACTACAATAAAGCCGTGGTGACACAAGAAAGAATCTATGGACTAGAGCATGCGGATCTGGCAATCTCATATAATAATATCGGAATAGCCTATTTCCAGCTTAAAAAATATAAGCATGCGTTAGAGGCGTACGAGAATGCTATTGCCATCAATGAGAAGCTATATGGGACAGAGTCACCAACAACAGCTGTCACATATAATCACGCAGGTTTAGCCAGTTACAAAAAGGGAAGCTACAAGAAAGCCACAGATTACCTGCTGAAAGCACTGGCTGTATATGAGAAGATATTAGACAAAGACAACGAAACAATCGCAGAGTATTATAACAACATCGGATTGTCATACTTTGGACAGCATGCATATAAGGATGCCATTCGCTATCACCTGAAGGCTATCGCAATACGTGAAAAGATCTTTGGCCTGGAGCACCTGCAAACCGCTGACAGCTATAATAATATAGGTTGTGTCTATGAGAAGCTTAATGAGTGGGAAAAGGCGTTGGAATACTATACCAAATGCCTAACCATCTGGCAGCAGGAATTGGGCAATGATGATGCCAAAACGAAAATAGCGAAGCAAAACATCAGGAGAGTGAAAAATGCCAAAGCCCAACAGGAAGAAGCCAATGAATCTACAGATAATTAGAGGTTTCAGGCCTCAATGACTTCCATCAGTTGCTTCATTCACTTTTTGTTCCAATTGGTCGAGTTGACCTTCCAGTTCGTTCAGCTTGCGGTCCTCGAAATTAACGTGAGCCTCATATCTGCTCATCTCCTCTTGATAAAGGTATAGCTCCTTTTCCTGGAACTGCTCATACTCTTCCTGGGGTAGATCCAAGGGAACACCATTGGGGAAGTTCTTCCATTTCTTTGCAAACTCATGATGCGTCTTTCTGGCTGACTTCGGGAACAAGGATAAGCAACCCAGATAAGCATAGTAATAGGCATTGACGAAATACTTAAAACCATGAACGTGTAAATCCACCAGTTCCTTCGTGTTTACTGAATAGGCATCGTTCTCTATGATTTCCCTCATCTGTACGAAGACTTCATCCATGTCATCATACAGAGATCCATAGTATATACCGAAAGCATCCAGTTCCTCTTGCTGTATGCCATAGTATGCCAACACATATTTCCCGGTACTGCTGATAGTGAATTCTGGCACAGGGAATGTGCTTTTGTATTTCTCGACATCTTTCTCCAGTCTCTTCAAGGTTGAAAGCATCTCATCCTCGAGGCCTTTCTTCTCCTCTTCATCCTTCACCTTCTCCATCGCGGATAAGAACTTATTGCTGTTTTCCGCAAGATCCTGACATACATCACACAGCAAATCCACGGTTCCCATAATCTTGGCCTGCTTGGTGGCTATCTCCTCGCACGTCACATTTGCGATATGAAGACACACGCCATAACCAACGCCCACGAATGCCAGCAAGACAGCCATCACGATGGCGGCTTTCGTCATCCAGTTCTTAATGGGGATGGAAGGTTTGCTCTTCAGATAGCCCTTCAAGCGTTCCACAGCCATATCGAAATAGGCGTGACCGGTAGGGGTTACAGCCTGATAGTTAGGCAGGTCCGCGATATCCGACGCCAATTCCTTCGGCCACTCAAAACCCGTGAGCATAATCGGTACGATGTTCTTTCCGCTGTCAATGGCACAGGCTACCTCCCGTCGGATCCAGTCTTCCGGGTCATTACACCTGTCAAGCCCGTCTTTCGGCAATACAATGATGAAATCCGTGCAATGCCTGATCACCTCCAATAGCTGTTCATTGAATTTGCCCGAGGTCAGCGTGTCCACATCAAAGAACACACGATAGCCCGCATTACGCAGCTTCTCAGCCACCAAGTTCGCCGTATCATACGCCGTCCTGCGATAGCTTATAAAAATGTCGTATCTATTCTGTTTCATATATTAGTTGGTATGTTCTTTTTTATTATCCTTTTTTTGAATCGAGATAGTTCGCAAAATATATAATATCAGCTATTAGTAGGACAAATCCTATACCTGCACCTTTCCACCAAGAAGACAGATAGATACCTGAATGAATGCCTATTGCTATGATGATACCCAGTAAAGCAAAAGCAATATCACAATGTATATCCTCTTTTTTCCCTTGTGCCCAGTCTGACAAGCTGATACTAGCCCAGATACTAAACCATCCAAACACCAAAAATATCTCTGCGCCTAACCAGAATGAATTATACCTTATTCCCAACCATATACCAAGGCCAAGAAAAATAAGAGGTAAGAGAATCATTAAACATCCACTATAATCATCTAAATCCTTCATCCGCTTATTCTTCTTTTCTTCAGCGACCTTGCGAGCTTCCTCATCTCTTACCCTCTGTTCTTCCTTGAGCCTTTCTTCTTCCTCCTTCCGCAGTCTTTCTTCTTCTGCACGACGAGCCTCCTCCTCTTTTCGCAGTTCCTCTTCCCTTTTGCGTCGCTCCTCTTCTTCCTTCCTTCTTAACTCTTCCTGCCTTTTGAGCTCTTCTTGTCTTCTTTCTTCCTCCTTGTCAACGAAAGTCTTGCCTAAGATCTGGCAGAAGTCCTTCATCAAAGTGGTTTCAATGGGATGCTCTTCTATGGTTCTGATATTGATGCTGCTGAAAGTGAACTCCAGAGCAGGAGGTAGTTCAGACCCGTCAATGATGTAAGGAATGATGGAGCCCATCGGCTTCTTGTTGAAGGCAAAAGTGACTTCACTATTCGTAAATTTTGATTTGTAGCTGTTGGCGCTTCCAAGAAACAGCATAATCTTGCTATTGATGATGGCATCAGCAAGTACTGCGGGGAATTCCATTCCGCCACCAATACCCTTACGGTCAATAAAATATGTGATACCCTGCTGATCCAATGCTGCACAAATCCTGTCAGCGACCGGAGTATCTTTACGACTGTAGCTTATAAATATATCGTATTTGTCCATCATTGATGATTGGTTTTATATTGGGATACTTATCTTTCGTTTTTGCTTATTATATACGGTTTATGTTCTTTTTTCGCGTCAAAGGTAATCATAAAATGATAAAAAGGAAGCGTAAAAGGAGAAAAATATGCCTCACGCACTCATTTTTCTTTCAAAAGCTCTTACCTTTGTCGCAGAAAACATGAAACAAGAACGATACAATATGAACAGACTGAGAATAATGAATCTGTTAACCCTTGTCCTAGCGTGGGTGATGATGACACTGCCGTCGTGCAGCAAAAACGAGGACGACTCAGGTGATAAGCCCGTGAGCCAACCGTTTTCCAACAAAGTGACATACACCAAGAGCGGTGGTGGGACTGTGACGAAGTTTATATCCCTACTCCCCATCCCGCAAACGAATATCTATCAGCGCGTAAGTGACTTGACGACGTCTGAGGGACAGCTGCTAACAGACAAAAACTACTGCAATCAAGTGCTGTATATAGACCGCCAAGACTTTCCGGGAAACAGGTACACCATAGAGACAAAGTTTACCGTGACTCCCCATCAAGTGAGAGTCAACCTGTCGCAAATCAAGGACATCAAACCGTATGACCCTAATAGCACTCCATGCCAACGCCATTTAGGTGACAGGGGCGAGTATATCGTCACCTCACACCCCTATATCATTGAGAAGGGTGACTTGCTGTGGAGCCAGTCCTCCGATCTGCTCGACTATGCCCGTCGATGCTATGAATATGTAGCTAAGAATTTCAGCTACGTGAGAGGGTCGTGGCGCACACTGGACGAGATACTGAAAGATCACGGCGGCGAGTGTGGGGACTTCTCCACGCTGGTCGTGAACCTGCTGCGGTATAAAGGCATACCATCACGCCACAATATCTGTCTAAGGCTTGACGGCGGCTATCATGTATGGGTGGACTTCTACCTGGAGGGATATGGGTGGATACCGCTTGACGCCACCTACAAACACAACAACCCCAAAGGTGATTTCTTCGGGATCTACGATGGTCAATGCATCATCGTGATGCAAGACATGTGCTACGACTTTGGCGACGCAATGCCCTACGACGTGAGCATCCTACAGGATTACAACTATTGGTATTGGTGCGACGGCACATGCAATATAACAGCCAACCACATTTTCGGCCCCACGTCGTAACAACAAACGGCTACGACATTTGATCGTAGCCGCTGTGGGGGGGGTATCTGTAGACATTCTCGCCCGAAGGGTGTGATTTTTTGTCATCCATCTGTGACTCTCATAATCCAAGGGATATAGCGCGAGAACTCATAGTCCAGCTCCTTTATGGAGCCGAGCTGGTCGAAGGGACGAATGTCATGATGGATGAAATGGTCCTTGTTCTTCTTGAGGTCACCAGCATGCTCCGGATGTGCGTATTTATCTTCATTCTCGCGCGGCTTGCGATAGCCCATCAATAGTTTCTCCACGTTCCAGCGGTTGTGTTCCACACATGCCATCTCTTCCACCTCATCTTCAGAAAGGGGCCAGTAGTCACGGCTGTCATCGTCTGGTTTCAAACCACGCATTGCACGCAACGTGGCTAACTTCGTGCGAAGGGTATAGGCATTATAGAGGTTCGACCATTTCAAGGCAACCGTCAACTTACGCCATTCCTCGTTGGCCTCGCTCCAGAGTTGTTCCTTGGACATGGCATCCAATACGAGTACGCCCTTGAATTTGTTATCGGCATAGTTTGCCGTGCAATAGAGATAGTTGATAAGCTTTGCGCGTTCCAATGATTTCTCATCGGCGCTATAAGCGGTCTCGTTCATGCCAAACGGATAGATGTTCGCATATCTTCCGCCAAGGGTCTTAGACACGGCTTCGCCATCTTTGATCTTCACATATTTGTTCTTACTATCATTCTTCTTGATGGCAGCATCGGTCGTACGCAGGTTGGAAACGAAATTGTCTGAGCGGTCCTGACGAATGAACACGGGAGTCTCGTTGTCATACACCTCATCGGGCATATTCATACCGAACGCGAAATTGGTACGCTGATCCGTCAAGGCAATAAAGATGGAGAGGTATTGTTGTTCGTCCTGGGCCCATTGTCGAATCACATCCTGCACTTTCTTAGAGAAGATATCGCCTTTGATGAACTCAAATTCCACATCCAGGAACTCCTTGTCCTTGCCAGAGAAGTTGAGATTCTCATGGCGGATTCCTTGCGGTTCATTTTTCCTATCATTTGAATAGTCATGGTATTCATACGGCTGGATCTCAAAGAGATGACGATTTCTGGCAATGAAGACCGCTTTTTCCTTATCGGCATGGATATCTATGAAGGTAATGCGCGTCCGCTTACCCATCTTGTGGAAATTAGGAAAGTGGAGCACGTTGGCAGCTTCCATCGCAAATGCCACAGCGAAGTTCGTGGTGCCGACAAACACCAGATGAACATTCTTTGGATCATCTGGTTTTATTCCATCGCCATAGACCGCAGGATAGGGGATGATATCGCCTGGCTTATCCATGTCCTTATGGAAACGTTTGACAAAGACCTGCTTCGCCCAACCCATATAGAAGTTATATGGCACGAATTCAATGCCGAGGTCTCGTATCTCACTAAAAATCATGGATGTCTTGAAGGCGGCATAGGTGTCCAAGTCCTCAAAAACGCAGGTGACACGCTTGGGGCGTCCTACAACCCCAGGCTGCTTCAAGTAGCGGCAAATGCTGTCCACACATTCCACGTTGATGGCATCGTGTGCCGGCAACGAGCGAAGGCCCACTATAAAGACCTGTTCAGAGGTTTCCAGATGGATGTCTGAATAATAGTCTTTGGACATACGATGGCCATAGTTGATGATAATATGTTTCAGCTGTTGTTCGTTGAATATTCTCTTCAACTTCTCCCGGATATAAGGAGCCTCGGCTGCGCTCAGTAACAGCACATAAGCATCTGCATCCTTCTCGAAGATATGCGTGATGATGGAGGGCACCATGTCATCGTAGCCCATAATGATGTAATGCCCCGATGTCAGGTAGTGGAGGTGTCCCCCTTTATGCTCTTGGATACGCTGCTCTAAAGAATTGGTGATGATACCAATCAGAAGGCCATTGAATATGAACGCTCCGCATAAGAAGGTGAGACTACTGGCAAACAGCATCCATCCATGAACATGACCATTTACATACAGGTTGTTCAACGCATTGGAGTCTATCAGCAGATACAGCGGCAGGAGCCAACTGCTCAAGTCATGTTCCTCACAAAACGCCTTCCATTCAGTGCCCGAGAAAGCCAAAAACAGGTAAGAAAGGCCTAATACCGCTATCAAGACTACGGCAAGAAAGCCCAACTGCTGGAAAAGGCTCTTTGACAGCAGTCTGTCAAGCCCGAGCCTCCATGATCTAAGTGATGCCTTCATGCTTCTTAAGCTTGTTCGGAAATCTGTGTTATCGCGTTCTCAAGAGCTTCAGAGTATGCTTTACTATCTTTGGCAAGAGCTTCTAACTTCTTGTCAATAAAACTGTTTTTACGCTTGCGCTTTTCATCTTCAAGCATATTCTGTCGGTTCTCTTTGTTGGCAGTATCCTGACGGTTCTTGTCTTCCTCATCCCATTGTCTTTTTCTCACAGCCACATTCTTTAGTGCATGAAGTTGCATGAGCGTCCAGGCGAGGAAAGCCAGTGCTCCGATGAATACGATGGCAACAACAGCGCAGCAAATCGACTGAGCGATGGCAACATCTTCGTATTTCGTGCCGGCCTCATAGGTTTCTTTAACGACAGGGATAAAACTCCCGCAAACCTTTGTGACAACAGAGTCACACAGACAAAGTAATAAAATAGGATTCATGATGATTGGTTATGATGATTGGTTTATACTTAGCTATTTATCTTTATGTGTCCAGTCACGCGTCAGATGGCTCTCAATGCGCTGGAGGGTGTAATGCATGAAGAAGAACGCAAGCCCGATTCGTGTGGTTTTGCTGTTTTTTTCGCGTCAATGGTAGTCATAAAATGATAAAAAGAAAGCGCAAAAGGAGAAAAATGTGCCTCGCGCACTCATTTTTCTTCCAAAATCCTTACCTTTGTCGCTGAAAACAGGAAACAAAACCTCATCATGAAAAGGATTTATGCATTTTTATTGGCTACAGCGATATTGCTGACAGTTGGAACGTTAGAGAGTACTGCCCAGACACAGAAGGGTGTGGTGAAGACGAAGGGCAGAATGGTGAATGGGCAGCTGCAGCCGGGCACGAAGCTGGGCGGGGCTGTCATCGCGGTGAGGGGACGCTCGGCGGTGCTGAGCCAGGGCAATGGAAACTTCTCGTTCCCCGTCAGCGGGCAGACGTTCATGCTGGATTCCGTGTGCAAGAAGGGCTATCAGCTGGTAGATGCCGAGGCGGCACCGAAGTCGTATACGGTGTCGAAGGATCCATTATATGTGTTGATGGAGACACCAGAGCAACAGATGCAGGACAAACTAAATGCAGAACGTAAGATCCGCCGAACCTTACAGCGTCAGCTGCAGGAACGTGAAGACGAGATTGAGGCGCTGAAGGAACAGCAGAAGCTGAGCGATGCGGAGTATCGCCAGCAGCTGCAGCAGCTCTATGCGCAGCAGGAGAGCAACGAGAACCTCATCAGCCAGATGGCAGACCGCTACTCGAAGATGGACTTCGATGAAGTGGATGAGTTCAACCGCCGCATTAGCCAGTTGATTCTCGATGGCAAGCTGACGGAGGCGGACTCTCTCATCAACACCAAGGGCAACATCAACAGCCGTGCTGACGCGCTGCGCCAGCATCAGGAGGCCAACGCCCAGGCAGAGCAGGAAATCGCCAAGAAGCAGAAGCAACTGGAGAAGAGCAAAGCGCTGGCACGCAAGGAGCTCGAGGACCTGGCACAGGACTGTTACAGCAAATACGAGATCTTCAAGATACAATACCAGAACGACTCGGCAGCGTACTATGTTTCCCTGCGAGCTGAATTGGACACCACCAATGTGAAGTGGCAGAACGAAGCGGTCATCATGTACCAAGGGATTCTTAGCAATTGTGTCGCAGCCCTTCCGTACGGGGAACGGGCGCTGCGTCATTGCATAGCGCAGCAGGGTGAGAATTCCTTAAACACTGCCACCTGCTATTCCAATTTAGCCGTCATCTACAAAGGACTCGATTTAAACGATAAAGCACTGGAGTCCTGTCTAAAGGCCTTTCATATCACCAAGAACGTAAGAGGCGAACAACACGAGGATGTCGCAGATTTGTATATTACTTTTGGTCTCATTTATGAGACTATGGGAGACTATTCCACTGCCATGGGCTATGCACAGAAAGCCCTCGCCATCATAGAAGCAACAGACCAGCCCAAGAAAAGGACGGTCAATCGGATCTATACAATCCTCGGCAACCTCTATGATGACACAGGTGATTATACGCATGCAGAGGAGTATCTCACAAAGGCTATGGAACATGCTGAAAGGGAATATGATGAATACACGGAAGAGCGGGGTATCGCCTATCAGAATCTGGGAGTCAGCTACAAGAAACAACATAAATACGACCAGGCCCTGGAGCTTTACGATAAGGCGTTACGCATCTATCTGAAGATTTTCGGCGAGAAACATGAAGCTGTGGGAAATATCTACAACAACATCGGTAGTTGCTTCTTAGAGAGCGGTAAATACGATGAATCCAAGCCTTATCTCCAAAAGGCAATAGATATCTTTTTACGCCTCTATGGCGAAACAAGTCCCCAGTTAGCCTTGATATATGTGAACAACGGCAGTGTAGAGGGCTATACGAAACAGTATGAACAGGCCGTTGAATACTATCTCAAAGCCCAAGACATACTCATACCCCTCTTAGGACCTGACCACCCATATATGGCAGGCGTATATCAAGGATTGGGTTCTATGTATAATGAGACAGGCAACTATGTGGAGGCGAAGAATAACATTCTGAAATGCGTGGAGATCTTTCGCAAGGTCCATGGCGAAGACTACCCGTATCGCAAAGAGATTGAGGAAGGGCTGGAAGAATTGGAACAGAAACTGCAGCAACAGCAAAAACAATAATAAGCGATATGGAACAGCAGTTCAAATACTTTGCTTTCATCAGCTACAACTCCAAGGATACGGAGTGGGGCAAACGGGTGCAGCGCAAGCTGGAGCACTATCGTATGCCGGCCACGCTGTGCAGCGAGCGCGGCTGGGAACGGACACCCATCAAACCTATATTCTTCGCACCCACAGACATCCAGCCCGGCGGGTTGACAGAGGAACTTCAGGAGCGGCTGCGGGCCTCGCGCAACCTCATCGTCATCTGCTCACCGAACTCAGCGCAGTCGGAATGGGTGGGCCGCGAGATTGAATTCTTCCATCAACTGGGGCGCACCGCACACATCCATTTCTTCATTGTGGACGGCGAGCCCCATAGCGGGAATCCTGAGACAGAATGTTTCAATCCCATTGTCAAGCAGTTAGGTCTGCCCGAGATCCTGGGAGCGAACATCCATGAGAAGATATACCGCTGGCCGTGGTTGAACAAAGAACGGGCCTATGTGCAACTCATCTCCAAGCTCCTGGGCGTGGAGTTCGATGCCATCTGGCAGCGCCATCGCCGCCTGATTATAGAGAAGGCTATCGCGTGGAGCATAGGTATCTGTGCCGTGTTGGCTACTTTGGCTGGAGTATGGATTACAAACCAACCCTTAGATGTCGCTGTGCGCCTCAACGGGGCCAGAATACAAGCCCCAACCCTGCCGCCCGTCAAGGAAGCGGTGGTGACGATGGCCCTCGACAACGAGACGAAGACGGACACGATACACACTCCCGTGGACCATGCCCTCTTCACCAATATTCCCCATCGTTTTCTCGATAAGGACATACACCTCACGGCCTCACTCCTTGACGCCAACGGATTCCCGAGCTTCCTGCCCGTGGACACCATCGTACATCTCACACGAGAAATCTCCATCAACATCTACCGCGATGCGCGCTTCTACGGCGATGTGCATTTCCAGCTCTACGACCCCATGGCGGAGCAATATCTTGCAGGGGTGAATGTGCAGGTAATGAACCAGACCTACACCTCCGACGAGGAGGGGCAGATTCGTTTCTCCGTTCCTTTGGAACAGCAACGCCCCTCCTACCCTGTCGCAGCTTCTATACCTCTATCGGATAGCCTCATCACCATGCCCTGCCACCTCGGTTCCATCCCCACGCTCCTGAAAAGTCCTAATCCTTATACTCTATAATATTCAGAGAGACATCTACCACATTGTAGTCATAGCTCTGGGTCTCAACAGTCAGGTCCTGCCAATTCTTCAGACAGCCATGTAAGAGCCTTGCTTCATCTTTGAAGCCCTCTTGGCCTTGGTCTCGGTAACCTAATATTTCGTGTGATGCATTCCACCGCAAATGCTCTGTTTGCGCGAGCGTGTCAAGGACTTTTATAATCTTCTCCTTGGCTTGTGCATGAGCTTTCCACTGGTAATATATATCATTGTTCTTGCGGAAGAGCTGATGGCCTGTTAATATGGCATATTCATCTGCGCCCAATGCACACTTGGCAAGCCTTTGCTTCGTGTGGATGTGGAAGCAGTTCTCAAAATTCTGGCTTTGCATGCGTCTCAGTTTCATCACATTGGAATAGGTGGGCGAGAAGGGTGCGAAGTCATCATCCAACTGCATATACAGACTGTATTCATCATCCCATGAAACGACATTACCCACCTCGTTTCCTGATTGTTTTTGCAATTCGCGAACAGACTTATCATAGCGTTCTTTGAACATCTTTGCCAGATTCTTTAAGCTATCACTGACTATATAGTCATACTGGTAGATGTCCTCAGTGGAACCAAACAATGTGATGGGAGCATTGAGCTCGCAATTAGCGGGCACGATATTCTGACGTTTGAAGAAGTCTTCCTCATCTTTTTTCTGCTCCGCTTCCCATAAGCGATTATAATAATGCGCAATCTTTCTGAAGTGCCCGTCCTTATCCTGGCTAACCTTTACCAAAATACGGAAATGCTCCATGTTGGGCCGATAACGTATCGCTAAACGAAGGATGCGGACACCAAGTGCGATATTCTGTTCGTCATCACCGGTGGCTACAACAGCATAGTTGAGGTTCTTGACCCATTCTGTCAACTTCTCATAAAAGTACACACTCTGGCAGTCCATTTCATGCAATGTGATTGACGAACTCTTTTCGATATCATCCTTGAACGGCATTGCAGGCTGTATTGCTGGAGCATTTGCCCAGAAGACGCCAGCCAGATCTGGCATATTCTTATCCACCACATTACAATGGAAGTCGGAACGCTGAACATTCTCCGAAGAACTCCCGGTTTTCACGAATGCACCGAATTCATACAAGAAACGAACGACATCAAGACCTACTTGTCCGAAGCCCACGACCAACGCATTGAAAGGTGACGAGACCGTTGCATCGTTCTCTATCTCCACATAGTTAACGGGTTGTAATTCAGGTTTGTGCTTTAACAAATCTACACAGAGTCGGGAAGAGTCCACCACCTTGACTTCCAGACCTTTTCTCGTTTGTTCGTTTTCTATCACGCGATGAATACTATTGCTACGGGTATGGCAGTATAATACCACTTTCTTTTTATCAGCCTCCCCAACAATAAACTCATTGATTGTTTTGTCAGCTCTCAAATTCGCCACTGATTTTATGTTGACTTCTTCATCGTCTGACAAGAAGAATATATGGAGTTCCTTGCGCGTCTTCCTTTTAATTATACGGCAAAGGTTACTCATGTTCAGTTCACCCCTTAGGATATCTGAAAACTGGCCTTCTTTGACGATGTCGCCCATCCTTGACAATTTGCCAAAAGTACTGGTCGTTAGGCAGTCAAGTTCTATCAGACGATTCAAGTCCGTGTTCTTTAGTGATAGGAAATTAAACAAACGGTCCATCCCATTCCGCGCACTGGTCGTTTCATTGTCGCTATTGGTTCTTACTACGACGATGCTGAAATTCAGATCTTCTGAATGACGCAGCTTGATGCTTTTTGCCAACTGATACGAGGCTTCATTCATCCCCCAGAATACATAGGTGTTGTCTTTCTTGCGATACAGCCATGCTGAGAAGAACATCTTAAGCCCTGCAACAACATTATAGCCAAAATGCTTTATGACAAACACCATGCTAACGAAAGCTCCTAAGAAATGCGCTAACGAAAAGCACGCCATAAAGGCTGTATTCTTATAAAAAGCATCGTGAATCTCACTAACATCGCTGCTCAAAATGAATATGCCAAATGCATGTAATACCGCCATCGGCGCATTCGTGAGCAAAGATAACGGCTCATTTGTGTACATACCCACATCATACACGGCGAAGCCAAAGAACCATGTTATGACAAACAGAACGGGGAGGTTTCGACTAAAAAAAGTCCAAACACATTTGTATCTGTTTGCGATCAGTAGCATGGAAAGTGCAAGGACAACACTCAACGCGCCGCACACCACGGCATGGCTAAAAAAAGCACATAAGTCAGCACAACTTTTCACACCATTGTGAATGCAAATATTACATGTGCTAATTGCTGTAATCATATTCATCATCGTTTTCCGTCGTTATTATATATCACTCTATGATGGGTCAGGCGCATATAGCCTATCCTTTGGATATCTTGTACCCCTTTGCGATGAGGAGGCGGATAGTTTCTGTAGCCATCAGGCGATCGTATTGCTTCTCCGTATCGGGCAACTGAGCGTATGGAATCATATCCGGGGTTTGGAGTTTATGATCATCACGCTTGGGCCCATACGTCCAGCCCTCGCTTTGACGTTCCATCGCCCATACCTCATGAGCGTTCTCTGCGAGTTCTTCTCCAAGCTTCTTCAAGTCTTCAGAAAGTTGTACCACAGAAAGATCTATGGGTGCAGGATGATAAGTTGTTTCTTCTACGTGAAACGCCGTCACACAATCACTGCCATCAGCCACCCACTGATCGAGGAACGCTTGTAAAGAGTATTCTTGTACGACCTGTTTCAGGGGATTGAAAAGTGTAATACGCTGAGTGGCCTTGTTGACCATCGTGATGACAGAATAGACAAGTTCCTCTGCCTCTGCAGCAAAGAACCTCGCACTAATGATAGGCATCACGATGCCACCTTTCCCCACAGCCGCAAAAATGGCCTGAGGATTAAAGTCATAGCGATGATATACGCGCAAGCCTGCCTCCTCAAGAGTGGCTGCTTGGATCTTCTTATGTATTAGCGCGTAAGCAACGCATTCTTCATAATAGTTGATGTTCGTCATGGACTCGTTAGTAATGATTTTAAAGAGAGAAGATGAGCGGAGGGTGTTGGCCTCCGCCCATCTAAATGAGACTTAGAAAATCAGCATATTGTACCGATTATATACACGTCCAAGATTCTTGATCTTAATTCTAAAAGGACCCGTCCAACGCGGATTGAAGCTAACCACACAGTCGTCGGAACCATCGTTGTCATAAGTAATGAGATTGCCATTCTCGTCGTAAACATACAGGTCAAGGTCTGTATCGCCATCACCACTAACAATAACGGTTGTAGATTCACCGCCACGGCAACGGACAGTATAAATATCCGTACAGCCAGCATTTACACGATCGGAGTGTCGAATTACGCCATTCACCGGGCTACGTGAAGCCTTCTTCGCATCGTTGATGAGTGCAAGCAGATTCTTGTCACCTGCTGCAAATGTGGTTGCATCTTCAAGGATCTTAGCCTCGTCAAAGGAGACGACATCAGTCTTGGTGATGTTATCCGGCTGCTTGGCATCGCCCTCAGAAGCCTTCTCACGAGCTTCCGTGGTTACATTCAGCTTCTTGTAGATCTGAACGGCCTGAATAAGAGGAAGCGCGGTCTTGGTGTCATAACCATACTTCACCAGCTGGTTCGCAAGTGCGAGTTGCTGAGCGACATCAGATGTAGCCTTTGCATCAACATCTGCTGCGGGTTGGTTCTGTTCCTGTGCAAAAGCGGAAACAGAAACGAGCATCATAGCTCCCAATAAAATTTGTTTAAACATATAATTGATTTTTTGTGCCTATTGTCTCTCGGATTCGGCATTGACATTGTTTCAATTATAGAGAGACTGTTGTCAAAGACAATTATAATTGTTTCTGGTTCTCGTATTGATTACGGTTTCATGCCAGCGCTCGGTGGGAGCGCGGTAGAAGCACCGGCTGCCGGAGGGGTCGTGGTTCCACCAGCGGCACCACCAGACATACCTGATTTCTGGCCGCTCGCACTTATGCTCTGCATAAAGCTTGAAGACTGGACACCTGTCGTGAGACCAGACTTGACAACCTGTTTGATGAGCGTATTGCCATGCTGCTGCCATAAGGTCTTGAAATATTGGCCTACGGATGCATTCTGTTTCTGCAGCTTACGCATCTGGCGGTAATCCTTATACCACTGCTTCATCTTCTTGTTCCGGTCCTTGTCATTGACAAACTGACAAGTCTCACGCATCTTCACCTTTACATTATATTCGCCTGTACCCCACATACGCTTTCCACCGGAGATGGGCATATACGAACGAGGAACAACGAAACAGTCACCTTCGATGTCGATGAATGTCGTGTCACGCTGCAGACCTGCAGCACGATTACGCTCAATCTGTCTGCGGGAATAAATGAACTCTGGAGCTGCGGAAGTGACGTCTATATTGAGCTTGAACTTACCCAATTCCACATTGTCCATGACCATTACAGCCTCATTGATCCATGAAGAGGACAGTGTCATTTCAAGAGCAACACGTAGGTTCTGTCGCTCATCGAATGAGAATGAATTATCGCGTTCTGATGTTTGTCCACTCAACAGGCGAATGCCATTGGCTTGGAGATTCGGCAGGTGACACTGATAAGGATGGAAGATAAGTGTATCAAGCACAAGATTGAACTTGCTGTGTTGGAACATGTGATCAAGACGTGTAGTGTCGATGTGACACGACATATACAAGACCTCCTCGCCATCTCTCGTGCCACGCAAAGAGATACCATCGAAATTAATGTTTGATGGATCTAACGCGCCTAAAGTGGAGACTTCGCCATAGAAATCCTTAAGGCCCTTGATGGAAGTGATGCTATCCGTGTAGTTACACTCACGTTCAATCATCTGGCGCCATTCTTTTTTCTTTTTTTGTTTATACTGGATGGCATTGACGATTTCCGTCACGGCGACATCGATGATAGCCGAGGTAGCCCCAGCTAGCATTGAACCGCCAACAGCAGCCAGGATGCTACGTGTGGCTCCGCCCTTAGCCTGCAGTTCTTCGACAATCTGGTTCACCTTCTCTTGAGAAGCTGGTTTCATCTGGTTCACACTCACTTCCCAAGAGTCACCCAAGGCCCCATTGGGTCTGTCACCTCGTGGTGGCTGGGCCATACCAGCCAAACAACAGAGGAATAAAGAGAATGTACAAAAAAGTTGTCTTTTCATATCTATTTTTAAGAATCCATTATTATTCTAATGCGTCAATTAATATAAAAGCATCGCGATAGCTGGGCTCGCTAAAGTCAGCTCCGATGTCATCTGCATCGACCTCCAAAGCCATCGTTGCTGGATTGAACACCAGATGTGAGTCGCTATCGCCTGCGGTATAGTCCTTCATTTCCCTGCGAGCATCGTAAAATGCCTGCGTGATGGTATGCCCCTCACTCAAGGACTTGTGGAAATTGGACATAAAATAGCACGATGCCAGATCATCAATGTCCCATAGTGTACAGATAATAGCCTGAACGCCGGCATTCTTCAAACCTCGCTGAATACCATAGACACCATCTGCTGTGACATATCCCAAACCGGTCTCACAACAACTGAGAACGACAAGTGCCGTCTGTGACATATCAAGAGAAGATAATTCTCGGGCGGAAAGAATACCGTCGTGAATGTTGTCATCAAAAGCTTCGTCCCTTAAATGATGCTGAATGCCCGACATGGCAAGGAGGCTCTCAGACAAGGACATATCCGCTGCACATGGCTTCAGGTCCGTTCCCTGAGGAACCGATGATGCGCCAAAATAGCCATGCGTGGAGATATGAATAATCGGGAATTGGTTGCAACACTGCATAAAGCCTGTCTCCGTAGCCCTATCCGCGATAAGCAACGAATCCTGTTTGTTATTGCGTGACAGCATGATGCCTTCAGCTTCCTTCAGCGAGTTGTCGAGATACTGAAATCCAATTCTTCCCAGATTACGCAAGAAGTGAAACGCCAATGTATCATTTCCTGTCTGCAAGGCACCAGAAGCCTTCTGATAGTTGACTCCGCCTACAATGAGTGCACGTTGACTTTGAACGCCGGATGCCTTCTCCAACAAACGGCGCGTTGAGCTGAGTCTATGACACGTTACATCCGTCATCTGCTTAGGCAACAGATATTCTATAGCTAATTGGTGAACATATCCGTCGGGGGCAAACCAAATCTCGCGAACCTTATTAATAGCCGTGATAAGATGGGCATTCCAGAGGTAGCAGTTGAGCCCTAGTGAATCCTTATATAACGAATTCCTCTGGTGTCGGCTTTCTGAGTCGGCGCCATGAACAGCACAAATCAGTTCCTGCACAGGCACTCCTTGTCCCTTGATCTTAATCTTATATTGCATCACACTGTCAGGAGATGCCATCTTGACGAACATGGGCTTTCCTGTCTTCTTCAGCACCAATGCGCCCATCTGCTGTTGGCCATATTTCTCATACTGAATGAATTCTATAGCGCAGGCATCAGGTTTCAATCGGTTCTGTATCATCTGCCAGGTAGCATGAATCTGTTGCCGCCCTGCGCCAGCACTGTCGAGTTGCAACAGTAGACCTTTAGCAAAGAGTGTTACGTCATACAGGAAACCAGCATCCGTATCTTCCAAACGATAGCAATCTGTCACAAAAGGACGCACACGCGACCAGTACTGTTCACGCGTCTCCGAACTCATACCCAAGAAGTTAGCCAATGCATCTGCTTTTTTAAGCTTGAAATAATCCTGATAACACTTTAGAGCTTCTACCCTACTCTTCTTGCCGCCACTTTCCTCTTGAAGCATCAGAATTTTTGCCTTCTTGCGCAGCGCCTCGCCATAACACTCGGAATCTGTGCCTTGATACGATACTATCACTTCATCAATCAGCTCTTTAGCTGCTTTAAAGCCCTGTTCGTCAGTGGCCGTGCGAGCTTGACAAATCGCCAACTGTGCTTGAATGTCAAGATAAGGATCCAAACTATCGGGAGAGACGTATTTATTCGCATTCATATATGCCTTCCTCATCTCCTCATAGGCCTCCGAATAACGCTTCTGCTTGTAATACAACTGTGCCAACTCCTGGGGCATGATATAAAGGTCATGATGGGCATCCTGATATTCGTGATGGTTCTTTGCAAAAGTAATGCAACCCCTAAAGTATCTTTCAGCCTCTGCATAAGACTTCGGATGTTCTTCGCCATCCAAATAATAATAGTCACCCCACAGCTTATTGACGCCCTGCATGAGTTCCTCTCGTTTGCCGGCATCAAGAGCACCAGCTGCCGAGCGTCTCTCTATTGCGCCTTGATAGTCGTCAATGATGCGCTTCAGTTCGTATTTGTTGCCGCTCGTAACATAGCAATCATTTCCCTTTTTCTTACATAATTCTATATAAGATAGGAAGTCCACGTCGCTCATGGTTGCCGCATCCTGTGCATGCACTGTTAAGCAACATACACAAGCCACGAGAATAGCTATCACCGCTTTCATCCTCATTTGCTTCGGGTGTTATGATTAATGATTACAAAAGACTGATTGTCTTTGCCTTTATTCTTTACACGTAGTGTGAGTACATCACTCTTCTGCACGGGCGTTTGAATGTCTATATAGATATTTCCGTCCTGTTTCTGTTTTCCCAGTGCCAAGCGTTGTCCCTTTCGTAGGACCTCTGCTTCCAAGCCATTCTGCGATGTGTCAAAAGGCATGATTACAAATAGTTGACGTCCCTCACGCGACTGTAACGAATAGCTTACCGTCGCTTTTGCCTTCACACTTCGCTCTATCAGAGAATAGTTGAAGTTAGGGTCTTCGCCGTTGTTGAATTCACCACGCACCTTGGTATCCTCATAGCCTGCTTGCTGTGACAGCAAACGGTTAATGGAGAACCAATGCATCGTGCGATCGGTGAGCCTGCATTCATTACTCACATCAGGTACAATCTCGTCCATGGGGGTCCAAGCCTTATCACTGCCAAGTGCAGCTGCAGCTTTATTCCACGCAGTCTTCTGTTGTTGACGATCCGTAAGACGCAGCGATGCCACGATATCTATCAATCGCTGCATCTCCTTATCAACCATTTGGGCACATAATGGCCCAAACATTGACAGTCCTATTATCAGTAATACTATCAGTCTCTTCATATAGTTTTCTTTAATTTCAAATCCTTAATCATTAGTCCTTAATCACACGACCTCATCTCCTCCGGCCAGAAGCCTTTATTGTCAGCTGTCCTGTGGGTCACAGCATCCTTCGTTTGATGAAGCATTGGACCTTTTTGCATTTGTTCCTCGCAACGCTGAAGGTTCGTCTTTGCAATGACTATGATGTCCTGCACCGCAGGGCGCAAACGGGGTTGATAATGCAGGCACCGCTGTGTCAACTCACTCAAATCCGGCATACCATGTCTAAGATAGGGAATGCGCGACTGGACCGACTGGCGTCCACCACCCTTACCATTCATCACTTGGCATCCCATCATGATATAGAACACCGTAGCACCCAGCGACCACACCGTACTCTCTGTCGCGCGTCCCGAATGCGCACATTCCGGGGCATCAAATCCATCAATAGCCACCTCACCTTGAGGAACCTCCAACTGGAAACCGCCATCCTCTTGAATCGATATCAATGAGGGCTTAACGATTGCATTGCCTTCTTGCCGTAGCAGTTCCGGAGCGATATCACATAGGAGTCGCCATGCTGCTATCTCCATGCAGTGGCCTGCTATATCTGATGCGTATAATGGATGTTCTATCATGGCATATTTTTTTGATTATGAGAACATACATCCAGTTCGGTTACAGGAACAGAATAACATCGGTTTGCATTCTTCCTATCTGTCGCTGAGATGACGCCGACCGCGCACCAATCCATCACACCGCATTTGGTAAGCACAGGGCCACCCGAGAAGCCTGGGGCTATCTCTCCGTTATGCGAAAGGACGGTCTCTGGTCTTCCATCTTCGGTGAAGCGGAGCGGACGGCGCAACTCATCCCGAGAGACCTCTATGTCATGACCATCCAATGTCGCCACCGGACTGCCTAGAATGACAAGATCCCGCCCAGCCTTACCACACAATCGTTGGATCTCCTGTGGCTTAGCTATACGTATGCTACCACGAGGGTTGTCCATCAGCGCCGTAGTGACCTTCATGCAGGCGATATCCCCCAGCATCATGTCCGTGCGCCTCGGACGTGCCGAGATACTGCGCCATACATAATAATGGTCATAGTCACCCAGCTCCAATATCAGGTCACGGCTCTTGTCCATATTGAAATCCCGCGAGGTTGCGGAGAACAAATACGACAGATTCGGTTGCGTCTGCCATAGCGAGCAGTAGCTAACCACTTGCCATTGGCTGTCATCCTCACCCAGGCTATTGAGCGTTTCGGCTTTCAAGGCCATTCTCACGAACTCCGGTTCAGTTGTCAAAGTATCTAAAGTCAACGTGTCCGGAATGTTCAGCCAAGGCTCTATGCAATGACGCGCTGTCACCAGCAATGAGTCTGTTGTCAGGAATGCCACGCCCCCGATATCCGTACGGCAGGAGGCTGCGACCGTTGTATCTCCGCCCTGCACACAGATGAGACATATAGAATCCACCTTGATCTGCAAGACAGACTGTTTGGCAGCATCTATCATCTCATCAGTCATGGGACGGCTGACGAACAGATAGGCACCAATGGCCATCAAGGCGGCTGATAGCAGAGACATCCAAATGACACCTACGCGAGACCTGCGGGGCGTAGGCATGATTCCGGTCGAGGTGTACAAATCATCCTCGCGGATGTCGAAGAGTAGCTCCTGTCGCAGCCCCTCAAAGCTGATACAGTCCCCTTTCTGCAGGAAATGTACATAAGTCACGGGCATTCCGTTCACCCGGACTTCGTGCTCGCGATAAGGCGAAGTACGGATGAGTTTCCACTCATCAGCACCCTCAACACGCTCAATGACCGCCCACTCTGCATCTTCATACTGTGAGATATTTTGAAGCCGCACGTCACAACCTTCAGCCTGACCTATATGTAGCACATTGTCCGCATTCGCCAGCATATCACCGGCTTTATGCAACGCATCCGTGTGCTCATATCGCAGTGTATAATATCTCTTGCTCATGACTCTTGCTCTTTAAAAGAGTTGGCAATCAGAGGAATGCTCGCTGTGAGATCGTAATCGTAAACCTTCACGTTCTGTCCCGTCTTGTCTTCACCCAGTTCACGATAGGCACACAAATCATAGTGGATCTTCTTCCGCTTGAAGACATCCTTCATATATTCCTTCGGCAGCTCGCTGCCATCACGTTTAGCAGCCAAGAACTCACGTATATTGTCGCGAATCTGCTGGCGTTCATCATCGCGAGGTGGACGGAATCCCATCACCAGACGTTCAACGCTCCATCGGTTATGCTCCACAGCCGAAAGCTGCTCCACCTCTTCTTGCGTGAGTGCGTAGAACTTCTCCCAGTCGCTACTGTCATGGCCCAATGAACGCATCTTCGTAGCAATTGTCATCACGCTATTGATGTTCGAGTAGCGCATACTGAATGCACTCACCTGGCTCCAAGCTACCTCCATCTCATCCTGCGGCAAGTTTGTAGGTACGCCCTGTTGGCCATAGCTACAGAGGTAGAAATAATGCAGGCGTTTGGCCATCTGCCATAGTGGGATATCTATATCATAGCCACAGTTCTCCATACCAAAGGGATAGATATTCCTGTAGCCATCCTTCTTTATCACCTGCGCCAGCAGCCCCTCCTGATGCACAAACACCAGTATGGGAATCTGCTTCCGATACACGGCTGCAGGCAACACAAAAGCCTCATCCTGATTCCTGTCGCAATCGTCCGTGCACAGAGCGATTGTCAGCAACTGCTCGGCATCATCTGTCCACAGACGCAATTTTTCTTGAATGAGTGTATCATGAATATCACCTTGGACAAACTCCCATTCCACATCCACAAAGTCCTCACGGCTCTCGTTGTACATCGGCTTGTGGAAGAATGTTTGCTTCTTCGACCCAAGCTCAATATAACGATAATAGGAATTGTCAAATAAATTGTGGTAGCGCTGGATAAAGGCATTGCGCCGACGGCTGATATTCGGATCGATGATGGTGATACGACTGCGCAGTGAATGGTCGCGGACATAATTGGGGAAATGGGCGATCAATGCAGCGTGCATGGCGAGGCTCTCTGACATCTCGCTGAAGCCTACAATCACCAGATGCACTTTTTTATTTGATGCCGCAGAAATCTGCTGCCAGTCCAACGAGGGATATTTCTGGACATTACCCGGAAGATTACAAAAGACATTCTTGGCCCATTGGTCGGCCATTGTGAAGGGGCAGAGCTCCACTGTAGCGTTGATGTCCTCATACAAGTCCATCGCCTGCAATAGCCACAATGTTGTCTGGCTCTGTAATAACAGATGACATAACAGCCGCTTACCATTATGTTCGCTTACGACATACCCCTTGGCCAACTCACTCAGGACTGCCAGCGCATGGTTATCCGCCTCCATCTTGCCACCTGGCGTTTCAACGCTCTTCTCGCCAGCCGAAGCTGTCAGCACACATGCCTCGTCAAAATCATTCATACACACGCCCGCCGCCGACAGCATCGGTGAGAGCTTCACGGAACACCCTTGGCCTTCATACTGTCGAATCAGGTCGTCAGTGATAGGATGTTGACCTATGATGATGACTTTTCTGCCCATATTATGTGCTTAATTGGGCTCAAAGTTATGAATTCTTTTTTTAACACCGCATGATTTCTCTTCTTTTTTGAAAGGAACCATGTATTTTTTCGAAAAACAACGTGTATTTCTCGTTGAAAAACGGTATTTCTTGAGGATACATCATATTTATATTGCATCCAGAAGGATGAAGGAGGCCCAGTATTTAGGATGGGTGAACCCCTTGCTGCGTATTTCCTGCTGAGCCTTTACCAATGCCTCGCGTTTAGAAGTACCGTTCATCAGGTGTTTGTAGAAACAGATCATGAGATCTGCCGTGGATTCGTCATATACATTTTTCAGGCTCATCAGCAACGTATGGACACCCGCATTTTTGAAGCCGCGTTGCAGTCCGAACACGCCATCGCCGCCCAACTTACCTAAACCGGTCTCGCAAGCAGAAAGTACTGCAAGGTCACAATGGCGCAGGTTCATCGCAGCGATCTCACTTGCGGACAGCATGGCGAGACTATCCAGATTGGCACCTGCAAAAGCCAGGAGACTATTCTGCATTGACTCGGCATCCGACGCTCTTCTCATTTCTTTATAAGTACCATGTGTAGCAATATGAAGAATATTCACGCGGGATTCCGAGAGCTGTAGGAAAGCCTTCTTGCTTGCATCTGTATCCTTGAAAGCAAGGGCATCAGTGATGCCTCCTTTCCGTAGAATCTGCTCTATGTCATTGACCTCGCGCCGTGTGTTGGCTAAGTCTGCAAAGCCCTCAGCCGCTGCAGAACCGCGCACTTCAGCTGTCGGCTGCTGTGGAGCAGCTGAGGCCGTAGCAGCATCATTGTAGTTGATATCACCAAAGAGCACAGCCTTCTGCGCCTTTTTCTCTTCACGATGGTAGCACAGCTCCTTTGTTGAGGAGAGGCGATACACCTCAAATTGTTCTGACAGCGTTTTGCCGTCATATTGGAGATACTCAATGCCGATGCGGTTCAAAGCGCCATCAGCAGAAAAGAAGATGCGTCGTTTGTTGGCCAGGAGATTCTGGAATACGCCCCATATCGTTGTTCCGCCATCTGCAGTGTCATACAAAGTCTCAGATGCTTCCAACTCATTCAGCGTCTTCACTGAACAGACGGGAATCGCTTGTGGCATCTCCATGTCTGCCGTCAGGACCAGAGCCATCAGCTGGTTGTCACTCGTGAAAAAACGACTGCCAACCACAGCAAACTCGATGGCGATGTCCGCAGCAGTCAGTGAACGCTGAACATCCTGCCATGTATAAGAGATATAATTGGTAAAATCTGCATATTCTGCGCAGCCACGATATAACTCCAGTTGTAAGGCTTGGTTCTGTTGTGTCAGCAACAGGATTCTGTCAAGATCCGCATCCGAAGAAGCATTCATCCTCAGTCGCTCGATCTCGGATTCGTTGGCCTTCGACTGCTCATAGATATCTTTCAACTGAGCATCATCCTTTGCCGCCAGCACTTTTTCAAATTCGATGGCAGAATTCAGCAGAATACCTTTCGACAGCAACTCTGCATCATAGGCCGCTGCCGCCATTTGTCTTTTAAGCTCCGATTTGTCTTCGGGCAGTTCTATCATCAATTCCAACAAACTCGAGATATCCTTTTTCTCATCGTTCCAGACCAGCATACGTTCGTCCTCACTTTGCAGACGGAACTCATCACGTATCGCTTCGCGCGCAGCCGGCATATATTGGAGGTAGTATTTGACACTGTTCTCCCAATCCTCTTTCATCTCATAGCATCCGCCAAGAGTGGCTAATGACCTCGCATACATCAGTTTGCCAAGATAATCGTGCACCTGACCCAACCCCTCTAACTCTGTCTTAATGAGCTCATCTATTCGCTTCATTCGTGCTGCGTGCGAAGCATCCGTTCGTCTGTCAACAGTTTCTGTGATGCCTGCATAGGTATAGCAGAATTGTAGTGACGATGCCGCATCAGCATAATCTGTGGACATACCCCGCTCATCAAAGAGCGCCATCGCCTGTTTATGATGTTCGATAGAAGCAGTATATTCCTTGTTGAATTTCTCCGCTTTTGCCACTCGCAGGATGGCTTTAGGATATTCTTCGTTGGCTTGATCATACTGCTCGTAATAACTCACCACCTCCTGGTGGCAATCGCGTGCCTTCGCATAATCTTTCAAAGCGCTATAGGCATTTCCCATTCCCTTATAGCATTGGGCCACATTCTTTTTTGCGGCTGCACTGTCATAGCGTTTGAAGAAATCAATAGCCCCTTGGTAAGCACTCACAGCTTGATCATATTTCTTACCGATGAATGCGTACATGCCCGTCTTGTACATCAAGTTCGCATATTCCTCCGTCTCCCCGCTGAGTGCTTTCCGAAGGTTGGCTGCTGAGAGGCTATAGTCAGCTGCCGAAGCATAGTCTCTGGCAGTTCCACCCAGATAGGTGGCGTATGTCTCGTGCAGTTGTGCCTTCATCTCATCCTCCATGGGCATCGCCAACGCTTTCAGGAAGCACTCCTTGGCCTTTGCCTGATTGCCGGTAGAACCATAATACTGGGCACGTTCCATCATACATTTAGGTTCATCACACGGCTTCGTCAGTTCATGTTCGTTATGCTCCCGCATCAGCGCCATGATACGACTGGCACCCTGTTGGTCATGCAACTCATCATAGGCCATTGCCAATCCATTCAGCAAATGCTCGTATTTCTCAGAGAACTTCTCTGTCAAGGGCAGTGCCATCTCCCAATAATGTGCGGCCTGCAGCATATCGCCACAAAAATAACAATCGCCAGCCATATTGGTAGCGTACATCGCGAGATTCGGATGCGGTTTGGGCAATCGCTCGCACAATTCCATCACCCGCTGCTGAATCTCACGCGCCTTTGCATAGTTTTCCTCCATGGCAAATGTCAGCGCATAGTTGTTCAACGACGTGATGTAGTCCTCACTCACCTCCCCCAGTAGTTCCTTCCTCATCTCCATAGCCTGCCGCGTGCACTCGCGGCCCTCAACGAGCTGTCCAGCGCCTATCAATTCGCGTCCCCGCTGGTGCAGGCTGTCTGCCTGTTGTCTGGTTTGCGCAGAGCAATAGCAGGTTGCCAGCATCAACAATGTAGTAATAAATAATCTGTGTCTCATAATTGATTAGTCTAATGCATCCAACAGGATGAATGCCGCCCAGTATTTCGGGTCATCCCATCCTTTCTCCTTATGTGAGCGCACCGTCTGCTTGGCTTTTTCCAGCGCATCGTGCTTCGTCATATTCTTCCCTATCCAGTTCTTGTAGAACTCCGTCATCAGCAGACATGTCGCCTCATCATCCACCTTCCACAGTGACATCAGTATGCTCTGTGCCCCTGCCTTCTTGAAGCCGCGCTGCAGACCGAAGACGCCATCGCCGGTGATGTCACCCAGTCCGGTCTCACAAGCCGAAAGAGTAACGAGCTGAAGTCCTTGAAGATTAAGCCGAGCAATCTCCCTGGCGGTAAGGATGCCATCTTCATCCCAAGGCAGTTCCGGTTCTTGATCAAGATAATTGGCAGCTCCTGTCAGAAGCACTCCTGAGCGTGATAGCGACTGGTCTTCTTCTGTTGTTTCTGTCGCAATCTCAAGCGACAACTCATCGGACGGTTTCTGTTTGACAGGGCTTGAAGGCGCATAGAAACCGTGTGTAGAGATGTGGATAAGTGTCTTTCCTTTTCCCGAAAGCGCCTTAAAGCGGTCTTCCGTACCTTGTAATCCCATAAACGTCTGAGAAGAGAGACGGAGTTCTCTCATGAGCGTGCCAATGTCTTCCACCTCTTTTTTCGACCCTTCGAGAACAGGAAGTCCTGCATCGGCACCTCGATAGGTACGCAGATCAGGTCTTTCGCGGAACGATGTCTCTGCATTCTGGCCTCTGGTGGAGTGAACAGCGGCCGTCTCTTCATCAGACAGCTCATACTGCAAGCCACCATACAATATGGCGTCTATGGTGGATGCCTGCTGAGACGGTTGGATAAGCTGTCGTGTGGACGACAGACGATAACACTCAAAGGCCTCCATACCGGGCAGATGTTCTATTCCTATCTGGTGAAGGCGTCCAGCCGGAGCAAAGAAGATGCGTTTCATACCTGCCAGTTCCTGAACCAAGGGTTGCCATACAAGGCGGTACAGCCCGTCGGCAGTGTAGTAGTCCTCTGTCCTGAGGCTGTCCAGTTGTCGTTGGTCAAAGAGAGGCGTCATGTGTGGCGTATCATCATTCGCTCGAAGGGTGAGGGCCACATAGAGTGTATTGTTTCTAGTTATCGGGACGGTGATAAATTCCACAGCCACATCAGTACGTCCTAGTTTGTCTCTCACCTCCGGCCACCTTGTCCGCAAGCGTGCGATGACCCCGTCAGACTTCTGGTATCGAAACCGGCCCCTCAGGTCCTTCTCTCGCAGTTTGATTTGTCTCATGAGCGAGTCCGTATCCATCGTCCTGTATATTTGAGGGCGCTCCATCTGCCCTGCAAGATTGATACGATCCTGTCGTAATTGATGATATATATTCATGCCATTGGTGTCATCCAAATCACGGAAGGCACGCTCTATCTCCATTTCCAGATTAAGCAGCAGGCCCTTGGAAAGCAGACAGACATCATATAGTTCTTCAATGGATACCTTATGTTTGTTCTGATAGGTGAACAGTGCCATGTCCTCCTCTAGTTTCCTGCCATCTCTATTCCAGTATTGCTCGCGTTCTGTCTCGCTCATTGTCACAATGAAGGAAAGCAAAAATCGTAGCTCTTCTTCGGTACCCTTTCGCATTGCTCGTGCGCCCTCCTCAACCCTATTCAGACGGTTCAACACCTTTGCATAGCTGAAGAGATCAGAGACACGGAGGCGTTTCTTGTGCTTGTCGCGCTGTTCCAAGCACCATTGCCAGCACTGCATTGCTTCCTCAGGCTTGCCCATCCTCTCCAAGCATTTCGACTTGACAGATGCAACGAGGTAATCATTAATCCACATACTGTCTGATTTCTGACAATACTCTTGCATCTTCTCTGCCATCTCTATGGCCTCCTGATAATCTTTCTGCGAATAATAGATTTTTATCAGTTCTAAGTAATAATTGCGATTAGCCAGAGGGGAATCTATATGTGCTTGCAGTATCCTGACGGCTCGCTCCTTTTTCCCCGATTTCATCAGATAGCTGATGAGAGCGAACTGCATAGCACTTGTATTGAGGCTTGTGTCGTTTGTCAAGCCCTCCTCGATGATGTCTGCAGCACGTTCTGCGGAACATTTCCCGTCGATGGTATCATTCTGCAAATCCGTCTCTTTTGCCAAATCCTTTAGGACATCTCCCTTTGAGCAGTATTCGGAAAAGAGTTCATTTTCCAACCGCAAATGGAGATATTTGGCCGCTTTATCATGCCGATTGCATTTCTTCATAGCATCAATGGTTGCAAACAGCATGTCCTGGTAATCCTTATGTGTCACGCCGAACGTTTTCTCATACACCGGCAACACCTCTTCAAGATATCGTGCACGCGTCTTGACATCCCCTGCATAACCTAGCAGGTCGCCTAAACATGTCAACGCATAGGCATAGCTGATACTTTCTTTCCCCAACGTTTCAGCATAAATTTTCAGCGCCTGATTGATATAATCAAATATTTGAGTGCTTTTTAGCTCGCTGGTTTTACTCACAATCATTAGCACATGAGCATATTCGGGCGAACCTTCTCCAAACGCCTCCTGTGCAGCCTCTAAATAGCGTGAGAGATCATTTGTGAATTTGGGACTATGCGCCTCGATGCAGTCCATCTCTAGGGTCAGACTTCTGTCCAAAGGAGGCTGTAAGAGAGCGACTCCCCCTTGCCGTTGCATCCGCTCCATCAACGCTTTAGGATCCAGTTGCCATTCACAGTGTGCCATCCACTGCCTGAGATAACTATTCCTGATTCTCAGCATCCGCTTCTTCCTGCTGACATTCCTGTCGTTCGACCGCTTCTCCTGCGCGTCGCACTGTTGGAAAACGGCGAGGGCACCTGCATAGTCACCACTCCTAAAAAGTCTCACTCCGTTCATGAAGCTGTAACGCAAAGGGTCATGGTTGCTTTCCGCATACAAGGCCTGTTCCTTCACCGGCATGAGATCCCGTTCCAGCATAGCCCGCCGTGTGCGCGGATTATCCTCGCCCAAAGCCTCCCCCAGCAATTGGATTTCCAAAGCCTTGATGCTGTCAGCCTTTTGCCAATTCCAAATACCGGAAACGGACTCGACAGCATACTCCGCTTGTGAATTCAACCCTTCACACAGGTCCATCATAGCCAGCTTATACCCCAGTTTCTGACCACTCTTTCTGTATAAATCCGCTACCTCACGATAGAGTGCAATACACTGTTCCATGTGCTTTGCCATGTGGAGCCTCGCCATCTTGCACTGGAATATCAATCTGGTAGGCTCTTTCTCACCTCTCCGCTGCTTCAAGAGTTCTATCAGTTGAAGAGCAGCCGACCAAGCCGAATCATTCGATCCAATTGATTGCTTATAAAGACTTTTTTCTGTAGAATCCTTCAGTTCAAAAGAATTATTCTTTGCAAAGTCTGATAACTCTTTGGGGGTATAGTTGACTCGAACTACCCCACCATCCTTTAGGTGCTGCATCAAAGCCTGCGCTTGTGGGCTTTCCTTCGTGTCCGATAACAGGAATGAAGCGCTGACATCGGGCAAACGGAAAACGGTCTCACATATATCGGCCAAGCGCTGACGGTCTGTACGTTTGCTTTTTCGGAGCTGAGCGGCATCCTCATACGAGTTGATGGGATAGCAACCGTATGCCTGGTGCAGAACCTGCAAAGCCTGTCCTGTCAATATCGCGCGTTCCCAATAATCAGTCAAGAATATCTTAGAGGCCAGCGAGTCTGCCTTCACCAGCAGTGGATGATTAGCTGGAAGTTCCTTGATATTATCCCATCGGCCTTGTCCCAGAACAGCCAGGGACAGTAACAGCGTTATACAAAAGAATCCTATTCTTTTCATTTCCTCATTTCTGGCATTGAACCATCATTAGTGCTTCAAACAAGTTTAATCCAATGCATCCAACAGGATGAATGCCGCCCAGTATTTCGGGTTATCCCATCCCTTGTCCTTATACGAGCGCACTGTCTGCTTGGCAGCCTCCAGTGCATCGTGCTTTGTCATCCTCTCCCCTATCCAGTTCTTGTAGAACTCCGTCATCAGCAGGCACGTCGCTTCATCATCCACCTTCCACAGCGACATCAGGATGCTCTGTGCCCCTGCCTTCTTGAAGCCACGCTGCAGACCGAAGACGCCATCGCCGGTGATATCGCCGAGTCCAGTCTCGCAGGCCGAGAGTGCCACGAGTGAGGCCGAGGTCAGATCCAAACGCGACACCTCGCGAGCCGTGAGGATGCCGTCATCCGTATTCTCCGGCACTTCGCCTTTGAGCGACGACATGGCACCAGCCAGCAACAGACCACTTCGGCTCATCGCTTCATCCTCCTGACGGCTATCGTCGTATGAAGAAGAACCTTTAGTGCCTTTCTTCGCCATATAGAAACCATGAGTGGCAAAATGGATGATTGTCTTGTTCGAGCGCTCTAAGGCCTTAAAGCCATTTTCGGTCGCATCAACGCCTGTGACACATGTCACCGGTATGTTTGCATCCTTCAATAGCATCTCGATATCATCAACCTCTTTTTCCGTGCCGGTGAGGTAGTTGAAAGCGCCACGAGTGGTCAACTGATCGGCAGACAATGTAACGTTCTGCGCCAGCAGATTGTCGTAAGCGCTCGTCGCCGTCGTCGCCACCTGCGCCCATTCATCCTTGGTCAGTTCATATTCCACACCACCAGCCAAATAGGCATCAGTGGCATAGCGTGTGCGTTCAATGGGTATCAGCTCGCGCGTGTTGGAGAGCCTGAACAGTCGGAATGCCTCTGCAATGGGCCGTCCCTCACGATCTGCGACATTCTCCAGAGCAATCATGTGCAAAAGTCCCACGGGTGAGAAATAGACTGTCCTAATGTGCTCTAAACTGGGAATCACAGGCTCCCAGACCAGCTGATAGAGGCTGTCGCCTGCATAGTAGTCGTGGACCGCTGCCAGCTGGGAGCTTGAACACAGCGGAATGACTTTGGGGGATGCCATGGCCTGGGTCAAGATTAGCGCCACATACCGAACGCCGTCGCCCTGCGGATACGAGCAGAACTCTATGGCCGCCTCGTCGGCTGCCAACTGTCGCTGTATGTCACGCCAACTGGCAGTCATCGCCGTTGTATAATCGCCGAAGAAGGGGGACACTTGTCGCAACTTCTGCTCCAGCCTCTCCCTCACCTTGGCTAGGGAATCGGTATTCAAATGATTCAACGCAGCATTATCTTGCAACATGATCGTACTCCGCAACTCTGTCAACAGCTTTTTGGACGTCTCGTTGCCCTGTTCCAGGATGTGGCGTTGCATGAGTTTGTCTGATCGCAGCAAAGCTCCCTTGCAATAGATCGAGGCATCGTAAGCGTAGGAAGCCAACGAATCACTCGCGGTCTGGATGGCCAACTGAACAGCATGATTCATCAGTTTATCCAAGTCGTCACTCACGGAGGTGGTGTAGAAAGGCGATGCCAGATGTTCCCTCACCGTCTCCAGCTGCCTGCTCACCGCATAGATTGCGAGTTCTGTCTGCTGACTGCCCTCATTCTCCATCAGGGCTACTTCTGTGAGCATCTGGTCGAGGTCGTCTGTATCCATCACACGTGAACTATATCCCCATCCCTGCCCTGTCAATCTCACAATCTCACCCCGTTCATGGAAATCTTCGGTATCTTGTTTCCTTCCCTCCAAGAGCTTCTTACTCAGCCTCGTCACCTCATCCGTATCGTGTGCCAGCATCGCCGCACGGAGTTCTATACCTACTGCTGCCCAGTAGTCTGAGGTCTTCTGGTAGTCTGGATAGGATGACAGCAGCTGTTGCATTTCCAGCCCTCTACGACGTATATCATCAATGACCATGAGGTCGGGCTCATAGACATAGCTGTAGCGAACCTTGTACTCTATCTTCATCAGATTCAGTTGCAGCTCGTCATGCAATCTTTTGTTGGCCACCTTCACCAGATCCATTGCATGGTGATAGATACGTGCCACGGTATCCAGGCGTGCTTGAGGAATATATGTACACTGAAAGCGATTAGTCATAAAACAAGCCATGCGCTCCGGGTCGTCACCAATCTCGGGGAAGGCCTCTGCTATGCTGCTAAGACAACGCTCGAAGGTCGCTATGTCCGTACCTATCAAGCCGGATAGTATCAAATCTTTAGCCACATCATTCCACATCGCGGGGCGACGCTTTTGAACCTGCACCAGCAGATTCACACATTCCTTTACCAACAAATCGTTTTCGCCTCGCTTGATCAGGCAGTTGGCAATACCATTCACACTGCTGGTGATTGTGGTGAGGTTTTCCTCATTCTTCAGTGTATAGTCTAGCGTTTTACGGAAATAGCGCAATGCCGTCTCGTAGTTGTCATCAGACTTTTGCAGGACTGTTGACGACCAGGTGCCATTAGCATCCGTGCGTCCTTGAGCCACTTGACGCTCACGAATGTTCAGATAGGCTTCATGATCTCCTATGAGTTGGTAATATTCGGCCATAGTCTCTAAGAGGAACCTATGTTTCTTGCCATAGATCTTTCGCTCCACATCTATCTGCTCTTCATACAGCCTACGCTTATCCGGCTCCTCATCCTCATAACACGCAATGAGCGCATCAAGACAACGGTCATATTCCCAACTGTAAACCCCGAACCGGCTGCGCACCTTATCCGTATATGCTTGCACCACCTGACGAGTATGCATATAGTCTCTTGTCCAATAGGATGTCCGTCCGTATTGCACCATCGTGGTAAAAAAATCTGCGGTCTCAAACGAGTCAAGTTTCTCTGTCTGAACCATTTTCAGATGCAGCAACTCGCGATGCAACAATCCATACGTATATTGCACACTGTCAGGCATCGTAAAGACGATATCGTTCCGGGCTTGGTTGAAGATCGTGATGGTATTGTCCAATTGGGCCAACGCTCCTCGGCTGATGCCGCCTGTCAATGGAGAATCCAGACGCTGCTGCAACTCCCTTATACTCTCTAGTCCCAGTTCTCGACCACCCACGTAGTTGCCGCTCATACATCGGAAATAAGCCAGAAAGAGTTTGTTCTGAATGACAGACGTGGAGTCGGCGGTAGGAATCGCATCTATTGCAGCTTCCATGAGATGGGCACCTTCGGCATACTCACCTCTCAAGCCCAAAGCTATACCTTTGACATATTGCCCCATTTTGTAGTAAGGAGACTCCATCATCCCACTTTCTTCCATCTCCCGCATGTTTGCGTTCACAAGAACCATAGCACTGTCTAAATCCTCTTGGAGATAGCTCATGGCCAGCATACAGTCAAAGGCGTACTTATTCTCAGGGTGATCAGGCTCTAACAAGCTAGACAGCGTTCGCACCTCTGACAAATAGTGTCGCATCACCTCCACACGCGCCATCCTTCCAGCATAGCCTGTCATTTTAGCACATGCAGAAAGATAAGGATGGCTCTCACGACCATACATGCTAAGCGCTAAATCCACATACTGTCTGCCGACATCTAAGCAGGCTGAATCTGCCATCTGTGAGAGCATATCAGCACTGCTGGCCAGCAGGTTCAACACTTGTTCCGATTGATGTCCGTACTGTTCCTCTGTGCTTTCAAGAACGAACGGCAGCCCTTCTTTTAGTAACTCTGCATCTCCCATGGCAAAAGCCAATTGTATGGCTTCACACATGAAATCAGCATAAACCTTGGTCTTCTCCTGATGGGTGTTGCGCAAATGCTCTGCCAAAGCCGTCCAGGCTTCACCTGCCTCATTTAGGCGACCAGCGTCAAAGAGATAGCGTCCTTTCATGCGCATCGCGTCCGTGAGGAGCGGATGGTCAGCGCGGAACTCCGTCTCACACGCCTGCTGCGCTATGTTGAGAACGGCGAGCGCCTCATCCGTTTTCCCCTGATTATTCAAGGCAATGGAAACGTAGAACAGTGTGATAATGCGGTAAGGCCCCCAATTGGGAAACAACTCACCCTCCATCTTCGACACCTGTATCAGATAGTTGAAGGCTTGTGCCGGTTCCGACCTCAGGAGATCGATGCCGATCTGCATCAGGGAGTCATGTTCCACCGTCAGACGACGATCGACAGGTGCTGCGTCATACGTCTGATCAGCTATCTCCTTAGCCTTCTTCGTATTGCCCAACTTATACCAGCAACTGGCCAGCCAGTCCTCTGCATATCCACGGCGGTACGCGCCTTCTTCCATCTCTGCCTTGTCCAGACTGTCACACTCTTCAAACACAGGTATGGCCTCGCGATATTTACCTGCCTGATATAGTGTCACGCCCTGCTCAAACAACTTGTCACTGCGTTCACTCTGCGCATAGCCGATTGGGCTGCACAACAGTACAACCAGAAGTATTAGGAACCTTATTAATATATGTTTCAATTGAGTCTTGAATATCATAGGCAATTTTGTATCTCGACAGTTCTTAAGTCTCAGTCTAATGCATCCAACAGGATGAATGCCGCCCAATATTTCGGGTCGTCCCATCCTTTATCAGCGGTCATTCCCAGTTGGTGCCTGTGAGTTACAAGCAATCATTAGTAAAAAAACCACTTGTGATTCGATGTCTGTTCCATATCAATTTCTATTATTCTTTTTCCAATTCTCATAGATGTCATTAATATGCTGCCTTACATCCTTTTCTACACTCTTTATTCCCAATTGTGCTCCAATCACATTCTCAAAATGATGTAAACTAACGACATCGTCTTTCATGACGACGATATCCTTTGGATGCCCTTTATATTTCCCATTTGTATCGAATAATGACATGGGGCTCTCCTGTACCCAATCGCCAAATTCCAACAGGATATACTCGCCATGCATCCCCTGCTGCCGAGCTGGCGTGTCTCCTTCTACGATGGTGGCAGTAAAAACATGGTCTGAAAGGAATTCTTGAAGAGAACCTTCAGAAAGTGAAATTCTATATTTTATGACGTTTATATTATTTCTTAAAGATTTAGTTTCTGGGTGCTCTGTGCCAAATACATGTTCATGGATACTCAGCGCCTTGCCACAGTACTCTAACGCCTTGGTGTAATCGCCCTGATTGGAATAGACAGAGGCAATGGTATTGTACAATGCAGCAACATCGGGATGATCCGTTCCGAATACTTTCTCACGGATGCTCAACGTCTTGCCATAGTACTCCAACGCCTTGGCGTAATCGCCCTGTTTAGAATAGATATAGCCGATGTTCTTGTACGAAACTGCCACATCGGGATGATCCGTTCCAAATACTATCTCACGGATGCTCAACGCCTTTACATAGTACTCCAATGCCATGGCGTAATCACCCTGATTGGAATAAACCAAACCGATGTTATTGTAAGATGTTGCCACATTAGGATGTTCCGTACCAAATACTTTCTCACGGATGTTCAACGCCTTGAAATAGAACTCCAACGCCTTGGCGTAATCGCCCTGATTGAAATAGACATACCCGATGTTATTGTACGATAGGGCCACATCAGGATGTTCCGTACCTAATACTTTCTCATTGATGTTCAACGCCTTGACATAGTACTCCAACGCCTTGGCGTAATCGCCCTGAGCAGAATAGACATACCCGATGTTATTGTACGATAGGGCCACATCAGGATGTTCCGTACCTAATACTTTCTCCTTGATGTTCAACGCCTTGACATAGTACTCCAACGCCCTGGCATCATCGCCCTGTTTGGAAAAAATTGTGCCGATGTTATTGTACGATAGGGCCACGGCTGGATGATCCGTTCCATATACTTTCTCATGGATGCTCAACGCCTTAACACCGTACTCCAACGCCTTGGCATAATCGCCCTGAGCAGAATAGACCAAGCCGATGTTATTGAAAGACTTTGCCACAATAGGATGCTCTCTACCAAATACTTTCTCTTGGATACTCTGTGCCCTGCTATAGTTCTCCAATGCATTGATGTAATCACCATGATAGTAATAGACCGTGCCGATATTGTTGTAGGAAGAAGCCACATTAGGATGTTCCGTACCAAATACTTTCTCACGGATGTTCAACGCCTTGAAATAGAACTCCAACGCCTTGGCGTAATCTCCCTGATTGGAATAGACAGACCCGATGTTATTGTAAGACGTTGCCACATCAGGATGTTCCGTTCCAAATATTTTTTCATGGATGTTCAACGCCTTGCTACAGAACTCCAACGCCCTAGTGTAATTACCCTGATTGGAATAAACCAAACCGATGTTATTGTAAGATGTTGCCACATTAGGATGTTCCGTACCAAATACTTTCTCACGGATGTTCAACGCCTTGAAATAGAACTCCAACGCCTTGGCGTAATTACCCTGATTGGAATAAACCAAACCGATGTTATTGTAAGATGTTGCCACATCAGGATGTTCCGTACCAAATACTTTCTCACGGATGTTCAACGCCTTGAAATAGAACTCCAACGCCTTGGCGTAATCTCCCTGATTGGAATAGACAGACCCGATGTTATTGTAGGAAGTAGAAGCCCATTCACTTTGCTCGCCGTATTGCAATAGGGACTGACGCAACACTCGATGGTAATAGGCTAGTGCTTTGGCATAGTTAGCCAAATATTCATCAACAAATCTTCCAGCGACATTGAGCCACTTTACATTCGTCGTATCCAATGACGCCCTTAGCTCCAGATAGTAGGCAGCAGAATCGTTCTGGTGCTGTGCAAGGAATGCTTCGTAGAAGCTATAGCAGCGGCGCGCGGCTTCTGCTATGTCCTCCTGATGAACGGCCTTTGCCTGATTCAGTTTCTGTTCTTCCTCCTTGATGGTTTGTCCCTGCTGCAAGATGGTCTGAACCTGTGCGTTGAGATCACCACGAGTACGCAGCAGCGAGTCTGCACGGATCAGCTCGCCGTTCTCAATGAAATAGGTTACCTGGCGATAGAACTCATCCAGCTGATCGTAGTCCAGTGTGGCATAGCGCTTGGCCATGTCTGCAATCAGCTTCTCGTTGTTACTTTGCTGCTGATAGAGAATGCGCAGCAGACTATCCTTCTCCGCTTGAGAGGCGTTCCGTAGGCTCTCAATCTCCGCCTCTTTATCATCCAATTGCCGCCTCAGGTTTCGTCGAATCTTCCGCTCCGCTGCCAACAGGTCTGCTTGTTGCTGCTCTGGCGTTTCCATCAGCAGATAAAGTGGATTCGCGGACACAGCATACGTCCGTGATGCGGCCTCCGCATCCACTAACTGATAGCCTTTCTTACGCACCGAATCCAGCATGAAGGTCTTCCCGCCTACGGGAAAGGAGAACTGGCCATTGCTTTGACTCAGCACCGCCGACCGTCCACGCACGGAGATGACAGCGCCACTGAGCTTGTTGCCCGCCTGCAGCTGTCCATTCACCATCCTCCCTTTGGTCTTAACGAAGCCCTGTTGCGTCTGTGCCGATGCTGTCGTAGCTATCAACAGCAGGCACACCACAAGGCCTATCTTGCTTCGATGCTGATTCATTCCTCTGCAGTCTTCAATTACTAATCACCACAAAACTACAATCCTTTTTTCCGCAGTTGATGACTTCCAGCTCCACGGTGTTGCGACGGTCGGTGGGTAGTTCGAAGGAGGTCTTGCGCTGAGGGAGACCGGCTTTGACAGCCTTGGTGTCATCAAAGCGCTTATCCAGACCGGCGGTGTTGGTGACATGAATCTTCATCGTGACCAAGCCACCAGCTTCAGCGACGACAGCGAGTTCCTGATGCCCTCTTGACGGGAACGTGTATTTTGTACTCTGTCCAGCCCTCACAAAACAAGTCTTAGTGAGGATAGAGCCATCGGCAGTCTGACCGCGATGGGCGGTGGTGCGGCTCATATCGTCGGCTTGGTCATAGACATCCCTTCCTTCAGCCAGACTGTCGGCAAAGGCCTCGCTAAACACCAAATGGCCGTTCAGCGAACCGATGCTGTCATCCTTACAGCGCAGCGACGCAAAGCTTTTGGCGTTGGTGTCCTTCAAGTCTTGCGCTGATTGGCGTATGGCCGCAGTATCATTGGCGGCCACGGCATCACGCATAGCAATACAAGCATCAATGGCCGCTTGTATGGATAGGCTGTCCGACTCCTCACTCTGTGCACTCAGACATGTTGCACTTGCAATCATGCAAACCGTAAAAAGAATTTTCTTCATTGTTGTATGAGTTTTTTGTTCATTGTTATTCTCTTCTAATGATGATTCGGAATCCTACGGTGCTGTCTTTGGCATCGGTGTCAAAGGCCTTGCGCGAGGCGACCGTCACCTCCTCTGCGGGGGAGTCATAGCAGCCACCACAGATGGTGAACGCGCCGCTGTCATCGAATGCTGTGTTACACAATTCCCACACATTACCGCTCATGTCATAGAGATCCAGGCCGTTGGGATCAAGGCCCTGCTGACCATTGCTAGGGTGTGCGATTCCATTAGAGTTACCCTTATACCAAGCAACCTTATCCACTTCATTATCGCCAACATACAATGTCGTCTCACCGTCAGAACCACCATGTGCAGCAAAGGCCCACACCTCTGCGCTCGGCAGCTCGATGTTCAAGTTCGTCATATCGCCCAGGTCACTGAGGAACATGTATATCTCGCCGTATGACACCGTTGTCATCGGCATATCCTTCTCCTCTTCGGCGCACGGTTCACCCTTGAGCCCCAGCCACAACCCTCTCGTGAACTCAAACTGGCTCATCCAAATGGAATCCGGATAGACCGATGTCATATTGGTCAGCATCGTATCAATCAAGCACATCTGCGGAATAGACAAATCGGGAAGCAGCTGCAGGTTCAGATGTGCGTACTTGCTCTCCAGCTCCGTACGCAACGTGTTGTGTTCCTCCATGCTCGTCTGATGTTTCCAGAACCACAAGCAGGACCCCAGCACAATCAGGATGACAGCCAGCACGCCGCCAAAGCCCAGCTGCTTCATGAAGCGGTTATGTGCGTCTTGCCGGCGAAGCGACTCCTCGGCAGATGCATAATCCACATCCACATGCTCCCCGGAAGTGCGTTCTCCTAATGTCGGCACAAGACGGTTCTTGATCATCAGGTCTATGGTCACGCCCAGCGTCTGCCCGAAGCCAATCTCCGAGTGCTGGTGCGACCCAATCTGCTCACGGATCTCCTTAGGCAGCGTTTTGTCTGCGGTGTCCTCCGGGAAACCGTCGAACTTGTTATCCGGATTCACTGGCACGAGATGTTTCTTTTCCTGTATCGCCAATAATATCTCCTGTCGCACCCAATCATCTTCGTTCAAGCAGCGCAACATAGACTTCTCTGACAGCACCAGCATAAACACAGGAGCGTCTTTGATTGCCGCCTTGATATGCTCTCCAAAAATGCCATCCGTGAGTTCATCATAATCAAGGAACACTCTATACCCTCTCTGTTGTAACATCAGCTGCAGGATACGCGCATATTGTGCGCCGCCATCCCTGCGATAACTTATAAATATGTCGTAAGTAGTATTCATTATCCTTTTAGATATTCCTTGCGTTTAGTACGGAGGTATGATGCTCTTCTCCAAAACTCATTAACCAAATCAATCTTTGAGCGATTAGTAAATGCGTACACACTAGCGCCCTCTCTAACGACCCATACAAGACCAGATTTATTCAACTGATAATATAGACGAATCCAGATATTAAGTAATTTAAGTTTCGGGAGTTCCTAACTCGCCATTTTATATTGATATAATTCGCAAATATGAGCAAGCTCGTCAGATTCATTAACCAAAGCCTCCATGACTTCTTCATCACTG